>Ga0213881_10001236_pt1 | contig 12629 bp, 21 predicted proteins | sample BarmaccoBMER_R08_FD_160104 | JGI IMG/M metagenome (GOLD analysis project Ga0213881, IMG submission 160104) | Barbacenia macrantha exposed rock microbial communities from rupestrian grasslands, the National Park of Serra do Cipo, Brazil - ER_R08 ... | reverse complement strand
AGTCACTGCTTCTTGTTGTTCGCGTAGCTTCATCTCGTACAGCTTGGCACGGAGGATTTGCATTGCCCGTTCTTTGTTTTGCAGCTGACTCCGCTCTTCCGTACAGAAGATCCGAATACCAGTTGGCTTGTGGTACAGGTCAACTGCTGTTTCCACCTTGTTGACGTTTTGGCCACCAGCGCCGCCGGAACGGGCTGTTGTCATCTCGATATCCTTCGGGTCAATGTGAATTTCTACATCATCTACCTCTGGCATAACAGCCACCGTTGCAGTGGAAGTATGAACTCGCCCTCCTGCTTCCGTCAATGGCACGCGCTGCACTCGATGGACTCCAGCTTCAAACTTTAGCTTACTATAGACTTGGTCTCCCTGGATTTCCAGAATCGCTTCTTTAAAACCGCCCATTTCCGCTAGCGATTCGCTCAGCAACTTCACCCTCCAGTGTTGGCTCTCAGCATAGCGAGAGTACATTCGTACTAAATCCCCTGCCCAGATACTGGCTTCATCACCACCAGTCCCTGCCCGAATTTCCAACATAATGTTTTTATCGTCATTTGGATCCCTGGGTAACAGCAAGATTTTCAAGCGGGTTTCCAGATGTTCTAGCTTATTCTCTAGCTCTGCTACTTCCTGCGCTGCCATCTCTTGCAATTCTGGATCGCTTGCTGCTTCCTTCTGCACCTGGCGTGCCCCTACTAAATCTGCCTGTGTTGCTTTCCAACTTTCATAGGTATTGACCACTTCTTCTAGAGAAGAACGTGCCTTCGCCACCCGTTGAAACTCTGAAGGGTCGGTAGCAATATCAGGATCGGCCATCCGTCGGGTCAACTCATTAAAAGTTTGTTCGACAGATTTCAATTTGTCTAATAAATAGGTTTCAGCCATAACAGCGATCGCTTCAGGAAGTAGAGTTACCAAGAAGGTGGGGATTACGGGAGATTAGGGGTTGGGGAGAATATACATCTAGATTTTTCTTGTGCAGTCTTCACCATCCCCTCTTGCCTTCTCTAATTCTGCTACCTTCTCTTTTTGCCTTGTTTTGGCTCCTGGTTTTGAGTTTGCTCGTCGCCTTCCATCATGCCGTATTTACGTAGGAAGCGCTCAACTCGCCCTTCAGTATCAATAATCTTCTGTGTACCTGTGTAAAAGGGGTGATTTCCAGACCAAACGTCAACATGTAGCTCTGGCTTAGTTGAGCCAACGGTCATAACAACTTCGCCGTTACAATAAACCTTTGCTTCTGGATACCACTGCGGATGAATATTAGGTTTAGCCACTAAATTTCTCCTTAAGGATCTTGATAATACGAATTCAATAATTGAGCTTGCGCTCTTATTGCAGCCAGAGCGGCACTCCAGTTGACCTTTAAGTTAGTCTAAATTCATTTTAGCTTTTTAAGGGACCAACTTAGAAGCTTGGCAGTAGAGACAGAGTTACCAAACTACTCAGTGAAACAAATTGTTTAATAAACCTGCCTCTACAAATCCCAAATTGCTCATCGCTTGGAAAACTGAGGTGCTTTCCGAGCCTTGTGCAAACCATATTTCTTGCGCTCTTTCGCCCTTGGATCGCGGGTCAGGTAACCTTCGGTTTTCAGAGGTGGGCGGTTTTCCGGATCGAGTTGGCATAGAGCGCGAGCCACTCCCAAACGCACCGAATCTGCCTGCCCAGTTAAACCACCACCGTGAGCCGTGACTAAAATATCGTACTCATTCTCTAGCCCCAGAGTTTCTAATGGAGCTTTAGCAGCAGAGAGGTAACCAGAGTTGAACTGAAAGTAGAGGTCTCCCGGCTTCCCATTCACGATCAACTGACCACTACCTGGAACTAAACGAACCCTCGCTACCGCAGATTTCCGACGTCCGGTGCCAAAATACATAGCACGACCAGTATTGTCTACTGCTTGCATTAGTTAGATCCTCCTGGAATTGTGTTAATTTTTAATTCTTTTGGCTGCTGCGCTTGGTGGGGATGCTCGGCACCAGCATAGACTTTGAGCTTAGTAAACAGTTGTCGTCCTAGGCTATTCTTTGGCAACATCCCTTTGACTGCGTGTTCAATAATTCGTTCTGGCAACCGGGCTTGCAGGGCTGCAAAAGATTCTTGCTTCATTCCGCCCGGTCGACCAGAATGACGCAGGTAGACCTTCTGAGTGCGTTTTTTTCCTGTGACTTTGACTTTATCGGCATTAACAACGATTACGAAGCCACCATTATCTAGATGTGGCGTGTAGTCAGGTTTGTTTTTTCCTCTCAAGAGGATAGCAATCTCGCTAGCTAAGCGACCGAGGCGCTGATCTGCGGCATCAACCACATACCATTCGCGCTCAATAGAATTCACAGGAGGAAGATAAGTTTTGTTCATCGGAGTTGTACTCGACTGTAAGTTTAAGTTAACTAGTTGAAAAATTTACCCGTTTGATTTTGCTGCTACCTCAAAAATGACATTAAGTTCATGGTTTACCCACAAGCAGCGGAGCTGCATTTTCTCCCCCAGCTCCCTCAGCTTCCCCAGCTCCCCCTACTCTCTTCCTAGGGTCGGGCAAGACAGACTTAGGCAGAGTGTCATACCAGATCTCAGGAGAAAACGGGAATTCAGGATACCCCACCCTTAATAAACATAATCCATGCGCTGGTGCTGCATACTTCACCTCCTCACGGCGCTGTTCATTCCAGAGTTGAGTGAAGCTATCAGGAGAGCGCTCTTTTGCCCCTACTTGCACCAACAGCCCTACTAAGAGCCTCACCATGCCGTACAAAAACCCATCTGCTTGAATTTCGATGTAGAGGAATGGTCCTTGTCGATAGCACTCTGCTGCCTGCACCTCTACCCAGGAGTGCGATCGCCTTGACCCAGCTCGGCGGAAGGCAACTAACTGATGGCGTCCCAACAACGGCGTCAGAGCAGATTGGATTGAACACTCATCTAGCGGTTTACTATAATAGTGCCAACTGAAAGGCTGAACAAACAAGTTGGGGTGATCATCTGTGTAAAGCGTGTAGCGATACCGTCGCCAACTGGCAGAAAAGCGAGCGTGCCAATTGGGAGGTACAGCAGCAGAGGCTCGAATCAGTATATCTTGAGGTAGGTAGCTGTTAAGAATAGCTGCCCATCGATGAGCTGGGATAGGGCCAGTGGCATCAAAATGGGCGACTTGAGCAGCCGCATGAACCCCTGCATCGGTTCGACCGGCACCGTGAAGGGCAACATAGCATCCTAGAACATTAGATATAGCTCTTTCAATCTCTTCCTGCACGCTGCAATGACCTTTTTGCCGTTGCCAGCCATGAAAACGAGTGCCCAGGTATTGGATTACCAGGGCGACCCGTTGAGTTGATGGCGGCAAAGCTTGTAACATAATTCAGAGGGGCTAGCTACTCACCGCTCCTTCTTTTAGACCAGTTCGATAATTGCCATTTCGGCATTATCACCTCGGCGGCGCACTGTCTGCAATACGCGGGTATAACCGCCTTGGCGATCACCATAACGGGTTGGTGCTTGTTCAAACAGAGCGTGAACTAAATTTTTGTCATACATGTAGCCAAGTGCCTGACGACGCGCGGCTAAAGAGCCATCTTTGGCTAGAGTAATCATCTTCTCTGCCTCAGATCGCACGACCTTAGCCCGCACTTTAGTGGTGGTAATCCGACCATGACGGATGAGTTCTGTCGTTAGAGCGCGTAGCAGAGCGCGGCGCTGGTCAGCTGGCTTACCAAGTTGTTTAACACGACAACGGTGACGCATAGGAATTTTGTTCGGGGGTAATGAGGTAGTAGTTAACTCGCTTTATCATGTGGCAAGGTAATACCCAAGCGTTTCTGTAAGGCTTCAATCACCTCTTCTGCCGACTTTTGACCAAAATTCTTGATTTCTAGCAAATCTTCTTGGGTATAGTCCAACAAGTCAGCCACAGAATTGACTTGTGCTCGTTTGAGACAGTTGTAGGCTCTTACAGAAAGCTGGAGTTCTTCGATCGGGATTTGACTGGTAGGGTCATCTGTATCGGAAGTTTCGTCTAGCGTTGGTTCAAGGGAGATATCCTTGAGCGGGTTAAATAGATCTACCAAGATAGCAGCTGCAGAAGAAAGAGCCTCCTGAGGAGTTACACTACCGTTTGTCCAGATTTCCATGAGTAGCCGATCTTTAGGCATGGAACCATCGGTACGAGCCTCTTCCACGCTATAGTTCACTTTGCGAACCGGCATAAAAACCGCGTCAATTTGGAGGAAGTCTAAAGCCGAAGCTTCATCACGCCCGCGCTCGACAGTGCGGTACCCTTTTCCCCGATCGATCCAAAATTCCATTTCTAGCTTTGCCCCCTCAGCTAGGGTTGCCACATACTGATCTGGATCGATCACTTCTACATCTGAGGGCAAATCGAAGTGAGCAGCAGTCACAGTTGCTGGTCCAGTGACAAGCAATCGACCAATCTGCCGTTGTGAGGAATAGCTTTTGAGGACAACTTCTTTCATCCTCATCATAATTTCTAGGGCATCCTCCCGGACCCCTGCAATTGTGGCAAATTCATGGCTGACCCCAGCAATTCTAATAGCAGTTACTGCTGTGCCTTCTAAATTCGCTAGCAAAACCCGCCTCAAAGCCGTACCAACAGTTGTTCCTTGACCGCGATCGAGAGGCTCCAGAATAAATTTGCTGTAATGACTCCGATGATTTTCTTGAGTGTTAGACTCGACACATTCGATTTGAAACTGCGCCACGGAGTAACCCCCCTTGTGTTTTTAGCTCCCAAAGAAGGCGGTCTACGCCTCCATAATTGACTGACAAGTCTGGCTGTCAAGGTCTATACAAACTGCGCCTATTCCAAGCTGCAAATGTTAGCTTAGTTAGAGACATCACCTTCAAAGAGTGAAAGTGCCTGCCATACTGTTATCTCTAGCTCTAAGTACATCGCAGTTCCAGGCAAACTATACTCGACGGCGTTTAGGCGGACGACATCCGTTGTGAGGAATAGGGGTGATATCACGAATCAACGTAATTTCTAGCCCTGCTCCTTGAAGCGCTCGAATAGCAGTTTCTCGTCCTGCTCCAGGACCGCTGACCATGACTTCAACTTGTCGCATTCCCTGCTCTGTAGCCCGACGAGCTGCGCTTTCAGCAGCAGTTTGGGCGGCAAAGGGAGTGCCCTTTTTTGCCCCTTTAAAACCGCTAGAGCCAGATGAAGCCCATGAGATTACATCTCCATTCTGATCGCTAATCGTCACAATACTGTTGTTAAACGTAGACTGAATGTATGCGATTCCATTGGGGACGTTGCGTTTTTGCTTTTTAGCACCAGATTTTTTAGTTGGTTGTCTAGCCATATTGGAAGGAATGAATCAACTACAGATTGTTCGTTCAAGTTATGGTGATTAGTAAGAGAGCGTTATTTACTTGGTGCTTTCCTCTTACCAGCCACTGTCTGCCGCCTACCACGACGGGTGCGGGCATTTGTACGAGTTCGCTGCCCTCGAACTGGTAAACCCATACGATGACGCCGACCCCGATAGGTGCCAATGTCAATCAAGCGCTTGATGTTCATTGACTCCAAGCGCCTTAGGTCTCCTTCAACCTGATAGCTAGCTTCAATTGCCCCTCGTAAGGCAGTTACATCGGCATCGCTCAGGTCTTTGACTCTAGTGTCTGGATTGACACCTGTATCAGCCAAGATGTCTTTCGATCTTGATAGCCCTATTCCATAAATGTATGTCAAACCGATTTCGACGCGTTTGTCACGCGGTAGGTCTACACCGGCAATCCTTGCCACGCTTCTCTCCCCCTAGTTTTAAGACTGCTGCAACATGTTTTCTAATAAATTTGTCTATTCAAGCACTTTGTGAATGAATTAACAGCATGTGCTGCTTCAACCCTGGCGCTGCTTATGCTTTGGGTTAGAACAAATCACCATGACTCGCCCACGGCGGCGAATAATGCTACACTTTTCACAAATTTTTCGGACCGAGGCTCTAACTTTCATGCCTTCTCCGCTAAACATTACGAATCTTATATTATACCACTATCTATGCAATCACTCAACGAATCTAGCTGAAATATTTGGAAAGGTTTACCTATCTCAAGCAAGATTTTGTCCAAATCTATTTTTTTCTCAACCGATAGGTAATTCTTCCCTTTGTCAAATCGTAGGGAGTCAACTCGACTTTGACGCGATCACCAGGTAGAATTTTGATATAGTTCCGCCTGATCTTGCCCGAAATATGGGCAAGAACATTGAAGCCATTATCTAGATCCACGCGGAACATAGCATTTGGTAGGGACTCGGTCACTGTACCCTCCATTTCAATCAAATCTTGTTTAGACAACTCGTCGTTTCCTCAACTCAACCAACAGTGGTTTAGGTAATTGCTGCTTTCCAATTTCAACATAAGTAACAGCTTTGGGACTATTTCATCAGATGATTAATATATCTTATCAAAGATTTACCTGAAATTGGGCAACCGACATATTTTATGAGAGGGAATTCCCCTCCTTACCCTGTTTTAAGAATGGATGACCTCTTGCAGTGCGGCAGTAACAGCCCAGAGCGGCTGATTGCCATTAACTGATGTTAGTTGCTGCCGTTCGCGGTAGTAAGAAATTAAAGGAGCTGTTTGTTCTCGGTAGACTTCTAACCGATGACGTATAACATCATCGGTGTCATCTTTTCGCCCCTCTTTCTTGCCGCGTTCGTGCATCCGCTCAATTAGCACCTCATCTGGAACTTCCAGACTAATGACCTCAACACTATTTTGATCGCGTTTTTGCAGTAATTCATCCAAAAAACTGGCTTGAGCCAGGTTACGGGGAAAGCCATCTAGAATCCAACCTGAGTTTGTATCAGGTTGATCCAATCGCTCACGCATCAAGTCCATCACCAGACGATCGGGAACAAGTTCACCCCGCTCTTGATAAGACTGTGCCTGGAGACCAAGGGGCGTTCTGTCTTGGACTGCCTGACGGAGAATGTCACCAGTTGATATATGGGGAATATGCCAGGAAGCAGCTAGGGCTTTAGCTTGAGTTCCCTTACCAGAGCCTGGCGGTCCTAAAAGGATCAATCGCGTCACTACTGTTTCACCATTCCTTCGTAACGCTGGGAAATAACGTAAGTTTGAATTTGTTTTGCCGTATCAATGGCAACACCAACTAAGATCAATAGGGAGGTAGCACCTAGTCCACTAAAGGTCCTGACATTGAGAGCGCTCTCAACAGCAGTTGGAATGATAGCAACGACACCAAGAAAGATAGCACCCAGCAAGGTTAATCGATTTAACACTCCCTCGACATACTCGCTAGTTGCTCGACCTGGGCGAATACCGGGAATGCTAGAACCCATCTTCTTCAAGTTCTGTGCTAGATCTACAGGGTTAACAATCAGCGATGAATAGAAGTAGCTGAAGAAGATAATAAGGACGAAGTAGGCAAGTGCGTAAAGCCAAGGTGTAGAACCATTGGGACTGAAGTAAGTTCCGACGAAGTTAATCACTTCCGGATTCTTGGTGAAATTGGCGACAGAAACTGGCAAGATCAAGACAGCAGAGGCAAAAATAATCGGCATTACGCCCCCTTGGTTTAACCGCAAAGGGAGATAGCTGCGGCTTTCTTGGTAGAGCTTGCGACCCACTTGACGACGCGCTGAAACGATGGGGATTTTACGACTGCCTTCTTGCACGAACACAATCCCGATAATCGTGACCAAGAAGACTAACAGAATGACGACGACCCGCCCCACTGTTTCCCGACCACCTGTCTGAGCCAACTCAATCGTCTGCCCTAAAGTTGTTGGCAGCGAGGACACAATGTTAATAAAAATTAACAGAGAAGCTCCGTTGCCCACTCCACTTTCTGTAATGATCTCAGAAGCCCACATGACAAACATCGAGCCAGCTGTCAGCGCGATCGCTGTCTCAATGATGAACGCAGGTCCGGGGTGCAAAGCAAAGGGTCTGATCCAGATAGCGGCAATAAAGACACTTTGAACGACTCCCCAACCCAGAGAGACATAGCGGGTAATTTGAGAAATCTTGCGCCTACCAGCTTCCCCTTCATTTTTCTGTAGGTTTTCCAGGCTAGGGATAGCAGCAGTCAATAGCTGAATAATGATTGAGGCATTGATGTAAGGTAAAATTCCTAAAGCAAAGATCCCCAGGGTAGAAAGACCACCACCAGAAAAGATATTCAACAAGCCGAATACAGGATTGCTGGTTTGGGCCGCCTGCTCAAACCGCACTCGGTCAATCCCTGGCACTGGCAAATAGACACCAAGGCGAGCCAAGATTAACAAACCGATAGTGACAAGCAGGCGTCCTCTGAGTCCGGCTGCCTGTGCCATCTGCATAAAAGTTTCTTGAGCCGTAGGGGCTTTATCTCGACTAATCATAGAGGGCTACCTTTTAGGACTTCACAACTCCCGCCTGCTGCCTCTATCTTACTGCGAGCCGTATTGCTGAATGCTGCCGCTTGAACACTGAGCGGAATGTTTAATTCCCCATCCCCTAAAATTTTTAAGGGTCCTTTGGCGGCAGTAATCAAACCCGTCGCTTTTAACGACTCCAAGGTGACCTCAGTGTTGGGAGCAAGCGCTGCCAGCTTACTGACATTAATCGTAGTGTACTGTTTTCGATTCACCTGTGGGAAGCCTTTTAATTTAGGCAGACGCCGATACAGCGGCTGTTGACCTCCCTCAAAACCTGGTCGAGTGCTGCCACCAGAGCGCGACTTTTGTCCGCGCATACCAAGACCGGCGCTAGCACCTTGACCAGCAGAAATTCCTCGACCTACGCGTCGAGGGCGATGCTTTGAACCTTTTTGGGGTCGAACGTCATTTAGTCTCATATGTCGTTACTACTAGGCGTAGAGGTTCTCGATTGGGATACCGCGTTCTTCAGCGACATCGGCAAAGGTCCGCAGGGTAGAGAGGGCGTTGACAGCAGCTCTAGCGTTGTTGAGCGGATTGTTAGAACCTAGCTGCTTCGCTAAAATATTCCGCACGCCTGCTAACTCCAGTACAGTTCGGACTGCACCACCAGCGATTACACCAGTTCCGGGGGCAGCGGGTCGCATCATCACTTTTGCCCCACCACCGACGCCATCAATTGGATGGGGAATAGAGTTTGCTCTAGTCAGCGGAATTTCAATCAAATGTTTTTTCCCATCAGCCACACCCTTTTTCACAGCGCCGATGACATCTCCAGCTTTACCAACGCCGACACCAACTTGACCGCGCTCGTTGCCGACGACAACGATGGCACGAAAACTTAGCTTTTTACCGCCTTTAACAACCTTACTCACCCGTCGGATTTGGATGACACGCTCTTGCCAATTGGTTTCTTTTTCTTTAGAGCGGTTGCCTTTACGACTACCATTTGCCATATTTACTCATGTCCCTTGTCGATTTGAAAGTAATCTAATAATTTAGAAATTTAATCCAGCTTCCCTTGCTGCCTCAGCTAGTGCTTTGATCCGACCATGGTAAAGATTACCACCCCGATCGAAGACAACCTTGGCTATACCTTTGGAAAGCGATCGCTGAGCAATCAACTTTCCTACTTCAGCTGAAGCTTCACAAGTTGACCCCGAATCTAGGGATTTTCTTAGAGCTGGATCTAGGGTTGAGGCTGCGGCAAGGGTCTGCTGTACAGTATCATCAATGACTTGAGCATAGATATGCTGATGGGAGCGAAAAACGGCCAATCTTGGACGCTCTGATGAGCCGTTGACTTTTCCCCGGATGCGACCATGCCGTCGCTGTTTTGACTCTCTACGACTGAGTTTCATCTTACTTCTTACCTGCCTTACCAGCTTTACGTCTTACCACCTCACCGGCATAGCGGATACCTTTGCCCTTATAAGGTTCTGGTGGTCGAACAGCGCGGATTTGCGCTGCTATGTTTCCGACTATTTCTTTATCAAAACCGCTAACAATCACATTGGTATTGCCTTCAACCGCCAGCTGAATTCCGGTTGGGGGATCGATCTGTACTGGATGGCTATAGCCAACATTCAGCGTCAAGCTCCGACCTTGAACCTGTGCCCGGTAGCCAACTCCCTGGATTTCAAGCCGACGCACAAACCCTTGAGAAACTCCCTCCACCATGTTGGCAACCAGTGTCCGAGATAGTCCGTGCAATTGACGGGACTCCCGAGATTCATCCCGTCGTTTAATGAGAAGTGTGTCTCCCTCCTGCTCAACAATGACTGCCGATGGCAGCACCCGAGAGAGTTCGCCTTTGGGTCCTTTCACGGCAATGTGTGACCCGTCAATCGTCACGTTGACTTTGCTTGGAATCGTGATTGGGCGCTTACCAATTCGAGACATGATTGATGACTCCTAATCTTCACCAGACGTAGCAGAGAACTTCACCACCCAACCCTTGACGCCGTGCTTCCCGGTCTGTCATGATGCCACTGGATGTGGAAATAATGGCAATACCAATGCCACCCAGGACTCGTGGTAGTTCTTTACGTGTTGAATAAACTCTCAATCCTGGCTTACTCACCCGCTTGAGTGCGGTTATCAGCGGTCGGCGATTCTTTCCTTTGTATTTGAGGGAAATCACCAGATTTCGCTTCACCCCTTCTCCAACTTCTTCAACTTCAGCGATAAATCCTTCAGATTGAAGGACCTCAGCAATGCTGCGGGTCATCTTTGTAGCTGGAATCTCTGTCTTTTGATGCCTCGCCATATTGGCATTGCGGATGCGCGTCAACATATCTGCAATTGTGTCGTTAGCCGCCATCGTTTCCTCTTAATGAAATTATTGCTCCCGAAAAGGCATTCCCATTTCTTTTAGTAAAGCGCGACCTTCTTCGTCAGTTTTCGCTGTGGTAATGATAGAAATATCCATCCCCCGAATTTGGTCGATACTGTCGTACTCGACTTCAGGAAAAATCAGTTGTTCTCTCACGCCCAGGGTATAATTGCCGCGACCGTCAAAGCTTTTAGGACTAATACCGCGAAAGTCTCGAATTCGAGGTAGAGCTAGACTAATGAGGCGGTCGAGGAAGGAGTACATGCGTTCTCCTCGGAGAGTAACCATCAGCCCGACGGGCATACCTTGACGGATTTTAAAGCCAGCAATCGCTTTTTTTGCCCTGGTCACGACGGGTTTTTGCCCTGCGATGAGAGCAATTTCATTGACAGATGCTTCCAGAGCCTTAGCATTTTGTGCCGCCTCTCCCAAACCTCTGTTAACAGTGATTTTCACCAGCTTCGGCACCTGATGGATATTTTGGTACTGAAACTGCTCCCGGAGTTTGGGAACAATTGTCTCTACGTATAGGTTCTTAAGTCTTGTTGCCATGATTGGATTCTCCTTGTTGTCCCTGGACTTGGTCAGGGAAGGTTGTTAGATTGAGCGGTATCAACTGAGTTTAATCAATAATCTCGCCTGTTTTCTTGAGCATCCGCACTTTACGACCTTGGTCGTTAAATGTGTAAGAGATGCGACTGGCAACATTCTGCTTGTTGGAGTAGAGCATGACGTTGGAGCTATGGATTGGTGCTTCCAGCGTGACAATGCGACCTGACTCACCTTCTTGCTGGGGTTTGACATGCTTGGTCTTGATATTGACGCCTTTGACGATGACGGCACTACGCTCAGGTAACGTTTGTAGAATCTCGCCAATTTTGCCTTTATCTTTACCGGCAATGACTTGAACAGTGTCGCCCTTTTTGACATGCAGTTTATATCGTTGGGGGGGAGCTGGTTTTTGCTTAGTTGCCATCAAAGTACCTCTGGCGCTAGGGAAACAATTTTGGTAAAGTTTTTGTCGCGTAGTTCTCGCGCGACAGGTCCAAATACCCGCGTCCCTCGGGGATTTCCGTCGGCGTTAATGATGACAGCAGCGTTATCGTCAAAGCGAATACTCATGCCACTATCTCGACGCAAACCTTTACGGGTGCGAACAATTACCGCCCGCACAACGTCAGACTTTTTAACTGCCATGTTAGGAATCGCATCTTTGACAACAGCAATAATGACATCACCCACGCTGCCATAGCGCCGATTGCCAGCACCCATAACACGGATACACATTAATTTACGAGCGCCGCTATTGTCTGCGACATTAAGGTAAGACTGTGGTTGAATCACGGTTTGTCTCTCTAAGGTCTAGCTAGTGGTGGCACTACTACTAAGAATGTCCTTCACGACCCAGCGCTTAGTTCGACTTAAGGGTCTAGTTTCTTGAATGCGAACGCGATCGCCCACATGACACTTATTTTCCTCGTCGTGAGCTTTATATCGCCGGGTTTGAACAACAATCTTGCCGTACTTGGGATGAGGAGCGCGGTTTTCGATTGCCACCACCACCGTTTTATCCATTTTGTCGCTCACAACCAAGCCGACACGTTCTTTAACTGCCATATGCCTACTCCTCTTGAGCAAAGGACTGATTCTCTGTACTCGCTGCTACAGCTTTCCGTTCATGTTCTACAGTCAGCAACTGTGCCAGTCGATGCTTAGCATGTTTGAACTGATGTGGTTTATCTAACTGCCGAGTCGCTTTTTGCAGCCGCAACTGAAATAGCTGCTTCTTAACAGCAAGAATTTGCTCATCCAACTCAGCATCACTGAGCTCTCTCGCTTCTCCAATCTTGGGTAGAGCCATAACCTACACCTGCTCTTGGTCTT
>Ga0213881_10001235_pt1 | contig 12633 bp, 15 predicted proteins | sample BarmaccoBMER_R08_FD_160104 | JGI IMG/M metagenome (GOLD analysis project Ga0213881, IMG submission 160104) | Barbacenia macrantha exposed rock microbial communities from rupestrian grasslands, the National Park of Serra do Cipo, Brazil - ER_R08 ... | reverse complement strand
CACGAACCGATTCAGCTAATGACAAATCAACCCAAGTAATACGGAACACGAATTTCATGCGGGAAGCCGCGCGGATTCGTGCAAACTCGGCTGGGGCGGACTGCCCTAAGCGCCCGCAGAAACGCGAACAAGCGCGTGTCCGGTGACACCTTTACCAAAAAGTACCGGGTTCAGGCGGCCGAGACTGGTGGCGCGGTGACTGGCTTCTGCGTTGTCGCCATCACATCTGGCCGTAATTGTTCTTCGCTGCGCAACAAGGGCCGCGTCTCCTGTTTCGGATACGCAATGCGGCTGTGGAGCATTGTCATTAAGGTAAAGCGGAACCGATCGGCAATGATGCGCAGATCGTTCAACGTAAGATCGCATTGCTCAAGCTGCCGGTCGGCGATGCGCTGATTGATGATCTCGTGCACGAGCTTCTCGATGCCGGCAGGCGTCGGTTTTTCCAGGCTGCGCGATGCGCTCTCTACCGCATCGGCCAGGCTGACGATCGCGCTCTCTTTCGTCTGCGGCTTGGGACCGCTGTAGCGAAAGCTTTCCTCGCGCACTTCATTGTCCTCGCGAATGCTGGTGATCTTGCTCCCGGCGCGCGCCGCCTCCTGCTGGTCCAGGGCGCGCTTGTAGAAATAGTACACCAGCGTGGTGCCGTGATGCTCCTGGATGATATCGATGATGCGCTGGTTGAGCTTGTGTTTGATCGCGAGATCAACGCCCTCTTTAACATGCGCGATGATGATGAGAGCGCTCATCGTCGGGGCGAGTTCGTCGTGCGGATTGCGCTGGAAATTCATGTTCTCGGTGAAGTACTCAGGCTTCACCAGCTTACCGACATCGTGAAAATAGGCGCAGACACGGCAAAGCGTCGCGTTTCCACCGATCGCTTCCGCCGCAGCTTCGGCCAGGTTCGCGACCACGAGACTGTGATGATAAGTACCGGGCGCTTCGATCGTCATTCGCCGCAGCAGTGGGTGGTTTAAATCGGAAGCTTCCAGCCACGAGATATCAGTTGTGATTTGGAACATGTGCTCGAACATCGGCAGCACGCCGCCGACGATCGTCGCAGTGACAACGCCATTGCCGAGAGCTAGCGCACTTTGCAGACCGATCATTCCCCAGTCGTTCGCCGAGGGCGGGAAGAGATTGATGGGTCCGATGTAGCCGAAAGCGAGGGACAAAATCCAGATCGCGATACCGACGCCGACGCCCGCGCTGACGAGTGTGCTACGTCGCCGCACCTGCAACGTGAGATAGACAGCGGTGAACCCGCTGATCATGCCGGTGACAAGCAGCGGCGCATCGATTTTGCCGAAGAGAACACTCGTCCAGAGGCTCACGAAGACGGCGGCGTAAAGGGCGTGATTGCGCCCGAGCAGGACACTGAGCAACAGTGGCGCGAGCGCAAACGGCGTAAGCAGCTCGGCCATGTTTGGCCGGAGGCCGGCGATGTTGCTATGACACAGCGCGTAGATTGCTTTCGTCAGCGCGAGCTGTACTAACATGATGCCGAAGACGAGCAGAATGCGCGAACTCTGCGCGAACGTCTTCGGCTGATTCGTCCACAGCATCATCAGCGCGATGAGGAAGAAGAGCAGCGCGATGACGAAGCTCTTGGTCGGCTCCGGTTGCGTGCCGCTGAAGATGAGCAAGCCGAGCCCGACAATGAACCCGGCGAAGAGCACCAGCTTCATGCCCACCGAGTACTCGACGCTGCGCAGCAGATCGTTGCGCGTGCGGCGGCGGCGCGTTTTCGGAGAAGCCAGGCCGCGGCGGATCAGCTCGCTGCGTTTGAAGAAATTCATTTGCGACCGGATGGGGAACGATGCTGCTGGTAGGCGCTAATTATCGCACGAACGAGCGCATGGCGCACTACATCGCGTTCGGTGAAGTACGTAATCGCGATTCCCGGCACGTTCTTGAGCGCCTGCACCGCTTCCACCAAACCGGAACGCTTGTTGGCCGGCAAGTCTATTTGCGTGACATCGCCAGTAACGACGCACTTGGAATTGGCGCCGATGCGTGTGAGCAGCATAAACATTTGTTCGGCGGTGGCGTTCTGTGCTTCATCGAGAATGATGAAGGCGTTGTTCAGAGTACGGCCGCGCATGTAAGCGAGCGGCGCCACCTCGATCACCTCGCGAGCAAGCGCGCGCTCCATTTCCTCCGGCTCGACCATGTCATGCAATGCATCATAAAGCGGGCGCAAATACGGCGTTATTTTCTCCTGCAAATCACCAGGCAAAAAACCGAGCGCTTCGCCCGCTTCCACCGCCGGCCGCGCGAGAATGATGCGCGAGACCTGCTCTCTCTTTAGCGCGGCCACTGCCATCGCCACCGCCAGGTAAGTTTTACCGGTGCCGGCCGGGCCGATGCCGAACACGACGTCGTGTTTCTCAATCGCTTCCACGTAGTTTTTCTGGCCAACAGTGCGCGCGACGATCGGTGCCTTGCGGGAGGAGATGATAATTTTCGCGGAAACGGCGTCGGTGAGATCCTGCGGCTGCTCGTCGCTTGCTGAGTTCAAGGCGTAATCGAATTCGCGCTTCTGAATATCGACCCCGTGCTTGCGTGCGTCCTCGAGTTGATCGAAGACGCGCTGGGCACGATCGAGATTCTCCGGCTCGCCTTCGAGTCTCACCCACCCTTCCCGTGTGGTCACCTTGACGCCGAGCGAGTTTTCCAGATTTTTCAACAGCTTAACGTCATTCGCGAAGAGCGACTGCAATGCGCGCGCGCTCTCGAATTCCAGCGTTCTGGTTTCCGGCATTCAGAAATCAGCCGCAGAGATGGCGGAGCCGCCCGAGTTTAAACGATAACTCTGCGCTCTCTGTGTGCTCTGCGGTCAAACATCCGCTTCGCATCAACGGAACCCGTAAACGAGCGCCCAATGCGTGCGTTCTTCCGGCGATTCCTCCACACTCACGATGATGAAGTAGCTCCCGGTGCCTTTCGGGATCACGTGCGCCGCCGCGAAATGCCCTTTTTGCCAGCTGTCCGGTTCCTCGACCAACTTGCCTTCCGAATCGTAAATGTGGACGGAGATTTTCGCCTTCTCGACTTCCGTGCCCATCCAGAACCAGTACTCATTGCCTTTGAAAAGCTGCTGTCGCACCGCTTTCTTTTCACCAGAACCGAGATCGCCGCCCCAGTAATCCTCCCGGACTTGGAAACCTTCCTTGACGTAAGGCTCGGCGGCCTGAAGCGCGAATGATTGTGCGTCATCCACTGACGCGACGGCTGTGGCGCGAACGAGAAGAACGAACGCGGCGAGAAAAGCGAGCTGCTTCATTGCCGCGTCACGATTTCGCCGTCGAGGCGGGTCGTGATCTCGTTAATTCTTTTCACCGCATCGGGCGAAATGGATTTCGTCGCTACATCGATGAGCGGTCGCACCTGATTCAGCGCCGTCTTGATGCTGAGTACCACCGGAGCGTTGTACTCAGGCATTCCCGCCAGCTTTTGATCGAAATAGGAGAGCAAATCAGGTTGATGCAGCAGCTCGGCGCCTTCGGTGCTGAAATGCTTCGTTACCACCGAAGTCAGCACCTGCGTGCCGCGCAGCCAGCCCCCGAGGCTCACCAATTGCGCTAATTTCTGGTCCTGTACTTCGTTCATCGCCTGCTGCACGCTGCTCTGGGTGCGATCAAGCTCGAGACGCACGTTGTCCCAATTGCGTTTGTCCGCCGCGTCGATGATCGCCTTCGCGTGCGGCGTGATTGAGTTGCCGACGCCGATACCCTTGGCCAGCGTCAGCACGCGCTGGCCGATGTCCTTTACCGCCGGCGCATCTTCCGCCTGCACCGCGATGAAGCCGTCCGCGATGACGCTGCCAAGCAGAAGCGCGATCCTCGGCCGCTCGGTAAAGTTTGCGCCTTTTTCCGTGCGCACGAATTCCTTCCAGTTTACCGGGCCAAGTTTGTTCAGCGCGCCGAACACTTCGTTTGGCAACGGCACCACTACATCTTCCACGCGCTTGGAGATTTGGTGCACATCGATGTGCTGCGGGGCCGGCGCAGCTGGAGCACTTAGAGTAGCCCCGGCAAGGATAAACCCCACCCACTTACTGATCTTGGAGACGGAAATCATCGGCAGCTTCGACTGTTGATTTCGATTACGTATTCAGGATTAATGGCACACTCTAAAGAGAAGCGTCTTACGCACAAATCGTGACTCCACTGAATCGCATCAACTCGCTCGCGTGGCGGTTTCCATTGCGGCCCAACATGGAACTCTTTCCCGCCGCGTGAAAAGCTTCACATTGCCATGACAGAGCAGCGCCTGCGCCAGATCTTCGATCGCGCCCGAGAACAGCGCGTGCTCGTTATTGGCGACCTCATGCTGGATGAATTTGTCTGGGGCAAAGTGGGCCGCATCTCGCCCGAAGCGCCAGTGCCGGTGGTGGAAGTTTCCAGCGAATCGTGCTACCCCGGCGGCGCCGCCAATGTCGCGCGTAATCTGCGCGAATTCACCGGGCACGTTTCCGTCGCCGGAATGGTCGGCCGGGACCGCGCGGGCGAGCAGCTGCTCGGCTTGCTGCACCAGGAGAAGATCGACACAAGTACATGCACCAAAAGCGAGACTTTTCCGACCATCGTCAAAACGCGAATCATTGCGCGCCATCAACAAGTCGTGCGCGTTGATCGCGAGCAAATCGCGGAGCCAGATTCTCAGCAGATCGCTTCGATTATAGCCGCGCTAAAGAGAATCATGCCGCAGATCGATGCCATCATCTTCGAAGATTACGGAAAGGGATTCCTGGCGCAGCGGCTCGTCGATGAGGTTTTGTCCGCCGGACGCGGAAAGATCATCGCGGTTGATCCTAATCCGCGCCACGAAATTCGCTGGCGCGGAGTTTCGGTGATGAAGCCAAACCGCAGCGAGGCCCGCCACGCTGCCGGCATCAACGAGGACGCAAGCGCTTCATCCATGGCGAAGATCGGCGCGATTCTGCTGGAGAAATGGGAGACGGATCTGGTTCTCGTCACGCTGGGCGACGAAGGCATGATGCTTTTCCAGCGCAACGCCGAGCCGCATCATGTTCCAACCAGAGCGCGTCAGGTCTTCGATGTTTCCGGTGCGGGAGACACCGCCATTGCCTTGTTCACGCTGGCCCTGAGCGCCGGCGCGACACCGCTGGAAGCTGCCGATATCGCCAACCACGCCAGCGCGGTCGTTGTCGGGAAACTCGGCACTGCCACAGTCTCGCCGGACGAACTCATCCAGAGTTTCGCGAATGGCTGAGAAGACGCCGGCCGTTTTTTTCGATCGGGACGGCACGATCATGCAAGACGTGAACTACTGCGCGGATCCGCAGGAGGTGCATGTGTTTCCCTGCGTCGCTGAATCATTGCGCAAACTGAAAGGCCGCGGATTCACGCTCATCATGATCACGAACCAGAGCGGCATCGGCCGCGGCTATTTCACGCGCGAGCAATATGAGGCAGTGCAGATGGAAGTGCTTCGCCAACTTGGCGACGCGCTGATCGACGCCACGTACTTTTGTCCTGATCCGCCCGGCATTGAATCACAATGCCGCAAACCTGCGCCCGGCATGATCCTGGAAGGAGCGCGCGAGTACGATATCGATTTGCCAAATTCCGTGATGGTCGGCGACAAGGAAATCGACGTGCGTTGTGCTCATAACGCCGGCATCAAAGCCATTCGCGTCCGCACCGGTTTTGAAACGAACACCGCCGACAGCTCGGCAGATTGGGTCGCGGAAAACTTTTCGGACGCAGCGAAGATCATACTGACCGAGTTTGCCGTGCCGTAGTACGCGCGTTCGCGTAATTCCGTCGCGTTATTTCAGTGCGTGCGCCTGCAACTGCTCGAGTGTGACGAACTCGAGCGCGCTGGCATGCGTCCCTTCTAAATCGACTGGCGGCGCGACACCGCGTTCGAGCGCGTCTTTCCAGCGTGTCACGCAAACGCACCATTTGTCGCCGGGTTCGAGGCCAGGGAACTCCCACTCGGGATGGGGCGTGACGAGGTCGTTGCCGTCGAGTACGGAAAAATCCAGAAACTCGCGTGTCATTTGCGCGCACACGGTGTGCAGCCCGGTGTCGCCCGGCCCGGTGCGACAAAATCCGTCGCGGTAAAACCCGGTGAGCGGATCCCGGCAACAGACCTTCAACTCAGTTCCCAAAACATTCGTGGCCATGACATGAAAGATACGCATGAGAATTAGTTTGCAGAGCCAGCGGCCGTTTCGTTAGCGTCCGCCGCATGCGAACCATCCTACTCGTTATTCTGGTGCTGTTGCTCATCGGTAGTTTGCCCGCGTGGCCCTACAGCACGGGCTGGGGATATTATCCGGGCGCGGGCTTGCTGGTGTTGATCGTACTTATTCTGCTGCTCTGGCGAGCGTGACGCTTTAGCGCTGCTGCGGGGGAGGCACCATTTTCACTACCGGCAGCGGGAAGCGCAGTCGCAATTCTTCCTGCAAGTAAATTTCGACGTGATGCAGCCCGAACTGCTGAAACTGCACGCCGCCGAAGTAATGCACGTTGGTGGCGTGTCCTTCCATCTCCTTTAGCTCAAAATCCACCTCGGCCTGCGCGATCACGTGCTGTTCGTCCACGCCCACGATGCGGGAGCGCTGCCGGAATTTGCCGGTACCACTGCACCAGCGCGACCAGATGCAAAGCCGCATGTACGTGATGGGCAGTTGCGGCGCAGGCACGACGTTGACGACGCCCACGAGCGTCTGCATTCCATTAAATTCGTGGCGCACATCTTCACAGAGTACGCAGCTTTGCAGGTCCGGCAGCATTACGTCAGTAGTCGCCATGGCTTAAATTACACCGCGCATTAACATCCACATTAACAGCCCCGCGACAATGATCCGGTAAATAGCGAAGGGCGCGAAGCCACGCGCGCGCACCCAGTTCATGAACCAGGCCACCACGCCAAGGGCAACGACAAACGAGACGACGGTGCCGATGACAAGTACTACCCAGTTGTGCCCGGTCATGGTGAGTGGCGCCAGGTTCGCTTCGCCCCCTCCCCGGTGCATCAACGTCTTCAGCAGATCGTACGCGGTGGCGACAATCATCGTGGGCATAGAAAGAAAAAACGAAAACTCGAGCGCGGCGCTGCGGGAAAGGCCGGCGAGCTGGCCCGCGGCGATGGTGGACATCGAGCGTGATGTTCCGGGAAAAACGGCCGAAGCGATTTGGGCGAAGCCGATCCAGACAGCCTGCGGCAGCGACATCTCTTCCATACGCTGAGTACGAGGGTTCCGGCAACGCGCGTCCACCAGCCACATGATGATGCCGCCGATGAGTAGCGCCCACGCCATCACCCAGAGATTCTCCAGGTTTTCGCCGATGACTTTGGTCAATAGCCACGCCGGCAACGCGGTGACGACAAACGCGATGAGCGTGAGGCTGACAGGATGCGTAAAGATGTTGCGATCGCCGCGTTCCCCCGCCGGAAAGGTCGAGAGAAATTTAAGAATGCGATTCCAGAAATAGACAGGCAGCGCGAGGATGGCGCCGAGCTGGATGACAATGGTGTACATCTTCCAGAACGCGTCGTGCAGGTCGAGCCGCAGCAGCGCCTCGGTGATGCGTAGATGTGCGGTCGAGCTTACCGGCAGAAACTCGGTCAGGCCCTCGACAATGCCGAGCAGCAGCGAAAGCAGATAGTCGTTCATGCAGTTTATCGGGTGTACTTGCGGGAAATGTTCATACCGCTTGGAGAGCAACAACTCCGCCAGACCATGAACGATCCCGCTAGATTCCGGTAAACAGCGCGAAGTACGTTCCCCATCATCAGGCAGACGTTGGGCGGGATGGTCATGTTCATGCCGCGAATGGTCAAAGGTAATTTTCCACCCGGCGCACTCACCGGTTCCGCGGAAAGATCGCCCTTAGCCGCGAACGAGGTGCCGGACGAGGTCTTCGAGCGCAACAACGCCGGTGAAGCGCCGATGTTTATCCAGCACCGCGGCCAGACTGGTCCGCGCCGCCCGTAACCGGCGGATCACCTGGTAAGCACTTTCGTTTTCTGACGTCGTGACAATGCGCCGGGTGTAATCGCGCAGACGGGGTGATGGCGCAGTATCCAGCAGGATATCGAACACGTTCACCAGGCCGATGGGTTGGGATTTTTCCACCACCGGGAACCGATCGATTCCCGTTTGGTCACTCCGCTGCAACACGCGTTGCGGTGTTTCCCCAGGCTGAACCGTGACCGTTTTCCCGGCGCCAACCATGACGTCGCGCACCTTCACCGAAGGGAAATCGACTACGTTGTGGATAATGGCGCGCTCAGCTGGCGAGAGTGCGCCACGCTGCTCGCTTTGCATTGTCATCTGCTTTAATTCTTCGCGCGCGGCGAAAAGCCGCGGCGGCATTCTGCGACGGGCGAACAGCAGACGGGCAATTCCTTCGCCCACGATCAGCGCTGGCCAGAAAAGTTTTGCCGTCCCTTCCAGTAATCGCGCACACCGCGCCACGGCTGCGAAACCGAAGCGCCGGAAGAGCGATTTCGGGAGTACGCTGAGAAGGAATAAGTACACCGGCATGGCGATAATGATGGCGAGGAAGTAACCGAGTACGCCAAATGCGCTGACCAGATGATACGTGAGAATCAGCAGCGCGATGATATCGGCGGCGTTGGTTGCGAGAAGTACGGTGATGAGCCAGCGCTCGGGATTGCGCAATAATTTCTCTACGCGCACGGCGGGAGCGTTCCCTTCCTTGGCGCGCGTCCGCAGGCGCACGGGATCGATCGCGAGCAGTCCCGCTTCGATTCCAGCAAACAAAAAGGAAACCAGCCAGCAGAGGATGACAAGAAGCCAGCTCACCACTTCACCTCGCCGTTGCCGTTTTCACACGCCACGCAAACCGTTTTCTCCAGCAGCAACTCTTCGATTCGGCGCCGCGCCACACGTCGCACCGTGATCTTCAAGCGCGGCGTCTCGAGTTCCGCGCCTGGCGTCGGCAGATAGCCGAGCTGGGTAAACACGTAACCGCCGATGGTGTCGATACCGTCCGCCTCGAGATCAAAGCCGAGGCGTTCGCTTAAATCATCGAGCCGCGCTTTGCCATTCACGAGAAAGCGACCGGTATCGACGGGCTCTATGTACAAGTCCGCGTCTCCCAACGGCGCGGCGTCGCTGATGAGGTCCTCCACGATATCCGAAAGCGTGACAATGCCGGCAGTGCCGCCGAATTCATCAAGGACGATGGCCATGCCCTGCGGTCGCGTAAGGAAACTCCGCAAGAGATCGAGTGCGCGCATCGTGTCCGGCACAAACGAAGGGGGAAGCAGGGCTTCAGTATAGTGCTCGTCCGGATGCAGAAGGAACGACTTTACTTCGATGATGCCGAGAATGTTGTCGGCTGAATCGGCGTAAACCGGGACGCGACGATGGCGGCGCGCTTTGAGTAGAGCGATCGCATCGTCATTCGTGAGATCATCGGGCAGCGCGAACATATCCACCCGCGGCGTGAGTACGTCGTGCGCGGTTTTGTCGCCCAGCTTGAATACTTCCTGGATCATCTCGCCCTCGGCTTCGCGCAATGTCCCCTGCTCTTCCCCGATCTCGATCAGCGTCTCCAGCTCTTCATCGGACCAGTGTGATTGCGCGCGGACGGGCGATGGCGTGACCAGGGTGACAATAGCCACGCTGATCGTCTCCAGCGCGCTGCCGATAGTGGCAAGGAATGGCATCAACGCGCGCAACGTGAACACGCCCAGAGCGGACAACCGATATGGCAGCGAGACAGCCAGGAGCTTGGGAATTAAATCGCAGACGAGCACAATAACGGCGAAAACGACGAGCCCGATCAGCCACTGCGGAAGAGCGGAGTGCGGCCCTTCCCACAGCACGGCCAGGCATAGTACCACCAGAAAAACGTTCACGAAGGTCGAACCGAGCAGGATCAGGCCGAGCACCCGCCGCGGGTTGGCGCGGAATTCGCCGATGAATCGCGCCAGCGCGGGATGATTCGATTCCAGCCGCCGCAGCTCGTGCTGGCGCAATGCGAAAAGCGCCGTCTCCAGCGAAGAAAAAAGAGCCGAGCAAACGATCAGCGCCGCGATCGCGACAAGCAGGACAGCAAGCAGGCCCGCGGTCATGCCGCTAAAGCTTCAAACGCCGCTTTGCCCATGGCTTCGCTTCGTCCAGAGTACGACTTTTCATGAACAAACGCGAGCGGATTTCCGAGTTCGTTTCTTCGCTCGGCGACAGCGCCGCGCAACCGCGCGATTATTACCGCGCGTTCTTCCAGCTCTGGAATGAGCAGCGCTACTACGAAGCACACGATGTCCTCGAGCAACTCTGGCTTCACGAGGAGGACGCCGAGACCGCCCGCTTTTTTCAGGCGTTGATTCAGGCTGCCGGCGCGTTTGTGCACTTACAGAAAAACTTCGAGCAACCGCTGCATGCGAAACATAGCCGGCGATTACGCCCCGCCACACGGCTGTTCACGCTCGCGTTGCGCAACCTCGACGGTCTGCCGGATGAGTACCGCCAGTTTGATCTGGTCCGGTTTCGCCAATTATTAGCCGCAATACGCGATGAAATCGTCGCCAGCGACTTTCGCCTAAACCCATGGTCGCCCAGGGATGCGCCGCGCCTGCGACTGAATCCATGAATTGCCTGCGCCTTGTCGCCTGCCTGTGCGTTTATCTCGCCGCCGCCGCTAAGCTGACCTGCGCAGGATTCCCGAGCGAAGCCGAACTGAGGGCGAAGGTGCACTCCGGGATGTCTCAGGAAGAAGCTGCATCGTTGTTTGGGCCCGCCACACTCGAGAAGCGCGAGAAAGGCTCCGTCACTCTGCTCTACCACGCGTCTCCTAATGAATTGACGAATCAACACGAAGGCTACGCCGGGTTCGAGTTGCGCTTCGCCGGCAACCGACTCGTCGCCTGGTGGATTCGCCGCGAGACACCTTCGTTCCGATCAAACGCAGAGATCCCAAGCGAACTCAAGTGGCTGCTCGGTATCTTCAGCGGGATCATTTTCCTTCTGCTCCTGTATCGACGTTTCCTGCGCTGGCTCGGAGGAAGACTCGCCCGCGGCGGAATCTTTGAAAGTTACCGCTGGCGGGAAATCCGAACCGAGAGCCTGCCGTTCGAATTCAGGTTCATCGATCATGCCACAACGTTGCGCGATGTTTTCCGCAGATTAGGCGATCCGTCCCGCATCTTGGAAGTGCCCGTGGACCAGGATTCGCCGCCTGGCGTTTCGTTTGTGAAAACCATAGCGGGGCTCGATGCGATTGTTGCCGCGGAATACCGGCTCCCGTCCGGCTCGCCCGTTTACATCATGCCGGACTTCCCGTTTGAAGAGACGAGCCGGATCCGTGCAGCGTATCGTGGTTCGCTACCGATCGAGATCGTCGAGCGTACCCGTATCACCGAGTGAATGGCCGGCTCCAATGACGACCGTTTCACTAGCCGCAATGGCCCGCGCTACAATTCGCGGGACGCGGTCAGCCGCTCGGTCAGCATCACCGCGGCGAATGCGATCAGGCCGCAAATAAGTACCAGCCGGTACGCGACCGCGTCTTCTCCCAGCTGCACCGCTTCATAAATCTTCAGCGAAAGCGTCGTCGTCCGCCCCGGAATATTCCCGGCCAGCAGAATGGTCGCTCCGAATTCGCCGACGGCGCGGGCGAACGCCAGCACAATACCGGCGGCAATCGCTCGCGATGCCAGCGGCAGCGTGATGCTGAACAAGATCCGAAGCGGCCCGGCGCCCAGCGTGCGCGCAGTTTCTTCAAGGTGAATATCGACGTTCTCGATCCCAACTCGGGCGGCGCGCACCAACAGCGGAAAAGACATCACCGCTGCTGCTATCAGGACGGCGCGCCAGGTGAAGACAATCTCCGCGCCGAAGTAGCGGTGGAGGAAAGCTCCCACTGGACCGCGATTGCCACACAGCTTCAGCAGCAGCAGACCTGTCGCCACCGGCGGCATGATCAAGGGCAGCGTAATTAGCGTTTCCGCGATCGTTTTTCCGCGCCAGCGCTTCCGGGCAAGGAGCCACGCAAGCGCGATTCCCAGCGGCAAAATAACGACAACGCTCAACGCGCACACCCCAAGGGTGAAGGCGGTGATGCGCCATTCTTCCGGCGTGAGCAGAAAGCTCAATGGGCGATGCCGAACCCGGCGCGCTGAAAGACTTCTTGCTCCTGCCGGATGAATGCCAGAAAGCGTTTCGCCTCTTCCGGGTGCGCGGAGCGAATAATTATCGCGGCGGGATAAACGATCCGCGGTGATCGATCTGGTGAGATCGATAACGCGACGCTCAGGCCAGGGGCGCTGCGCGCGTCCGTGGCGTAAACGAACCCGGCATCGGCATTGCCCGATTGCACGATTGCGAGAGCAGCGCGCACGTTTTCAGCAGGGACGATTTTCGCCTGGAGTTTCTCCCACAAACCGGCGGCGGTCACGACTGCTTTTGCGTAAACGCCCGCCGGCACACTCCTCGGGTCGGCAAGAACTATGCGATCGAGCTTCTCCAGATCAGCCAGTGTGTGAACGGCAACGCCCGGCCGAGCGACGACCACCAGCCGGTTCGTGAGCAAATCAAAACGCGTCGAGTGGTCAATAAGATGTGCTTTGTCGAGGCGATCCATTTGCGCTTCGTCCGCGGAGATAAAAATGTCGGCTGGCGCG
>Ga0213881_10001234_pt1 | contig 12636 bp, 1 predicted proteins | sample BarmaccoBMER_R08_FD_160104 | JGI IMG/M metagenome (GOLD analysis project Ga0213881, IMG submission 160104) | Barbacenia macrantha exposed rock microbial communities from rupestrian grasslands, the National Park of Serra do Cipo, Brazil - ER_R08 ... | reverse complement strand
AACGGGCACCGGGTGCTGGCGGTGGTGGCGGGCAGCGCGGTGAACCAGGACGGGGCGTCGAACGGGCTGACCGCGCCGAACGGGCCGTCGCAGCAGCGGGTGATCCGGGCCGCGCTGGCGTCGGCCGGGCTTTCGGCGGCGGACGTGGACGCGGTCGAGGCGCACGGGTCGGGGACGGTGCTGGGTGACCCGATCGAGGCGCAGGCGCTGATCGCGGCGTACGGGCCGGGGCGGGACCCGGAGCGGCCGCTGTGGCTGGGGTCGGTGAAGTCGAACATCGGGCATGCCCAGGCGGCGGCGGGCGCCGCCGGTGTGATCAAGATGGTGCTGGCCCTGCGGCATGGCATGCTGCCGCGCACACTGCACGCCGAGGTGCCATCACCCCATGTGGACTGGTCGTCCGGGGCGGTCCGGCTGCTCACCGAGGCGGTGCCCTGGCCGATCGCCGAGGGGCGGGCGCGGCGGACCGGGGTGTCCGCGTTCGGCATGAGCGGCACCAACGTTCACCTGATCCTGGCGGAGTCCCCTGCGGACGCGGCCGGGGCAGAGCCCGAGGCGGAAGAGCCGGCGCCCCTGGTGGATGGTGTGGTTACATGGCCGGTCTCAGGGCGGTCGGCCGCCGGGCTGGCGGCGCAGGCGGAACGGCTGGCGGCGTGGCTGGCGGCCCGCCCGGGCCTGGACCCGGCCGATGTCGGATGGTCGCTGGCGACCACCCGGTCGGTGTTCGAGCATCGCGCGGTGATCACCGGCGCGGACCGCGCCGAACTGACCGCCGGGCTGGCCGCCGTGGCGGCCGGGGTGGCTGGGACCGCCAACGTGGTGACCGGGGTGGCCGGCCGGCGCGGCAAGGTGGTGTTCGTCTTCCCGGGTCAGGGTGCGCAGTGGCCGGGGATGGGCCGTGAGCTGGCCAGGTGCTGCCCGGTGTTCGCCGCGCGGCTGGCCGAGTGCGGGCGGGCGCTGGCCCCGTGGGTGGACTGGGACCTGGACCAGGTGCTGACGGGTGCTCCTGGCGCACCCGGGCTTGAGCGGGCTGAGATCATACAGCCGGTGCTGTGGGCGGTGATGGTCTCGCTGGCCGCGGTATGGCAGGCGGCCGGCGTGGTGCCGGACGCGGTCGTGGGGCATTCGCAGGGAGAGATCGCGGCGGCCACCGTGGCCGGGATACTGACCCTGGAGGACGCCGCCCGGGTGGTGGCCGTGCGCAGCCGGGCGCTGTCCGAGCTGGGGACGTCCGGAGGCATGGTCTCGGTGGTCATGCCGGCCGCCGAGGTCGAGGAACTGCTGCCCCGGTGGGGGGACCGGCTGGCGGTCGCCGCGGTGAACAGCCCGGCGGCCACGGTGGTTTCCGGAGACGCCGAGGCGCTCGCCGAGTTCGAGGCGGAGCTGGCGGCCCGGCACGTGCTGCGGTGGCGCATCCCGGCTACCGACTTCGTGGCGCATTCACCCCGGGTCGCGGAGCTGGCCACGGTGGTGGCTCAGGACCTGGCGCGGGTGGTCCCCGTGGCGGGCCGGGTACGGCTGTTCTCCACGGTGCATTGCGAGTGGGCCCAGGGACCCGAGCTGTACGCCGGGTACTGGTTCGCGAACATGCGGCAGCGAGTCCGCTTCGACGAAGCGATCCGCGCGCTGGCGCAGGCCGGCTACGGCGCCTTCATCGAGGTCTCGCCGCACCCCGTGCTCACCATGGCGATGGCCGAGACACTGGAAGAAGCCAGCGCGGTGCCGCCGCTGATCAGCGGGACACTGGACCGGGAAGACGCCGGAGCGCGGCGGTTGCTGTCGGTGCTGGCCGGGGTGCACGTGGCCGGCGTAACGGCGGACTGGCGGGCGATCCTGGGCGGGGGACAGCCGGTGGAGCTGCCCACGTCCGCGTTCCAGCGGCAGCGGTACTGGCCGTCGCCGGTAGACATGGCGGCCCTGATCGCGGCGGGCGGAGATGGCGCCGGGATGGTGGCCGAGGCGCGGTTCTGGGCAGCGGTGGAGGGCGGGGACGTGGCCGGGCTGGCGGGCGCGCTCGCGCTGGATCAGCGGACGCCCCTCGGGGAGGTGGTGCCCGTGCTGGCGGCGTGGCGGCGGCGGGAGCGAGAGCAGTCGGCGACCGCCGGCCTGCGGTACCGGGTGATCTGGGCACCGGTACCTGACCCGGAGCCGGCCGCGCTGTCCGGTAAGTGGCTGATGGTGGTCCCGGCCCGGCTGGCCGGCGACGAGCTGGTCCACGGGTGCGTGCGGGCACTGACGGCGGCGGGTGCCCGCGTGGTGACCGTGGAGGCAGACCTGGAATGGCCGGATCGTGCCGTCCTGGCCGATCTGATCACGCGGGCCATGCCCGATGCTCGCGAGCTGGCGGGGGTGGTGTCGCTCCTGAGCGTGGATGAGGAGCCGGTGGCGGGCTTGCCGGTAGCGGCGGGCGTGGCCGGGACGCTCGTGCTGGTGCAGGCACTGGGTGACGCGGACGTGCGGGCGCCGTTGTGGGCGCTGACCCGCGGCGCGGTGGCCACGTCGGCGGACGAACTGGTGACCAGCCCGGTGCAGGCCGGGATGTGGGGGCTGGGCCGGGTCGCGGGCCTGGAGCACCCGGACCGCTGGGGCGGGCTGGTCGATTTGCCGCCGGTATGGGATGAGCTGGCGGAGCGACGGCTGTGCGGGGTGCTCGCCGGGAGCGGCGAGGACCAGCTCGCGGTGCGGGCTGGCGGTGTGTTCGCCCGTCGGCTGATGCGAGCGCCGCTGCCCGGTGGCGGCGCGGGCTGGGTGCCGCGCGGCAGCGTGCTGATCACCGGGGGAACCGGGGCGATCGGCGCGCATGTGGCGCGGTGGGCGGCCGGGCGGGGGGCGGCCCGTGCGGTGCTTGCCAGCCGGTCAGGACCGGATGCCGAGGGTGTGGCGGCCCTGGCCGCGGAGCTGGCCGGGACGGGGACCGCGGTGGCCGTGGTGGCCTGCGACGTTGCGTGGCGCGCGCATGCGGCCGGCATCGTCTCCTGGATCGGGGCCTCAGGACCGCGGCTGTCGGCGGTCATTCACACGGCGGGAAAGGGGCAGGCGACCGCGCTGAACGACACGAGCGTGACGGAGTTCGCGGAAGTGTGGGCGGCCAAGGCAGCGGGCGTGGCGCACCTGGATGAGCTGACCGCCGAACTGGACCTGGAAGCGTTCGTGCTGTTCTCCTCGATCTCGGCGACGTGGGGTGCCGGGCTGCAGCCCGCGTACGCCGCGGCCAACATGTTCCTTGACGCCATTGCCGAGCGGCGGCACGGGCGGGGACTGGCCGCGATGTCCGTGGCGTTCGGCCCGTGGGGTGGCGGCGGAATGCGCGGGGAAGACGGCGAGCAGCTGGCCAGGCGGGGGCTGCGGCTGTTGTATCCGGATCTGGTGATCAACGCACTCGGGCAGGCAATCGACGCTGGGGAGCACCTGGTAACGGTCGCGGACGTGGACTGGGCCAAGTTCGCGCCCGCGTTCACGGTCCGGCGGCCCAGCCCGCTGATCTCGGACCTGCCCGAGGTGACGCGGGCGCTGGCGGTGGCCGAAGCCGCGGCCGAAGCCGCGGCGGACACGGGGAGGGCGCTGACCCAGCAGCTGGCAGGGCTGGCCGAGGCCGAGCAGGTACGGGTGCTGACCGGGGTGGTCAGGTCAGAAGCGGCGGCCGTGCTCGGTCATCCCTCGGCGGATGCGGTAGAGGAGGGCAGGGCGTTCAGCGAGATGGGTTTCGACTCGCTGACCGCGGTGGAGCTGCGGAACCGGCTGAACGCGGTGTCCGGGCTCCGGCTGCCCGCCACGCTGCTGTTCGATTACCCGACTCCGGTGGCGGCGGCCCAGTTCGTCCGGTCTCAGCTGGCCGGAGCGCCGGCCGCGCCTTCCGCGGCCCCGGTGGTGACCGGGGTGACGGCCAGTGAGCCCATCGCGATAGTGGGGATGGGCTGCAGGTACCCCGGCGGCGCCACCGATCCGGACGCGCTGTGGGCGCTACTGGCAGACGGCGCCGACGCGGTGACGGAGTTCCCCGCCGACCGGGGCTGGGACCTGGCGGCCCTGTTTGACCCGGATCCGGATCGCCCGGGGACCACTTATGTGCGGGCAGCCGGGTTCATGACCGGCGCGGCGGAGTTCGACCCCGGGTTCTTCGGCATCTCCCCGCGGGAAGCGCTGGCCATGGACCCCCAGCAGCGGCTGCTGCTCGAGACCTGCTGGGAGGCGCTGGAGCGGGCCGGGATCGACCCGGGATCGCTGCGTGGCTCGCGGACCGGGGTGTTCACGGGAGCCTCGCCATCGGGATACGGCGCCGGTCTGGAGGCGGAGCTCGCCGGGCACCTCATGACCGGGACCGCCATCAGCGTGATCTCCGGCCGGGTGTCCTATGTACTGGGCCTGGAAGGCCCTGCCGTCTCGGTGGATACGGCGTGCTCCTCGTCGCTGGTGGCGGTCCACCTGGCATGCCAGGCGCTGCGTGCGGGGGAATGCGATCTGGCGCTGGCGGGCGGGACCGCGGTGCTGTCGCAGCCCGGGATCTTCGCGGGATTCTCCCAGCTGCAAGGGCTAGCCGCGGACGGGCGGTGCAAGTCGTTCGGGGCGTCGGCGGACGGGATGGGGGTCGGCGAGGGCGCCGGCTCAGTGGTGCTGGAGCGCCTGTCAGACGCGCGGCGGAACGGGCACCGGGTGCTGGCGGTGGTGCGCGGCAGCGCGGTCAATCAGGACGGTGCGTCGAACGGGCTGACCGCGCCGAACGGGCCGTCGCAGCAGCGGGTCATCAGGGCCGCGCTGGCCTCGGCGGGGGTGTCGCCGGCCGATGTGGATGTGGTCGAGGCGCACGGAACCGGGACGGTGCTCGGAGACCCGATCGAGGCGCAGGCGGTGATCGCCACCTACGGGCAGGACCGGGACACCGGCCGGCCGCTGTGGCTCGGGTCGGTCAAGTCGAACCTCGGTCACACCCAGGAAGCCGCGGGAGTGGCCGGGCTGATCAAGATGGTGCTGGCCCTCCGGCATGACCTGCTCCCAGCCACCCTGCACGCCGACGAGCCGTCCCCCCATGTCGACTGGTCGGCCGGAACGGTCAAGCTGCTCACCGAGGCGGTGCCCTGGCCGGCCGATGGCGAACGGCCGCGACGGGCCGGGGTGTCGGCGTTCGGGATGAGCGGCACGAACGTCCACCTGATCCTGGAAGAAGCCGCCGCGGCTGAGCCGGCCGCCGGAGTGGCGGGGTCGGGGGTGCTGGGGTCTGGCGTGGCGGCGTGGCTGGTGTCCGGGCGGAGTGCGGAGGCGTTGCGGGCTCAGGCGGCGCGGCTGGCGGAGCATGTGGCGGCGCGTCCCGATCTCGACCCGGCCGACGTGGGCTGGTCGCTGGTGACCACCCGGTCGCGGTTCGAGCACCGCGCGGTGGTGACCGGCGCAGGCGCCACGGAGCTGGCGGCAGGGCTGGCCGCTGTCGCGGCGGGCGAGCCCAGACCCGGAGTGATCACCGGAGTGGCATCGTCCGGCGGGCGCGGCCGGGTGGGTTTCTTGTTCTCCGGGCAGGGGGCGCAGCGGGCCGGGATGGCCGCTGAACTGCACGCGGCGTCGCCGGTGTTCGCCGAGGTGTTTGACCGGGTGTGCGGGCTGCTGGAGGCGGAGCTGAGGGTTCCGGTCGGTGAGGTGGTGCTGGGCCGCGATCCGGAGGCCCAGGCCAATCAGACGCCGCGGCCGGAGGCCCAGGCCAATCAGACACTGTACGCGCAGACCGGGTTGTTCGCGCTGCAGGCCGGGCTGATAGCGGTGCTGGCGGCGTGCGGGATCACCCCGGATGCGGTGGCGGGTCATTCGGTAGGGGAGATCGCGGCGGCGTATGCGGCGGGGGTCCTGTCGCTGGAGGATGCGTGCACCCTCGTGGCGGCGCGAGCCAGGCTGATGCAGGCACTCCCCGAAGGCGGGGCGATGTGCGCGATCGCGGCCAGCGAAGCCGAGGTGGCGGCGGTAACGGCCGGGCTGGGTGAGCAGGCGGTGATCGCCGCGGTCAACGGGCCGGCCGCTGTCGTGGTTTCAGGTGCCGCCGCGGCGGTTGAGCAGGTGGCGGGCAGCTTCGCCGGCCGCGGCATACGGACCCGGTCGCTGAGGGTGTCCCACGCGTTCCATTCACCCCGGATGGACCCGGTGCTGACCGGACTGGGCAGGGTCGCGGGGCGGCTGCGGTTCACGCCGCCGCGGGTGCCATGGGCGTGCGCGCTGACCGGGGAACTGCTGGATGAGTGCGATGCCGGGTACTGGGTGCGGCAGGCGCGGGAGCCGGTCCGGTTCGCGGATGCGGTTGGCACGCTGGCCGAGCAGGAGATCTCGGTGTTCGTGGAGATCGGCCCGGACGGAACCCTGTCCGCACTTGGCCCGGCCATTCCGGACGCGGCTCAGGCGGTGTTCATCCCGGCGCAGCGCCCGGATCAGGCCGGCCCGGACGGCGTGCTCGCCGCGCTGGCCCGGATCCACGCGGCCGGCCCGGCGGTGGACTGGGCGGCCGTCCTCGGCCGTGGCCGGCAGGTGGAACTGCCCACCTATGCGTTCGCCCGCGAGCGGTACTGGGCCATGCCCGCGGCGGCAGGAGACGCCAGTTCAGCCGGGCTGGTTCCGGTGCGGCACCCGCTGCTGACCGTAGCGGTGGAGCTGGCCTCGGGCGACGGATATCTGCTCACCGGGCAGGTGTCCGCGCAGACGCTGCCATGGCTGGCCGAGCACGTTGTGGCCGGTGAGACGCTGGTGCCCGCCGCGGCTGCGGTGGAGCTGGCCGTGCGGGCGGGCGACGCGGCCGGGTGCGGGCGGATCGACGAGCTGGAGCTGGACGCACCGCTGGTGCTGGACGCCGACGGCGCGGTGCAGATCCAGGTGAGGGTCGGCACGGCGGCAGAAGACGGCCGGCGGGCGGTAGAGATATATGCGCGGGCCGGCGAGGCAAACTGGACGCGGCACGCGAGGGGACTGCTGGCTCCGGCCGCGCCGCCCGCTCCCGGGCTGGCGGAAGAGCTGGCCGAATGGCCGCCGGCTGGCGCATTGCCCGTTCCGGCGGAAGACCTGTATGCGGGACTGGCCGCGGCCGGGTACGAGTACGGGCCCGCGTTCCGCGGGCTCCGGGCGGCCTGGCGGCGCGGTCCGGATGTGTTCGCTGAGGTGGCCCTGCCGGAGCAACTCGCCCCGCCGGAAGAGGCCGGGCTGGCTGCTCCGGCAGCGGACGGGTTCGGGCTGCATCCGGCCCTGCTTGAGGCAGTGCTGCACGCATCGTGGCTCACCGGAGAGGGCGCGGGCGGCGAGGCGGAGACGGACGGGAAGGTGCGGCTGCCGGTCGCCTGGACGGGAGTCTCGGTACACGCCGCGGGCGCGGCCTTGCTGCGGGCCCGGCTACGGCCCGCGGATGGCGGAGGTCTTTCGGTGGTGGCGGCCGACGGCGCGGGAGGGCCGGTGGTATCGGTCGACTCGCTGGTCACCCGGCCGGTGCCGGTGGGGCGGCCGACGGCGCCGGGCGCGTCAAGGGACGGGCTGCTCGCGGTGGAGTGGGTGCCGCTGGTCACGCCAGGGGAGAGCGACCACAAGCCGGCCGGGGGCCGCTGGGCGGTGATAGGCGCCGACCTGGCGGAACTGACCGAAGAACTCGCCGCGGTCGGCGTGCGGGCGCTGGCGTACCCGGATCTGGCCAGCCTGGCCGGGGGTGACGGGCCGGCGCCGGACGTGGTGCTGGTCCGCGCCGGCGCCAGGGCAGGGGACTACGCCGGGGACGATGCCGCCGCGAGCGTCGCGCAGGCACTGGGGCTGCTCCAGCAGTGGGTGAACCTGGAGCGCCTCGCGGCGGCGCGGCTCGTCATCATCACGCACGGGGCGGTGGCGGCGGTCACGCGGGAAGGCGTGGCGGACCTGGCGGGTGCGGCGGTATGGGGGCTGGTGCGGGCGGCGCAGTCGGAGAATCCGGGGCGGCTTATGCTGGCCGACCTGCCCGCGGGCGATGCCGTCGGCATGGCTGCCGGGGACCGTGCCGGCGTGCTGGCGGCGGCGGTGGAATGCGGGGAGCCGGAGGTGGCGATCCGCGACCGGACGGTGTACGGACGACGGCTGGCGCGCCCGGACTCGGGAGGGCTGCCGGTGCCCGATGACCCGGCGCCCTGGCGACTTGAAGTCACCGGGCGGGGGACGCTGGAGGACATCGGCCTGGTGGGCTGCCCGCAGGCGGACGGACAGCTCGCCGCCGGGCAGGTCCGGGTTGCGGTCCGGGCGGCCGGGGTGAACTTCCGCGACGTGGTGATCGGGCTCGGCATCCATCCCGGAGACGCGGAGCTGGGCAGCGAGATAGCCGGAGTCGTGGTGGAGACCGGGCCGCGAGTCGCCGGACTCGCGGCGGGAGACCGGGTGCTGGGCCTGGCCAGCGGGGGATTCGGGCCGATGGCGGTGATCGACGCACGACTGCTCGTACCCATCCCGGCCGGATGGTCGTTCGCCCAGGCGGCAGCGGTGCCCATGGCGTTCGCGACGGCATGGCACGCGCTGGTCGACCTGGCCAAGGCACGGGCCGGCCAGAGGATCCTGGTGCATGCGGCCACCGGAGGGGTGGGCATGGCCGCGGTGACCATCGCCAGGCACCTCGGCCTTGACGTCTACGCCACCGCCAGCCCGGGCAAGCATCATGTGCTGACCCGGATGGGCCTGGATGAGACCCACGTCGCCTCCTCGCGCACCGAGCAGTTCGAGCAGCGGTTCCTGGCCGCCACCGAAGGCCAGGGGATGGACATCGTGCTGAACTCGCTGGCCGGGAAGCTGACCGACGCGGGGCTGCGGCTGCTGCGGTCCGCGGGAACGTTCATCGAGCTGGGCAAGAGCGACCTGCGCGACGCGGCGGCGATCGCCAGGGACTACCCCGGGGTGACGTACCGCGCCTTCGACCTGACCTGGGCGAGCCCCGATCGCCTCGGGCAGATCCTGACCGAGACCACAAACCTGCTGGCGAACGGGACGCTGGCGATGCCGCCGGTGCGCGCCTGGGACATCCGGCGGGCGGACGAGGCGCTCCGGTTCATGAGCCAGGCCCGCCACGCCGGCAAGCTGGTACTCGTCATCCCGCCCGGTCCAGCCACCCCCCGCCAGCCAGGGACAGCGCTGGTCACCGGCGGGACCGGGATGCTGGGCAGTCTGGTAGCCGGTCACCTGGCGGCCACGAACCGGGCCAGGCAACTGGTGCTGACCAGCCGGTCCGGCCCGGCCGCGACGGGGGCGCCGAAGCTGGCCGCGGACCTGGCCGGGTCCGGGGTCGGGGTGCGGATCGCGGCGTGCGACGTGGCCGACAGGGACGCGCTGGCCGCCACGCTCGCGGGCATCCCGGCGGCTCATCCGCTGACAATGGTGGTGCACACGGCGGGTGTGGTCGATGACGGAACCATCGGGACGCTGACCCCCGAGCAGGTCGACGCCGTCATGCGGCCCAAGGCCAGCGCGGCCTGGCACCTTCATCAGCTCACCCAGGACGCCGACCTCGAAGGCTTCGTGCTGTTCTCGTCGACCTCGGCCGAAATGGGCGGGAGTGGCCAGGGTAACTACGCCGCGGCGAACGCGCTGCTTGACGGGCTCGCCAGCCACCGCCGTTCTCACGGTCTGACCGCGACCTCGATCGCGTGGGGAATGTGGGGCGGCGACGGAGGCATGGCCGGGCGCCTGGGCGAGGGTTACCGAGCCAAGGTCGCCAGAGGCGGAATGGCCGCGCTGACCGCGGAGAAAGGCATGGCGCTGCTGGACGCCGCGCTGGACCGGGATGATGCGCTGCTGGTGGCGGCCCTGCTGGACGTGCCCGGGATGCGCGCCCAGGCCGCCGCGGGTATGGAGGTGCCGGCGTTGTGGCGCGGCCTGGCCGGCGGCCCGGCGCGCCCGATGGCCTCGGTCGCGCGCTCGGCGGAGTCGCTGCGGCAGCGGCTCGAGGCCATGCCGCAGGCCGGGCAGGCCGCCCTTGTCCTGGAGCTGGTGGTCGCCCAGGCGGCGGCGGTGCTGGGATTCGGCTCACCCGCCCAGGTCCAGGCCGACAGGGAATTCCGCGACCTGGGGTTCGACTCGCTTACCGCGATCGAATTGCGCAACGGGCTGGCGTCGGCAACCGGCCTCCGGCTCCCGGCCACCCTCGTCTTCGACTACCCGACCCCGGGCGCGCTGGCCCGCTACCTGCGCTCGGAAATCGTCCAGGACGACGGCGGGATGGCGCTTCCGGTGCTGGCGGAGCTGGACAAGCTGGAGTCGCTGATCGCGGCGGTAACCGCCGGGCAGCGCGCCCAGGTCACCGCTCGCCTGGAAACCCTCCTGGCAAAGTCAAAGGCGGCCCAGCACCAGGCGGCCGGTCCCGAACTGGGCGAGGCGACGGCAGAGGAACTCTTCGAGCTGATCGACACCGAGTTCGGCAGAGGCTAAGGGTTGCCGGCCGGGCCAGTCGGCTCACCTTTGTGCTTCAGCTCAACGCAGCCCGTGCCCTTCAGCTCAATGCAGCCCCGTGCGCTTCAGTTCCATAGAGCCCGTGCGCTTCAGGTCAATGGAACCCGTGTCCTTTACGCTCAATGGAGCCTGTGTCCTTTACGCTCCATGGAGCCCGTGCGCTTCAGCTTCATGCAGCCCGTGTCCTTCGGTTCAATGGAGCCTGTGTCCTTCGGTTCAATGGAGCCCCGTGCGCTTCGACTTCATTCAGCCCGTGTCCTTTACGCTCCATGCAGCCCGTGCGCTCCAGCTCCATGCAGCCCGTGTCCTTCACCTCCAACAGCGCGGAAATTTCGTGCTGCGTGGAAGTTTGGCCGCCGTATTCGTACACTTTGTTTCCGTCCAGCATGGATGTTCCGTCATCCCGTTTGAGGCTTACCGGACGTTCAGGGCGATCCCGCAACAGCGCGAAGCCGCGACTTCGATCTGCGAATTGGGCACGCGCTTACCCGCGGGTGACATACCCCAGCATTCAAGCTCAGTCTGTGAACGGTGGCCGACCTGGACGACGCGGAATAAAAGGGCCCTACGGAAAAAGGGGCGCCGGTTTCCGGCGCCTTTTCTTCCAGAGGGCTCCTATCTTCCGCGCGATGGCTGAGCCATGCGCCCGCTATGCGGGGATATGTGTGCAATCAGGCCTGGTTCACATTTAGCCAAGGCGGCATAACCGACATTCCGCAAACGTACGTTATTTCGGGAAAATGCACCATATGCGGAGGCTGAAGTGCAGCATCCGTCACGGTAGGAAGCGACGCTTAGGTACGCATTAGCTACGGACAGTATGCAAGGATTCCGCGGTAACCCAAGGTTCCGGCGTGCCACTCTGTGCCTGGCCTGGCGGAGGGGGCGTTACAGGGGGATGTTGCCGTGGAGGCCGCGGCCGGCCGGGGCCATGGCGAATGCCTCGGCGAGGCGGCGGCGGGTCTGGCGCGGCGAAATGACCTCGTCGAGTACACCGATCGCCATCGCGCGGCCGGTGCCTCCGGCGATCCTGGTGTGCTCGGCGACCAGGCGGCTCTCCAGCGCCTCACGCTCGTGGTCGGCGACGGCGGCGATTTTCTTCCGGTGCAGGATCCGCACGGCGGCCTCGGCGCCCATGACCGCGATTTCGGCGTCAGGCCACGCGTAGACCGCCGTCGCGCCCAGCGCGCGGGAGTTCATGGCGATGTAGGCGCCGCCGTAGGATTTGCGAGTCACCAGCGTTACCCGTGGTACGACCGCCTCGGCGAAGGCGTGCAGCAGCTTGGCGCCCCTGCGCACCACACCGTCCCACTCCTGACCGACGCCCGGCAGGTAGCCGGGAACATCGACGATCACCAGCAGGCAGATGCCAAGCGCATCACACATCCGCACGAAACGCGACGCCTTCTCCGCGCTCAGCGAGTCCAGGCAACCGCCCTTGCGAATCGGATTGCTCGCGATCACGCCGATCGTGCGGCCGGCGAGCCGGCCTAGGCCCACTACGACATTGCGTGCCCACATCGCCTGCAGCTCATCGAATCCGGCATCGCCGTCCGAGTCGAGGATGGCCCGGATCAGCGGCCGCACGTCGTAGGCCCGACGGGACGACGCCGGGAGCATTTCCCGCAGATCCTCTCCTTCGCCGATGCCATTCAGGTCAAACAGCCCGGGCCGGGTGAAGTACGTGACCATGCGGCGGGCTCGCTCGTAGGCGTCATTTTCCGAGGAGGCGATGACGTGGGCCACGCCGGAGCGGCGCGAATGCGGCTCAGGACCGCCCAGGCCCGCCATGTCGATCTGCTCACCGGTCACGCTCTTCACCACGTCGGGACCCGTGATGAAGACACGGCCCGTCGGCGCCATGATGATCATGTCCGTGAGCGCCGGCCCGTAGGCGGCGGCGCCCGCTGCCGGGCCCACCACGACCGAGATCTGCGGCACTCGCCCGGAGGCACGTGTCATGGCCGCGAACATCTGGCCCACCGCGTCCATGGATTCGACGCCGTCGGCGAGCTTCGCGCCACCGGAATGCCATACCCCGATTACCGGGACACGCTCGCGAACCGCGACCTCGATCGTCTCGACGATGCGGCGAGAGCCCTCGATGCCGAGCGCGCCGCCCATACGCGTCGCGTCGGTACAGTAAGCGATCACCCGGGAGCCGTTAATGCGCCCCGCGGCCGCCCGGACCTCTTCAACGTCCGGGGAGTCCAGCGGCTCGCAATCATT
>Ga0213881_10001233_pt1 | contig 12639 bp, 14 predicted proteins | sample BarmaccoBMER_R08_FD_160104 | JGI IMG/M metagenome (GOLD analysis project Ga0213881, IMG submission 160104) | Barbacenia macrantha exposed rock microbial communities from rupestrian grasslands, the National Park of Serra do Cipo, Brazil - ER_R08 ... | reverse complement strand
GACGGGGGTTACCCGTCACACGCTTTCGAGGCGTGCTCCTTAGGCCGCTCGGACACGCCACCGCGAAGCAGCTTACCGGCCCGGCTGGCCCCTATTCCAATCGCTGCCGGGCGAAGAACTCCGCTACCGGTGCCGCACACTCGTCGGCCAGCACGCCACCACGAACCTCCGGGCGGTGGGCCAGGCGCCGGTCGCGGACCACGTCCCACAGCGAGCCGACGGCACCTGTTTTCGGCTCCCACGCCCCGAACACCAGCCGCCTCACCCGGGCCATCACCAATGCGCCCGCGCACATCGTGCACGGCTCGATCGTCACGGCCAACGTCGTGCCCTCCAGCCGCCAGCCATCCCCCAGCGCCTGAGCTGCCGCCCGCAGCGCAAGTATCTCTGCGTGCGCGGTCGGGTCGCCCAGCGCTTCGCGCTGGTTGGCCGCGCGGGCCAGCTCGCTGCCGTCGGGGCCGAACACCGCGGCGCCGATCGGCACATCCACCGGCCCCGCTGTGGCGGCGGCGGAAAGCGCGACGCGGATGAGGTCGTCGTCTCCCATCACCGATCGAGACGGTCGAGCACCGCCGACAACTCGTCGGCGAAGCCCATCCGCGCCGCGATCATGCCCAGTTGTTCATCGGCATACAGATCGGTTTCGGCCAGGATCACCCCCAGCACCGCCTCGGGCAGGCCGACGTCGGACAGCAATCCCAGGTCGCCTTCCTCGAACGGCTCGGCGCCGTCTAGTTCGTCATACTCGATATCGGCGTCGAGCTTGTCCAGCGCCTCGGCGGCGATGTCGTAATCAAGTGCCGCCGTCGCATCCGACAGCAAAAGTCGCGTGCCCGCCGGTGCCGGACGGACGATGATGAAGAACTCGTCATCCACATCGAGAAGCCCGAAAACCGCGCCGGCGCTTCGCAGCTCACGAAGCTCCGTCTCCGCAGCGGCGAGGCTTGTCAAGGACCGAGGGCGCATAGGCGAACAGCGCCACTTGCCTTCCTCGCGGACCACGGCTACCCCGAAGCCGTCCGGGGTGTCCGCGCCCTGGTCCTGCGCCGGTGCCCGCTGTGGTCCCATGGGCCGATACGGTAGTCCCCGAGCGGGCGCCTTGACCACTATCTGACCGCGAGCGCCATGCGCGAATATGCCAACCTTGACCCGTGCCCAAGACACCTGTCTGCGTGCTCGGTCTGGGGCTGATCGGCGGGTCGGTCCTGCGGGCAGCCGCCGCGGCCGGCCGCGAGGTTTTCGGCTACAACCGTTCGGTGGACGGCGCCCAGGCCGCCCGATTTGACGGTTTCGATGCCACCACCCACCTCGACGAGGCGCTGGGCCAGGCGGCCGAGCGGGATGCGTTGGTCGTCCTGGCCGTTCCCGCGCCCGCCCTGCCCATCCTGCTGAACTACATCGGCGACATGGCAGCAGACTGCGCGCTGACCGATGTCACCAGCGTCAAAACGGCGGTACTGCAGGAAGTTCAGAAAGTTGGGCTGTTACCCAACTTCGTCGGTGGCCATCCCATGGCCGGCACCACCCGCTCGGGTTGGGCGGCTGGCAACGCCCGTCTTTTCGTTGGGTCGCCGTGGGTGGTCGGCGTCGACGACCACGTAGACCCGCGGACGTGGATGACCGTGGCCCGCCTCGCCCTGGACTGCGGCGGTGTGGTGGTCCCGGCGCGTTCCGACGAACACGACGCGGCCGCGGCGGCGATCTCGCATCTGCCGCATCTGGTCGCCGAAGCAGTCGCGGTAATCGCCTCCGAGGTGCCACTGGCGTTCGCGCTGGCCGCAGGCTCGTTCCGCGACGTCACCCGGGTCGCCGGCACGACGCCGGAGCTCGTTCGTGCCATGTGCGAGACCAACGCCCCCCAAGTCCTGCCGCTGCTGGACCGCGCGATCGAGCTGCTTACCCACGCGCGGGACTCGCTGTCGGAAAACGATTCGGTGGCCGAATTGGCCGGTGACGGGCACGCCGCGCGGACCCGCTACGACCGCTTTCCGCGCCACGAGATCGTCGGTATCACGATCGGCGACCAGAACTGGCGCGAAGAGCTGGCCGCCGCGGGCCGAGCCGGCGGTGTGCTCAGATCCGTTCCGCCAGGCCCGGATAATCAAGAATGAACCCGTCGTCGTCGACCGTGACAGTGGTGTCGGCGACCGGTGAGTGCAGCTTCATGCCGTCCGATCCGCTGGTGTAGGTGATGGTGGCCGGGTTCACCGAGAACTCTGGCAGCATCACGTAAACCACCGGCACGGACACCGAGTCGTGTTTCTTGTAGATCCCGGTGCGCCGGATCGGCAGCGCGTTGAAGAACGGGCTGAACACCACGTCGACGTCGAGGGCGCCGCTGAACGCCGCCCGCGCCGACTGGCCCTGGTGGCCTGACACCGACCACATGTTCTCCTCATCGCGCGCGATCGACAGCTGCCGATCCCGTTCGGCCAGCGTCAGCGTCAATGACAGTCGCTTCGTCGCACCGGCGTCGTCGGTGACAAGATCGTACGATGCGCTGAACGCGGGGTGCACCTCGGTCGCACCCGCGACGATCCGGCCATAAGCCTTGATTCGATTGCCGGACAGATGCACTCGCGTTGACTCCATGCGTGGTACGTCGTAGCCACGCCAGGTCAGAATGGCCGGCCAGACGCTGTCCGTCTCGTTCGAACTCGCACTCACCTGTCTACCGTAAGGGACGCGTCGGCTCGCGCGTCGCCTGTCCCGCAAGTGCGGCGGCCCCTGCTGTGGTAGCGACGGCAGCCACGTCGTCGACGAGCGGTTGCGGCGCCCGGCGCAGCCTTCCCGTGCCCGGCATCGAGGCCCACACCGCGAACGCCAGAACACCGTCGAGCACCAGTGCCAGCGCCGTGACCATCAACGCCCCCACTAGCGCGATGTAAAACTGGCGAACCTTGATGCCGTCGATGAGGTACCGCCCCAGCCCACCGAGGCTGGCGTAGGCGGCGACCGTCGCGGTCGCGACAACCTGCAGTGTGGCCGTGCGCAAACCGCCCACGATCAACGGCAGCGCGTTGGGCAGTTCGACCCGAAACAGAACCTGGCTTTCCGTCATGCCCATCGACCGCGCCGCGTCGACCACGGCCGACTCGACGTTGGCGATTCCGGCGTAGGTTCCGGCCAAAAGCGGCGGGATGCCAAGCAGCATCAGCGCCACGGTCGGCGGCACCAACCCCAGCCCCCACAGCAGCACCCCGAGCAGCAGCACACCGAGCGTCGGCAGCGCCCGCAGCGCGTTGACGCCGCTGACCACAACGAACGTCCCGCGGCCGGTGTGGCCAATCACCAGGCCGATCGGGACAGCGATCAGCGCCGCGGCGGCCACCGCCACCACCGTGTACTGCAGATGCTCTCCCACGCGCGCGGCCAGACCGGCCCTGCCGCCCCAGTTGGCGGCGGTGAAGATGTACGACAGCGCCTGCTGCAGGAAGTTCATCGGCTGGCCCCGCAGCACGTCGTCCGGGCGCCGCATCGGCGCCCCATCATCCAGCCCTCCGCCGAACCACGCCGTGGCCACCACCTCGGGCCGCCCGTACCCACGGGGTCGCCATCCGTCCCGCAACCATGATCAGCGTGTCCACGACGACCGCGATGGCGAAGATGGCGATGATGCCCGCCACGATCTGATCGCTCTTGTCGGCTTGATAGCCCTCGGTGAACCACGTGCCCAGCCCCCCGATGCCGATCACCGAGCCCACGGACACCATCGAGATGTTGGTCACGGCCACCACGCGCAGATTGGCGACGAGCACCGGGATCGAGAGCGGCAGTTCGATTTTCAGCATCCTGGTCAGTGCCCGGTAGCCGACCGCCGTCGCAGCGTCGAGCACCGGCGCTGGCACCGCATCCAGCGCCTCGGGCACGGCGCGCACCAGCAGCGCGGTGGTGTAGAGGCTGAGCGCGACCATGACGTTGGCCTCGTCGAGGATGCGGGTCGGGATGATCAGCGGCAGCCCGACGAACAACGCCAGCGACGGGATCGTGAAGATGACGCTCGCGGTGAACGTGGTGAACCGCCGCAGCATCGCCCTACGCTGCACCAGCGCACCCAGCGGTACGGCGATCAGTAGGCCGATCAGCATAGGGATCAGCGACAGCCGCAGGTGAATGACGGTCAAGTCCCACGCGGTGTCGAGATGAGTAAGCAGATATCGCACGGCTCAGGCCCGTCGTTGCGCCTCGAGTGCGCCCAGCACATCGTCAGCGCGCACGCCGCCGATCACCTTGCCGTCGGCCTCGACCGCGACCCCGACGCCAGACGGCGACGACAGCGCGGAGTCCAGCGCCTGCCGCAGGGTGTCATCCGGGTGGAACAGCGACCCGCCCGCCATGATGCTGTCGTGAAGGCTGCCGCCGTCCCGATGCCGCCGCACGCCGGCGGCATCGATCCACCCGAACGGCGATCCGTCGGATCTGCAGACCAACACCCACTCGCCGTCGGCGAGGTTGAGCGTGTCCACCTCGGTTGCGCGTCGGATGTTGTGCAGCGGCAGCCCGGTCGCGTGAATGAACTGCAGGGCCCGATATCCGCGATCGGCACCGATGAACCCGGCGACGAAGTCATTGGCCGGGTTGGACAACAGTCGCGCGGGTGGATCGTACTGCTGCAGTGTGCCGCCCGGCCCGAACACGGCGACCTTGTCTCCGAGCTTGACGGCCTCGTCGATGTCGTGCGTGACGAACACGATCGTCTTGTGCAGCTCGTTTTGCAGCCGCATCATTTCGGCCTGCAGTTCCTCGCGGACCACCGGGTCGACGGCACTGAACGGTTCGTCCAGCAGCAGGATCGGCGGGTCGGCGGCCAGGGCGCGGGCCACTCCGACGCGCTGTTGCTGGCCGCCCGAAAGCTGAGCCGGATAACGCGTCGCTAGTTTGCGGTCGAGTCCCACCCGCTCGAGCACATCGAGGGCGGCCTTGCGGGCCGCCCGCCGCGACTGTCCTTTCAGCACCGGAACGGTGGCGACGTTGTCGATCACCCGCTGGTGCGGCATGAGTCCCGCGCTCTGGATGACGTAGCCGATGCCGAGGCGCAGTTTTACTGGGTCGGTCTTGCCCACGTCGGATCCGTCGACGGTCAACGTGCCGGAGGTCGGCTCGATCATCCGGTTGATCATCCGCATCGAGGTGGTCTTGCCGCACCCGGACGGGCCGACGAACACCACCAGCGCGCCCGACGGTACCTCGAGGGTCAGCTCGTCGACCGCGACGGTGCCATCAGCATACTGCTTGGTGACATGGTCGAAGGTGATCAACGCCGGCTCATTTCACCATCGGCTTGCTGAACCCGTTGTCTTGCACCCATTTCCGCGCTGCCTGGTCGGGATCTAGCCCGGAGTTGCCCGAGACCGACGCGTTGAGCCGGGTCAAGCCGGCAGTAGTCAACCGGGCCGAAACGGCGTCGAGCACGGTTTTCAGCGCATCCGACTTCTTCTGGGAGTTCACCAACGGCACGACGTTTCCCGCCACAAAATCGTCCTTCGGGTCCTCCAGGATGACCAGGTTGTTCTGCGGGATTGCGGCCGAGGTGCTGAAGATGTTGGCCGCGGTCACGGCGCCACCGACCAGCGCACGCACCGTCGCGGGACCACCGCCGTCGCTGATTGCGACGAAGTTCGCCGGGCTGATATCGAGGCCGTAGTTCTTTCTCAACCCGGGCAGCCCGGCCGGCCGGGTCTGAAACTCCGAGGGCGCCGCAAACTTCACTTCGGCGGAGTGCGGCGCCAGATCGGCGATGGTCTTGAGGTTCCATTTCTTTGCTGTGTCACCGGTCACCGTGACGGTATCCGTATCCGATGCCGGCGACGGCGTCAGGATGGACAGATCACCCGGCAACTCTCGAAGCAACGCCAGCTGAACCGCGTCGGCGGCGGTGATCGTCGCATGCGGATCGAAGTACAGCAGCAAATTGCCGATGTAGTCGGGCACCAGATCGATGGAATGGTCTTTTAGCGCCGGGATGTACGTTTCGCGGCTTCCGATGGCCAGCTGACGCGCGACGTTGAACCCGTTGGCCGCTAGCGATTGTGCGTAGATCTCGGCGATGATCTCCGACTCGGGAAAGTCACCGGAGCCGACGACGATGGACTTCAGGTCCGCCGATCCGGCCCCGCCGCCCAATGGGTTGGAACTTCCGCATGCCGCGGCGGTGACCGCGATAAGCGTTGCCAGCACCGCCAGCCCCCGCCCGTGTATCCCCACTCCCGCGACCCTAGCGAACCCGTAGGTGTTTGACAGTCGAGTCACAAGGGCAAAGATGAGGACATGACCAGCGATCCGCGCGTTCCGCCCAACCAGCCGCCGCGCTCCACTCCGGCTGCGTCCGCGGAGCCAGCCGCATCGGCCACCCCTCCTCCGGTGCCCGCGGCGCCGCACAAATCCGCGGTCAGGTTCACCCGCACGGCCGCCGCCTGGTGGGCGCTCGCGGTCGGCCTGCTGATCCTGATCATCTTGCTGATCTTCATCGCGCAGAACACCGACTCGATCACCATTCACTTCCTCGGCTGGCGCTGGAGCTCTCCGCTGGGCGTCGCGTTCCTGTTGTCGGCGGTGAGCGGCGCGCTCATCATCGTGCTGGCGGGCACCGCCCGCATGGTTCAGCTCCATCTGGCCGCGAAGAAGAACCTGCAGTTCGCACGCCGGCCGGCTGACCCCGCGCCCTGACGACGAGACCCCGGATCAGGGCGCACCGAGCGCTCGCAGGCCGGCGCTGATCAACGGCGCGACGGTCTGACCGACCTGGTCGGATGCGTCCGGCTCCTCGATACCGCCGGCCATGCGCCTGCGGAAGTCGATTCCCGCCGCGATGATCGCCAGCTTGAAGTAAGCCAGCGACATGTAAAACGGCCAATGCGCCAGCTGCTGCCCAGACATCTCGGAGTAGCGGTGCGCCATTTCGTCGGCGGTCGGCAACAGCGCCGACGTCCACGCCGCCGGCATGTTGATGATCAGGTCCATCGACGGGTCGCGGTACACGCACATCAGCGCGGCGTCGCTGAGCGGATCACCCAGTGTGGACATCTCCCAGTCCACCACCGCCCGCACCACCGAGGCGTCGTGGGCGTCCAGGATCGTGTTGTCGATGCGGTAATCACCGTGCACGATCGATGCCCGGCTCTGCCGCGGAACCGCCTCTGCCAGTGCGGAACGCAGCCGCCGTGCGTCGGCATCGCGCGGATCGTCGTCCAGCTTTACCAGTTCCCACTGTCCGCCCCAGCGCCGGACCTGGCGCTCGAGATAGCCGTCGGGTCTTCCGAAATCGGTCAGCCCGACTGCCCCCGGTTCGATGCTGTGCAGGTCGGCCAGCACCCGGATGAGCGCGTCGACGCAGCTCTCGATGACGTCCCGGTCTCCGAGCGCTTCCAGCTCGTTGGCGGCGCGGACCACGCGGCCCGGAACGTATTCCACCATCGCGAACGGGGCACCGAGCACCGCGTCGGCTTCGCACAGCGTGACCGCCCGGGCCACCGGCACGGCGGTCTGACCGAGCGCGGCGACGACACGGTATTCGCGGGCAACATCGTGCGCCGAGGGGGTCAGCCCGTGCAACGGCGGCCGGCGCAGCACCCACCTGGACGCGTCATCGCTGACCAGGAACGTCAGATTGGAGCGGCCGCCGGCGATGAGCTCGGCGCGCAGTTCGCCGGCGCGTTCAACTCCGACTGCATGCAGGTGCCTGTCCAATGCGGTTAGGTCGAGGCCGGCCAGGCTGTCGATTGTCACCGACCCTGTATACCGCTCACCGCTGATTCCTCGGCAGCAGGTCGCACACGTGCTCCGGTGCCGTTGACCGTGACCACGGTGGTGCGCCCGTGCTCGAAGCCGGTATCTGACAGGTCCGAGCCCTCGCCTGCGTGCTGCTCAGCGACAGCGCGTGACGGATGATGAGCAGCAGTTGCATGTTCGGATCCTTTGTGGCTCGGGCGGTGCCACCATAGACGCCGTGCGAGCGTTCGCCTGCCCGGTGTGCCGCGGGTTTGTTCGTTTCCAGTTCCGCCGGTGCCCGACAAACCGGGCTTCATCCACCGGGTGATCCCCGAGACCGCGACACGATCAAGGAGTGCCGTCTGAAATGGGTTATGCCGACGACTTGTTTGACCTGACCGATCGGGTCGTGTTGATCACCGGGGGCAGCCGCGGACTGGGCCGCGAGATCGCGTTTGCGGCCGCCCGCTGCGGCGCCGACGTGGTCGTCGCCAGCCGCAAGTTCGAAGCTTGCGTGGCCACCGCCGGGGAGATCGAGCGGGAGACCGGCCGCACCGCGATGCCCTATCAGGTTCACGTCGGCCGCTGGGACCAGCTGGACGGCCTGGTGGCCGCGACTTACGACCGGTTCGGCAAGGTCGACACGTTGATCAACAACGCCGGCATGTCACCGTTGTACGAGTCGCTCACGTCGGTGGGCGAGAAGCTGTTCGACGCGGTGATGAGCCTCAACCTCAAGGGCCCGTTCCGGCTGTCGGCGCTCGTCGGTGAGCGAATGGTCGCCGCGGGTGGCGGCTCCATTATCAACGTCAGCTCCAGCGGCTCGCTGCGTCCGGGTCCCGACATGCTTCCGTACGCCGCCGCCAAAGCCGGCCTCAACGCGCTGACCGAGGGGTTCGCTAAGGCGTACGGGCCGACCGTGCGGGTCAACACGTTGATGGCGGGCCCATTTTTGACCGACATCAGCAAGGCCTGGAACCTGGACCAGGCAATCGAAAAACCGTTCGGTCACCTGGCGCTGCAACGGGCCGGGCAGCCACCCGAGATCGTCGGCGCGGCATTGTTTCTCGCTTCGGACGCGTCGTCGTTCACCACAGGGTCGATCGTCCGCGCTGACGGCGGCCTGCCGTAACCGCAAGGATGCGGAACGCTGCCGCCGTGCTGAGGCCGTAGACGAGGTGGGTGCTGAGGTCTTCCCACAGCGTTTTCGGGTCGTACTCCCATGGTGGTTTGTACAGCTTCGCGGGCACCAGCACCGCGTACGACTGCAGCCACACGCCGGCACCGAACACCAGCCCGTGCCACAGCCTAAGACCCGTCATGAAGCCGCCTACCAGACCAAACGCCGCACCCCATCCCACTCCGGTGGTCCAATGCACAACGTTGTTGGTGAGCCGCGCCTGATCTGGCGGCAGTTCGCGGTGAAGTGTTCGCTCGACGACGCGCCTGCCGAATTTTGCCGGAGCCGGCGCGTTGTCCCACCCGCCCAGGCCGGCCGAGGTCTCCCAGCCGGCGAAACCGCCGTCACCGCCATCACGTCGGTATCTGGCGTACCCGAGAAGATCCATCGCCGCGGTGCCGGCCGCACCTGCCAGGGCGCCACACACGAGGGTTCTCATCTTGCACAGCCTACGAGCGGCGCGCACCCTTGCGCCAAGCCAGCGCGACCGCGGCCAGCATGACAACCACCAGGAGCAGCAACCACGGTCGTGCGCCGTGCTGGTGCACCCAGATGGCAACTGCGCCCTGCAGCCGGCCCGCGCCGACGATCACCGGGTCGCTGGGATTGCCGTTGGCGCCGAATAAACGGACCTCGTACAGACCGTAATAGGCCACGTAGAAGCCGATCAGCATCACCAGCACGCCACTGATCGACTTGACATGAGGTAGGGCTCGACGCGCGCGGTAAACCACCGCCGAGTTGGCGAACGCGACGCCGACTGCCAACGCTCCGATGATCGCAGTCATGCCGGCGGCGTAGGCGAAATAGACCAATAGGCCCTCGATATTGGGACCGCTGCGGAGGCTGGCGGCGGTTACTGCCAGGAAGGGACCGACGGTGCACGACAGCGATGCGGCGGCATAGCTCATGCCGTACCCGAACATCGAGCCGATACGTGCGGTCGGTGCCCAGCCGCTGCCTGGCACCGGCGGCGTGAACGTCCGCAGCTCATGGCCCGACAGCAATGAGACGCCGAGGGCCACAAGAACTACGCCGATCAGCACGGTGACGTAGGGCAGATACCGCTGAACCAGCGAAGCCACCGACACCGTCAGCAGTCCGAAGATGGCGAACACGGTCAGAAAGCCCAGCGCCGTGGCAATGGTGGCGCCCAGCGCACGACGGACGGCGCGCAGCGGCGGGTTGCCCGCTCCTCGTACCACCAGCACCAGGTAGGCCGGCAGCATCGCGAATCCACACGGGTTGACCGCGGCGACCAGTCCGGCGCCGAACGCCAAACCCACCAGTTCCTGATCCACGTTGCCCTCCGCGTCCCTGAGCCGAAGTCGCGCGCTGCAGAGCACGCACTTGTTACACGGGCGTCACCGGGTTGCCGTTCAGTAGGTGTTCAGGGCGTGATGATGTTGAATTTGGGGTTCCCGACGTCGAGCACAGCGAGGATCGATGGCAGCGCGTCGGCGTCGCCGGTGATCTGCAGCCCCGGAGAGTCGCGGTCCCCCGCGGCGAACGCCAGCAGCCGCAGTTTGTTGTCTAGGGTGATCGTGGCGTTTGCCGTCGACGAATCCACCGGCCGCTTGCGGTACCCGAGCACGCCGTTGTGCAGGGTGAGCCGGTAGTTGGTGTCGATGTCGCGGAAGGTCACGTCGAGCTCTACGTCGAGATGCCACGCTTTCGGCCCGTTAACACTGATCGCGAGACTGTCGAACATTTGCTCGGGGCTGAGCTGAGAAAGCACCGAGAGCGATGCCGTCTGGCCGGCGGTACCGAAGTTGCCTTCGCGCAGCTCGGTGGCACCCGACAGGAAGAAATTTCGCCAGGTGGCGTTCTCGGCGCCGTAGGCCAACTGCTCGAGCGTGTCGGCATACAGCTCCGTCGCGGCGCCATGCTGCGGCTCGGCGAATATTGCGTGGTCGAGAAGTGTTGCAGCCCAGCGGAAGTCACCGTTGTCGAAGGCTTTCTGGGCGATCTCGACGACGCGGTCGATGCCACCGATCGCGTCGACATAGCGCTTGGCCAGCTGCTCCGGGGGGTGCGGCCAGAGCCGCGCCGGGTTGCCGTCGAACCAGCCCATGTACCGCTGGTAGATCGCCTTGACGTTGTGGCTGACCGAGCCGTAGTAGCCGTGCGTGTGCCACGCCGCCTCCAGCGCGGGCGGCATCTGGAACTGCTCGGCGATCTCGGCGCCGGTGAATCCTTGGTTCAGCAGCCGCAGCGTCTGGTCATGCAGGTAGGCGTACAGATCACGCTGGGTGGACAGGAATTCGACGATGTGGTCGCGACCCCAGGTCGGCCAGTGGTGCGACGCGAACGCGACGTCGGAGCGGGTACCGAAGCGGTCGATCGCCTCGGTCAGATATCCGGCCCAGCCGTGCGGATCGCGCACCAGCGCACCGCGCAGCGTTAGCAGGTTGTGCAGATTGTGGGTGGCGTTCTCGGCCATGCACAGCGCGCGGTAACGCGGGAAGTAGAAATGCATTTCGGCCGGGGCCTCGGTGCCCGGCGCCATCTGGAACTCGATGTCGACGCCGTCGATCGTGTGCGTCTCGCCGGTCTCGCGGATGATGACCGTCGGGGTTATGACCGCCACCTCACCCGTCGAAGGAGTTTGGCCGAGCCCGGAACCGACCTGCCCGTGCGGCCCGCGCGCCAACAGGGTGCCGTACATGTACGTCGCGCGTCGAGTCATCGCGGTGCCCGCGTACACGTTCTCCTGCACGGCGTGTTCGATGAAGCCTTCGGGTGCCAGCACGCTGACCCGGCCGGCGTCGACGTCGGCCTGGGTGGTGACACCGAGCACGCCGCCGAAATGGTCTACGTGGCTGTGGGTATAGATCACGGACACGACGGTGCGATCGCCACGGTGCGCCCGGTACAGCTCCAGCGCCGCTGCCGCGACCTCTGTAGAGACCAGCGGGTCGATCACGATGACGCCGTTGTCGGTTTCGATGAAACTGACGTTGGAGATGTCGAATCCGCGAACCTGATAGATGCCGGGAACCACCTCGTACAGGCCCTGCTTGGCCGCCAGGGTCGCCTGCCGCCACAGACTTGGATGCACCGAGGTCGGCGCATCGCCCCTAAGAAACGCGTAGCTGTCGTTGTCCCACACCACCCGGCCGTCGGCGGCGCGGATCACGCACGGTTGCTTGGCCGCGATGAAACCGCGGTCGGCGGCGGCGAAATCTCCGGTGTCGCCGAACGGCAAGGCTCCCAGATGTTCCTTGTGCGCCTGCTCAATTGCGGCTGTCGCCGGTTTGTGCGTCATCTGATCGACAGTGCCACCGCATATCCACTTTCACGGTCGAACGCGCAAAGTGCGATGCACGAATTCATGCAGTGTTCGCTCGACCATCGGCGCCGTGACGTCCGTTTCCACCCACCAGACCGGCGCGGCCTCCCTCTAGCGCTCCAGCCGGTGCAGCGAGACATCGCCGAGACACCGCTTGGCGACGGTAGCGGTCATGTAGGTGCAGTACGGCTGACGGCGGCGGTCGGTCGGCGAGCCGGGGTTGAGCAAACGCAACCCGGTGGCGGTGGTGGTATCCCAGGGGATATGGCTGTGACCGAACACAAGCACGTCGGTGTCCGGGTATCGCTGCGACATCCTGGTCTCACGGCTTGGCGCGGCGCCGGTCTCGTGAACGACGCAGAACCGGACGCCGCCCACCGTGGTCCGGGCTACCTCAGGCAGCCGCGCCCGCAGCCGCGGTCCGTCGTTGTTGCCCCAGCAGGCGACCAGGCGGGCGGCA
>Ga0213881_10001232_pt1 | contig 12642 bp, 12 predicted proteins | sample BarmaccoBMER_R08_FD_160104 | JGI IMG/M metagenome (GOLD analysis project Ga0213881, IMG submission 160104) | Barbacenia macrantha exposed rock microbial communities from rupestrian grasslands, the National Park of Serra do Cipo, Brazil - ER_R08 ... | reverse complement strand
CTGACCCACGCCGCGGTGGCGGTGCTCGCGCTAGCCGTTGCTATCGGGCTGATGTACTGCTTGCCCAAGCGGCGGCCCTTCGGCGATTTTGGCACAGAAGCTGATTACGCCACCTACACCGCGCTGGAAACCATGGCGCGGGCCGCGCCACCGCTGCGGGAGCGGCTCTGCGCCGCCTCGGCGACCGCCGCGGCACCACACCTGCGGAAGCTGCTGGGCGGCCTCGCCCTGACGATAACCAACGAGGAAAGCGGGATGCTGGCCTGGGACTGTGAACCTGAGGAGCGTCCCGAGGCTGAGCAGCACATGAATCAGGCCGTGAAGGCCACCCAGTTCGTGGCGGCCACCGGCCGACAGCACGCGGACGGCAAGGTGACCTGCGGGCGTCCCAACTGCGTGGTTCGCTCGGTGATCGTCTGCCCGCTGGAGGTAGACGGCGGCATTGTCGGCACCTTGGGTGTGATCAGCAAGCAGGAGGCAAAGCCTAACGTGATCCGGGCGGTGGCAGAAGTCGCCCGGTACGTTTCCGGCCAACTCGCACTCGCCGAGCTGGAGGAGTCCCGAGCCCGGCTGGCCCACGCCGAGATCCGGGCACTCCGTTCGCAGATCTCCCCGCATTTCATCTACAACGCGCTGAACGCAATCTGCTACTGCATCAAAACTGACCCGGAGGAGGCGCGCGAGCTGCTCGTGGAGTTCTCCGAGTTCACCCGCTACTCCTTCCGTGCCGACACGGAGTTCACCACGCTCGCCGAGGAGCTCAACAACATCGAGCGCTACCTGCTCGTGGAGAAGGCCCGGTTCGGGGATCGGTTGCAGGTCAATCTCCAGATCGCGCCCGAGGTGCTCCCGGTGGTGTTGCCGTTTCTGGCGTTGCAGCCGCTGGTGGAAAACGCGGTGCGGCACGGGCTCCGGGGCGGATCCGGCACGGTGTCCATCGTTGCCGAGAACGCCGGGATGGAATGCCTGATCAGCGTCGAGGACGACGGCCTGGGGATGGACCCGGAGCGCCTCTACGAAGAGATCTTCGACTCCCACCTCACGGGCGCGCATGTCGGGATAGGCAACGTGCACGACCGGCTGCGGGGGGCCTTCGGCGACCAGTGCGGTCTGGTGGTCGAGACCGGGACGGGGATGGGCACCAAAGTCAGCATGAAGGTGCCCAAGTTCAGCCGCCAGACGCGCGCCATCGCGCCCCCGACACCCAGCCCGCCGCGTTCGCGACCCTCGGCGGGCGCCTAGCGATGCTGGGTGCCCTGTGTCGCTGGAAACCCTGTGTCGCTGGAAACTCAGTGGCTTTTCGTAGGCTTGCCGGATGGACGTCAAGGAGCTGACCTCGCGGCTGCCGTTGCCCGGCACCCAACGGGAGCGTGGCCCGGTGGTGGCCGCGGTGAAACTGCATGGCGTAATCACGCCGACGCCCACGCCGCTGGGGCGCGGGGTGATTAACTTGGCCGCTGTGGACTCTGCGCTGACCCGCGCCTTCGGCTACGACCGGTTGCGGGCGGTGGCACTATTGATCAACTCGCCAGGTGGTTCAGCCACCCAGTCGGCGCTGGTGGCCGATCGGATTCGGGGCCTCGCGGAGCACAAGCGGGTGCCGGTGCTGGCGTTCTGCGAGGACGTCGCCGCATCCGGCGGGTACTGGCTGGCCTGCGCCGCCGATGAGATCGTCGCCCACCCCACCTCGCTGGTCGGCTCCATCGGGGTGGTCACTCAGGGCTTTGGGCTGCACGGTTTGCTGGAGCGCTTCGGGGTGCAGCGGCGGCTGTACGCTACGGGGGCGAACAAAGCCCGGCTCGACCCGTTTTTGCCCGAGCGGGAGGACGACGTGGCGTGGTTGCGCAGCATGCAGACTGAGCTGCACGGGATGTTCCGCGACTGGGTGTGCGCGCGCCGCGGCGCAGCGCTGGCCACAGATCAGCAAGATCTGTTCACCGGAGAGGTGTGGACGGGCCGGCGGGCCGTGGAGTTGGGCTTGGTCGACCGGCTGGGCACCATGCGCGGGGAGATCGCCAAGAGATATCCGGACGCGGAGATCATCACGGTGGAGGGACGCCGGCCGCTACTGGCTCGTCTGGGCATGGGCAACTTCAGCATCGGGAACTTCGGGCCGGGCCCTGCGACGGCCGCACTGAGCGGGCGGGGCGGCCCGTCCTGCGCGCTGGCGGTGCTTGAGGCACTCGAGCACCGCGCCGCCTGGGCCCGCTTCGGCCTGTAGATTCCCCCGAGCACATTCGGTACCACGGCGGGACACTGAACGTACCAACCGTGGACAGCGGTACCTGCCATGTGCAGGATTAACGGTCGGGGAATGAGTCAGCAGTGCTGGATTGACGGAAAGGCGGTCGATGAGCGACAACGACGACAACCCCGGTCTTCTCGTGCTCGCGGTGGACGACGAGCCGCATTCCCTGTCGATGCTGGTCGAGGTGCTCAACGCCGATCCGCGGGTCAAGACAGTGCTCCACGCCGAGAGCGCCGAAGAGGCGTTGACGATCTTGCGTCCCGCTAACCGACCGCCTCCCCAGGTGGATGCGCTGTTCCTGGACATGCGGATGCCTGGGATGGACGGCCGGGAGTTGGCCAACGCGGCCACCAAGGACCTCGACAACCCGCCAGCCATCGTGTTTGCCACCGCCTTCGACGGCGGAGCCATCGACGCGTTCGAGCTCGGGGTGGCCGACTACCTGATGAAGCCGGTGAGCCGGGAACGAGTGGCCAGCGCGATACGGCGAATCATCGCCGCCCGGCGCGAGGCGAGTGCCCCAGGATCGGAGCGCAGCGGCGAAGACGAGGTCATCCCGGTCGAGCTCGCCGGCACCACCAAGTTGGTGCCGCGCTCGTCGGTACGCTGGGTGGAGGCACACGGGGACTACGCACGGCTCCACACCGGCGAGGGCGGCGGCCACCTGGTCCGGATCCCGCTGTCCCAGTTGGAGGACCGCTGGTCTGACGCCGGGTTCGTGCGTATCCACCGCTCCTACCTGGTTGCCCTGCCCTTGGTCACCGAGCTGCGCATGTCGTCGTCGGGGTACGTGGTGCGGGTGGGTAGCGGCGAGGACGCCACCGAGTTGCCGGTCAGCCGACGGCACACCCGAGACCTGAAAGACCGGTTGGTGCGCGCAGCCAAGCAAGGCTGGACGACTCCCCGATGAGTACCGATGCCGGCGGCCCGGATGCCAAGCTGGAACAAAAAATCCGGGCGGAGTGCGAAAAGGCAGCCCGGCAGACGCTCCAGGCGGAAAACGCCGCCACCCAGGACAGCGACCGGGCCAAGTCGGGCCAGCGGGAACGGATCGTGCTGGCGGAGCGACGCAGCCGGCGGGTGGTACGCACCCTCACCGAGCTGCAGGATCAGACCAACGTCGGTCTGACCAGCGTTGGTGAGACGCTGGCCCGCGAGCTGCTCTGGGTGCAGCTGTGGCTGTCGATCCGGCTGATGCTGCTCACCGTGACGGTGCTGGCGGGTATCCCGCTGCTGTTCCTGCTGGCGCCGTCGCTGGGCAGCACCACCATCGTGGGCTTGCGGCTGCCGTGGGTGCTGCTCGGGCTCTCGGTCTACCCGTTCTTCTCCGCGGTGGCCTGGTTCTACAACTGCAGCGCCGACCGCATCGAGCGGGCCTTCGTCGCGTGGGTCCAGAACTGAGCACCAGCGTGCCCGACAAAAATGACCTCTACGCCACCGTGCTCGCCGTGCTGGCGATCGCCCTGTGGACCACGTTCACCGGGCGCTACACGGCAAAACGCCGGCCGACCTCGGATTTTCTGTTGGCCTCCCGAACGATGGGGTCGCGCTGGAACGCCGCCGCGGTCTCCGGGGAGTACCTGTCCGCAGCCTCCTTTCTCGGCATCGCCGGGCTGGTCTGCAAGGGCGGGCTGGACGCCCTGTGGTACCCGGTCGGGTTCACTGCGGGATATCTGACGCTGCTGCTGTTCGTGGCCGCGCCGCTGCGCCGCTCTGGTGCCTACACACTGCCCGACTTCGCCGAGGTCCGGTTGGGCTCGGTCGGGCTGCGTCAGGTCTGCTCTATCTTCCTGGTCATCATCGGGTGGCTCTACCTGATACCTCAGCTGCGGGGAGCCGGGCTCGCCCTGCACGCTGTCACCGCGGCGCCGGAGTGGGTCGGCGCGGCGGTCGTCATGGTGATCGTGACGGTCAACGTCTACGCCGGCTGGGCACACTCGATCACCACTGTGCAGGCCCTCCAGTACTGGATCAAACTCACCGCGCTGGCCGTCCCGGTCTGCATCCTCTTCCTGTACTACGCCGGCCAGCACCAGCGGTTCGAGCACGCGCTCACTGCCTCGGCGCCACCGTCGTTTGCCCAGGCCACCGACGTCACCCCGGATCACGATGTCCTGCTCCAGGTCACCGAACCGATCCGGGTCACGGTGATCAGAACGCCGGACGGGCACCCCACGAACGCGACGATGCTCTTAACTCCGGGTGAGAACCCGGTCCGCAAGGGCACCACGCTGCACTTTGACGCGGGCAGCCGGGTTCCGGTGATCAGCGGCGCCGTGGTGAACAACGACACCTGGTTGCATCCGTTGAGCTACGGCAGGCATCCGTTGCTGGCCACCTACTCGCTCATCGTGGCGCTGACGCTGGGCACCATGGGGCTGCCGCAAATCCTGGGTCGGTACTACACCGACCCTGACGGCCGGGCCGCACGCCAGACCACGCAGTTGGTGCTGATCCAGCTCGGGGTGTTCTACCTATTTGCGGTGGTTTCCGGGTGGCTCGCCCGGTTTTACCTCCCGCGGCTGCTGGCCGACGGGAACACCGACGCCGCGCTGCTGCTGCTGCCCCGCGCGATGCTGGGCGGGTGGCCGGCGCTCGTGCTTGGCGCGCTGGTCATGGCGGGGGCATTCGCCGCGTTCGTCTCCGTCGCTACCGGGCTGGTGGTCAGTATCGCCGGAGTGCTGTACACCGACGTGCTGCCTGGCTGGTTCCAGGGGATCCGGGCGGCCACCATGACCGCCTGGTCCGTCCCGCTAGCGTTTGTGCTCGCCGTGTCGTCGCTGGACCTTGCCCAAAGCGTGGGACTGGCGTTCGCGGTGGCCGCCTCGTCGTTCTGTCCGTTGCTGGTGCTGGGCATCTGGTGGCGTGGGCTGACCGACGTCGGCGCGGCGGCCGGCATCCTGGTGGGCGGTGGGGTGGCGTTCGCTGCGGTGCTGCCCGCCGCAGCCGGCGTACTCCCGCCAGGGTGGCAGGCGCTGCTGGCGCAGCCAGCCGTGTTCACCGTGCCGCTGGCTTTTCTGGTCATGGTGCTGGTGAGCCGTCAGACCAAGGACCGAGTTCCGCCCGACGCGTCACCCATGCTGTTGCGGCTGCACGCACCGGACCAACTGGGCCTGGCCCAGGATCGTAAGCTAGATCACGTACGGGTTCGGGTCGGGACGTTAGCGGTCACGTCCTTCCAGATGGGCCGTACCTTCGCGGGCACCTTCTCCCGGATGGGCCGTGGCCGGCACCGACGATGACGAGTCGACTACACGAACAGCCCATCATTGCGGTGCACGCTGGTGAACGGCCGGCGGTTAGGGTGGCTCGGTCCTCGTGACGCACGGGGCATCCTGATACTCGTTACTGTCTTGGAGGGGTTTGCATGAGCACCACCGCGTCGATCGGCGGTGCCGACAACAGGCCCGTCGGCGGAGCCGACCGCAGACACGTCGGCGGAGCCGACCACCGATACCCGGTGGATCCCTGGGCCGCCGCGTATACCAGCGCGGAGTTCGCCACCCTGCGCACCCGGCTGCGCGGCTTTGTCTTCCCGATGACCGCGTTCTTCTTGCTCTGGTACTTCCTGTACGTCCTGCTGGCCGCGTTCACCCCGCATCTCATGGCCATCAGGGTCGTCGGCAACATCAACGTTGGGTTGATCTTCGGCCTGCTGCAGTTTGTCTCGACCTTCGCCATCGCGACGATGTACGTCCGGTTCGCGAACCGTCACCTCGACCCGATCAGCAGCCGGATCCGCGAGCAGGTCGAAGGAGGAACCTGGTGACCGGAGAGCCAACCCCCGGACAACCAATCCCCAGTGCTGTCGGGGAGCCTCTGCTCAACGGCGGCATCTTCGTCTTCTTCGTCCTGGTTACTCTGGTGATCGTATTCCGGGCTTCGCGCCGGACCAAGACCGCCGCCGACTACTACGCGGCGGGTCGGTCATTCACCGGTCCGCAGAACGGGGTCGCGATCTCCGGGGACTACCTGTCCGCGGCGTCATTTTTGGGCATCGCTGGGGCCATCGCGGTCTATGGGTACGACGGTTTCCTCTACTCGATCGGCTTTCTGGTCGCCTGGCTGGTGGCCCTGCTGCTGGTGGCCGAACTCCTGCGGAACACCGGCAAGTTCACCATGGGCGACGTGCTGAGCTTCCGGATGCGCCGGCGGCCGGTGCGGGCCGCCGCGGCCATCTCGACGCTGGTGGTGTCCTTGTTTTATCTGCTGGCCCAGATGGCTGGCGCCGGTGGTCTGGTCGCGCTGCTCCTCAACGTCACCGGCGCGCGGGCCAAGGCGGTGGTGGTCGCGGTTGTCGGGCTGCTGATGATCTTCTATGTGCTGGTCGGTGGGATGCGCGGCACTACGTGGGTGCAGATCGTCAAGGCCACCCTGCTGATTATCGGCGCTGGCATGTTGACTGCCTGGGCGCTGGGGTCGTTCGGGCTCAACCTGTCTGCCCTGCTGGGTGAGGCGGCGGCGCGCTCCTCGCACGGGCAGGCCGTGCTCGAACCGGGTTTGCAATACGGCAAGAACCTCACAACGAAGATTGACTTTGTGTCCCTGGGGCTCGCCCTGGTGCTGGGTACCGCGGGGCTGCCGCACATCTTGATGCGCTTTTACACCGTGCCCTCGGCGAAGGAAGCCCGCCGCACGGTGGTGTGGGCGATCTGGCTCATCGGTGTGTTCTACCTGTTCTCGCTGGTGATTGGCTACGCCGCCGCGGCGCTGGTGGATGGCGGTCCGCAGCGGATCGCCAGCATGCCTGGTGAGGAGAACTCGGCGGCGCCGTTACTGGCCTACCAGCTGGGCGGTGAGGTGCTGCTTGGCTTCATCGCGGCGGTGGCCTTCGCCACCATCCTCGCCGTGGTGGCCGGGTTGACGATCACCGCGTCGGCGTCGTTTGCGCATGACGTGTATGCCAACGTGATCAAGCATGGCAACCTGGACCCAGACCGTGAGGTGCTCATCGCCCGGATCACCGCTGGCGTCATCGGCGTCCTGGCGGTTCTCGGCGGCATTGTCGCGCTCGGCCAGAACGTCGCCTTCCTGGTGGCGCTGGCCTTCGCGGTGGCTGCCTCAGCGAACCTCCCGACGATCTTGTATTCGCTGTTCTGGACGCGCTTCAACACCAGCGGCGTGCTGTGGAGCATGTACGGCGGCCTGCTCAGCTGCGTGGGTTTGATTATCTTTTCGCCGGCGGTGTCCGGGACCCCGAAGTCGATGTTTCCCAGTCTGGATTTTGCGTTCTTCCCACTGCGCAACCCGGCGCTGATCTCGGTACCCCTGGCCTTTCTGCTCGGATACCTCGGCACGGTGCTCAGCAAGGGCGAGGAGACCGGTGCGGCGACGTTCGCTGAGATGGAGGTCCGCGCGCTCACCGGAGCCGGTGCTGAGCGATCCTCGGCCCCCGCACGGCCGAGCCCCTCGGGAGCCCGGCCGCCGCTAGGCACGATGCCCACTGGCCGGACCGGGACGGCTCCGATCATCGTCGAGGGCTTTCCCTCGGTATCGGTGCCCAGCGGGAGCCGGCGGCGGATCGTCATCACCATCGGGGTGCTGGCCGGGGTGATGATTTTCGTGGTCTCGGTCTCCATGAACCGCGTCCTGGCCTCGGCCCCGGCCAGCGCTGACACCACGCTGGCGCTCGGACCCAACACGGCGGCGGACGTCGGACCAGAGGTCGCGATACCCGCTCTAGGTGGCACCATCCCGGTCGGGAAAACGCCCGGCTTTGTCGCGGTCTCCCCCAACGGTCGGCACGCCTACATCGCCAACCGCAACGCTGGCGTCGTCACCGTGGTGGATACGGCGATCAACCAGGTGACCGCGACCATCCCCATCCCGGCGGGCCCGCCGCAATTTCTCGCCTTCGCCCCGGACAGTCGCACCCTCTACATCACCATCTTCAACGACCAGCGCACCATCCATGCCATCGATGTGCTCGACACCGCGTCAAACACCGTGATTGCCACCATCCCGCAACCGGCGCGCCCGTATCTCCCCGCGGTCAGCCGGGACGGCAAACGGCTCTTTGTCCCCAACCATGACACGGCGTCGCTGTCGGTGGTCGCCACCGACACCAACTCCGTCATCGCCGAAGTCAAGGTTGCCCCTAACCCGCATTGGGTCGCGTTCTCCCGTGATGGCAGCCGGGCCTACACGGCCAACCACGAGTCCAACCTGGTGTCGGTGATCGACACCGCCACCTTAGAAGTGCGCTCGACCATCCCGGTCGGGATCAGCCCGCACAGCATCGCGGTCAACCCCAACCTGCCGCTGGCCGCCGTGGTGAACTACGACGCCGGCACCATGTCGGTGATCGACACCAAGGCCGACCGGGTAGTGGCGACCATCCCGGTCGGTCGTCACCCGCAAGACGTCACCTGGGCCCCGGACGGGCGGTTCGCCTACGTGGTCAACGAGGGCAGCGGCACGGTCAGCGTGATCGACTCACGGAGCAACCAGGTCACCGCGACCATCCCGACCGGTGCCGGCCCGACCAGCATCGCGGTGCTCCCCAACGGCCGGCAGGCCTACGTGAGCAACCTCGACAGCGCCACGCTGACCATTCTGGAACTCACCGGGTGAGACCCGTGAGTGGCAATGCGAGTCCTGACTCGCATTGCCACTCACGCGGGGGGTCATGGCACGATTAGTGCCATGACCCCCCCTGTGCCGGCCGTGCTGGTGGCCGACCTGCCCGAGCGCGCCGTGCTACTCGACGTCCGCGAGAACGACGAGTGGGCGGCCGGACATGCGCCGGAGGCGGTGCACATCCCGATGGGGCAGCTGACCCAGCGCCTGGAGGAGCTCACCACCGCGTTCCCCGATGGCCCGGTGCCGGTGGTCTGCCGCTCAGGAGGGCGCTCGGCCCGCGTCACCGCCTATCTCCTGCAGGCGGGGCGGGACGCGCGCAACGTCGAAGGCGGGATGCGGGCCTGGGCTGCTGCGGGTCGTCCCATGGTGGCCGAATCCAGCCCAGCACAGCCGAATGCGACCCCCCGGGTTTTGTAGGGTTTCGTAGCGGCGCATGCCCACCCCGGCGGATGAGCAGATGCGCGCCCTGGCGGCGGTGGCGGTCCCGCTGCTGGGGTTTACTGGCCTGCTCGTGCTGCTCACCGCAGGCGCTGAGGCGTGGCGTTACGCGCTGCTGCTGGACAGCCGCACCGACGCGGTGCCCGCCACTGCGCTGCACACCAGCGATGCGCTGGTGATCACCGGCGGTGTGGTGTCGCTGCTCGCTTCGGCACTGGCGGGCGCGGTCACCCTGGGGTGGCTGGTGCACGCCACGACGGCCGCGGCCCAGGCCGCCGCCCTCACCCCGGCTCGGCGGGGATGGCAGCTGGTCGTCGGGACTTTGGTGCCCGGGATGAACCTGGTGGTGCCGGGTGCGGCGCTGGCCGAGCTGGAGCACACGGCGCTGAGGCAGAACCCGAACGCTCGACCGCGCCCCTCCCGGTTGGTCATCGGGTGGTGGGTGATCTGGGTGGTTGGGCTGGTACTGAGCGGCACCACCATGCTGTGGAACCTGCGCAGCGGGGTGCAGGCCCGCGCCGATGGCGTGCTGCTGCACCTGGTCACTGATCTGGTGGCCGGTGCGGTCACGGTCACCACGATCGTCGTGGTCCGGCGGCTGACCCGGCTGCTCAGCCCGGTGCAGCTGGCCGGCGTCCGCCGCATGGTGGTGGTGCGGGTGGTGCGGGCACGGCCGCGCGATAGCGTGCACCCGTGAGCCAGATCAATCCCCGCCAGGCGTGCCCCTGCGGCTCGGGCAAGAGGTACAAGGCCTGCCACGGTGACCCCCGCGGCACCCAGGACGTCATGGTCCCCCGCCCCTTCGCCGGACTCGCCGCGGAGTGCCAGCTCGTTGCGCTGCGCGAGTTCGTGTCCTCGGCAACGGCACCGCTGCCGCTGGCGCAGCCGGCCTCTCGGAACGTCACGCTGGCCACGGTCCTGCCGACCGCAGCCGCGGCGGTGGTGCGGCCCGACGGCGCGGCGCTGGTCGGCTTGCAGGTGCTGGCCCGATCCGGGGACCTGTCCCGGGATCTCGGTCGGGCGCTGAGCTGGGCGCTGAGCGCCCCACCCGGCTCGGTGTTACCGGTGGTCGCCACCACGGCCGAGGGTGAGCAGATCCGGCTGCAGGATCTGCTGGACGCCCAAGCACCGCTGCACGTCAGCGTGCATTCCGACTTCGCCTGGTGGGTACCTGGCGAGGAAGTGCCCTCTGGTGAGGTGGCGGCGGCGTTGCAGCAAGCCAACGCCGCGATCATGCCGACCGAGGCGGTCACCGGAGTGGGCGTCGAGGCCGCCTACTGGGTCGATGCCGGTGCGAAGGCGCACCTTCGGTGGGTTCGCCCGGAACCGGAAGAACAACTGCTCACCGCGCTGGCCCGGCTGGCGGCTCAGGATGAGCTGAACCTGGGCGAGGGCTCCCGGTTCGCGGGTTCGTTTCGCGCCCACGGGGTGCTGGTGCCAGTCTGGGACCTCGACTCTGAGCGGCACGCCCGGGAGTGGGCCGCCCCCGCGGAAGCCTTCGCCCACCGCCTAACCCAAGCCCTAACCCCCGCCCCCCTCACCACCCCCCAACGCCGCGCCCTACAAGCCCTACACGCCCGCCAACTCACCCTGCGCTGACGCATTCAGCGGGCTCAGCGGGGTTTTGGGCGTCGAATAACCCCGCTGAGCCCGCTGAATGCGGGGCTCAGCGTTGGAGGAGTAGGGCGTAGCCGAGGAAGGCGATGATGTCGATGAGGGCGTGGGCGGTGATGAGGGCCCATAAGCGGTTTGTTCGTTGCCAGACACGGCCGAACACCAGGCCCATCACGAGATTGCCCGCGAAACCGCCAAATCCCTGGTAGAGGTGGTAGCTGCCACGCAGCGCCGCGCTGGCCAGCACGGCGGAGCCCTCCCCGGAGCCTAGCTGGCGCAACCGGGTGATCAGATACCCCACCACCAGCAGCTCCTCGGCCAGCGCGTTGGCTACCGCCGAGGCGGTCAGGACCGGGACCCGCCACCAGGTGTCGGCCAGCGCGGAGGGCAGCACAGTGAGGTTGAGACCGGCCGCGCGGGCCAGGAAGTACCAGCCCAACCCTGGCCCGCCGATCAGTGCGGCCAGCCCGACACCCAGCCGGGCGTCCCGACTGGGCGAGGCGCCCTCCAGGCCCAGGCTGCGCGGTGCGATCCCGCTGCGCCACAGCAGGTAGCAGCCCAGCGCACCCCAGGCCAGCAGCTGGATCACCCCGGTGAGCTGCGAGAATAGGTCCAGCAGCTCGTTGCGGCGCACCGGCGCGTTGAGCGCCACCGAGTGATCGGCCAACGACCCCGGCGCCAGCAGCGTATCCACCAGCGCCAGCAGGCTGCGCAGCCCGGAGGTCCCCAGCGTCATCGCCAGCACCACAACGATCTCGATGACCAGTGCCCGGCGTTGCCCGGGATCGGTGAGTACCGCGGGCTGCTCCGGCCGCGCGGGGACAAGCCACCCTCGTACCCGGGCCTCCCGCGCGCTCACCCCCCGGACGCTATCGTTGTCTGTCCACATCCTTCGCACCCCGCCCCCGCGGAACGCGCCCATCCCCTCACCACCGGAGCTACCCGAGCTACCTGAGCTACCTGAGCCGGATGCGCCCGGGGTGCTCGGCCGCGCGTATCGTGGCCGCGTGTGGCCCTTCGTGCTGGCCCGGCGGTGGTGGGGTGGGCACCTGCTGGTTGCGCTGTGTTGCGTGGTGTTCGTCCGGCTGGGGTACTGGCAGTGGGGCCGGGCGCATTCCCCCACGGGCGGGTGGCAGAACCTGGGCTATGCGCTGCAATGGCCGTTGTTCGCCCTGGTCCTGACGTGGGCGTGGGCCCGGTTCCTGTGGCTGGAGTGCCACCGCGTTCCCGAGGCGGGCTCCCCAGACCTCCAGACGGCGCGCAGCGACCGTCCCGAGACGCTGAGGCCACCAGGCCCCGCTCACCCACCGATCCGGGAGGATGATCCCGACGATGAGCTCGCCGCGTACAACGCCTACCTCGCCCAGCTCGCCGAGCAGGACCGTCGTTAGGACCCACGAGGTCGCGACCCGGTTGGTCGGGTACCGGATCGCTGCCTACGTCACGGGCGTGATGCTGCTCCTGCTGACCACGGAGGTGCTGCTGCATTGGGTCTTCGAGGACCCGCGGTATCACTGGCTGGCCTGGATCCCGTTCGTGCACGGGTTTCTCTACCTGGGCTACGTGGTCACCACGGTCTTGTTAGGGACGTCGTTGCGGTGGCAGCCTGGGCGAATGGTGCGGGTGGCGCTGGCGGGCATGATCCCTTTGATGTCCTTCGTGGCCGAGCGCAGCGTCACCGGTGAGGTACGCAGACAGTTAGCTACCCCGCGCAGATAGCAATCTCGGGTCCGCAAGCAGGTGCACCCCCTCTGGTGCCC
>Ga0213881_10001231_pt1 | contig 12654 bp, 15 predicted proteins | sample BarmaccoBMER_R08_FD_160104 | JGI IMG/M metagenome (GOLD analysis project Ga0213881, IMG submission 160104) | Barbacenia macrantha exposed rock microbial communities from rupestrian grasslands, the National Park of Serra do Cipo, Brazil - ER_R08 ... | reverse complement strand
TTGACGGCAACGCTTGAGTAACTTCGTCGGCGGTGACGCGGCGTGCTCGACATCACCGAGCTGGATCGAAATCTGTTGGGTTGGTGACGGCATGTAGCCCGGGCTAGCACCGAACCGAAAGCTGCCCGCTGGGCTAACTCGTCGGCGTCCTTGGCTCATTCACTACCGCGGAATAAGCGTTGTACGTAATAACTGAAACTATGGGGGCAGAGGTTGTCTGGCGGTCTTCTTTTTGCAACCATGTCGTTGCCTGGCTGGCCGGTGTCGTCGCAGGTCCACCTCGTTAACAAGGGTGGCTGCGATGAGATTGTCTCGTCTGACGCGATCAATTGATGCTGACATACCGTGGGTCGTCGGTTGCCTCTGATTGATGACCATGATCCCATGAGCCTGCTTGCGCCGCGGAGTGGTGATCACGGCTGGGCCGTTGGTGACGACCCTGCAGGGAGTAATGCGCAATCGCGTTGGCGAGCAGGTCACAGTGGCCACGTCGGAAGAGGGGGAGCAGATCGACATCGCCATGGCGCGGCGCTTTGTCATGCTGAAATCGTCGAGGGCCTTATCCGGGGGCTGGTTTCAGGCGACAGAGCGATCAGCACCAGAATCGGACGATTTTTGCGACCGCTGCGGCGTGGCAACTCAGTGCTGTGTCGTGACCGTGTTACAAGCGAGGCGTGATACCGCGAGACACCCTATGAGCGCCGCGCTGCCTCGCGGGTTGCGCATGGCCTTGCTCACGGCGCATATCACGGCTGCGGCCCTGTGGCTGGGCATGGACACCGCAGTGGTTGCCCTCAGCGCAGCGCGTGCGGTGATCCCGGCGGCTGTGGGCGCGGCGGTGCTGACCTCGTCGGCGGTGATCACGCTGGGCACCAGGTTGGTGCTGGGCGCCCACCGTCCCTGGGGACTGCGCCGCCATCACTGGATCGTCGTCAAGGTGCGCATCAGCGCAGTGGTGGCCGCCGCGGGGTTGACCAGTGTAAGCGGAATTCTTGACCCCGTGTCGGTGCTGGCCGCGCGGGTCTGCGCGCTGATCGCGCTGACGGCGGCCATCGCGGTGTCGGTGACCAAACCGTGGGGACTTACCCGGGTTGGTCGCGCCGCGGTGGCCAATCGGTCGGCACGCGGCGCTGGCCAGCGCCGAGATCAACGCACCACCCAAGTGATCACCGCCGGCGGAAACCGGAACCCGGCGACTATCGGGGCCACGACCGAAGGGCACACACAGCTAGCGGCACTGATCAACCAAGCATGACCACCGCTGCTTGCCCGTGCTTGGTGTCCTCGGGCGTGACGAGGTGCACGCTTGGGAGGTCTGCCATCCACGCTCACCGTGGCGCAGCAACCACGCAGCCAGCTGCGAGGCCGTGACAACAGTGCGCAGGCACGTGCCGCACTCGAAGCACGGCCTCGGGCACCCGACCCGACCAACGCGGACCTCCGCTGGAAAGCGCTCATCGGGTCGGGGCGCTCCGTGACCACGTACGGGAACGCAATCGTGGCAGCTCCGAGCGTACAAGCCTGTCCCCCATCAGGACATTTCGGGTAGCTGATCGAGAAACCAGCTGCTCAGCGCTGGTGAATAGGTCACATTTCGGATGATCCGAGCCCGCCATCAGTTGCTGAACCGCCCATAAGCGTGACAGTCGTCACCGGCCAAGGATGGCCCCGACCTCCTCACGCTTTGGAGGCATCTTTATGGTCACGAACAGTCATGCCGCATCGTCGAACGACATCCCCGGCCGGGCACCGCACCTGCCGCAGTGTTGCCGGTGGGATGCGTCAGCATTCGGGGTGATTTTCGATAGTCGCGCGTGCCAGGAGCAGTACGTTGCCCCGGCAAGCCAACTAATGAGTCGTCGGCCACTACCTACCGTGACAGAGGGCTCCCGGATTGGCCCGTGTGCACAGCGTCGTGCACAGCGTGCTCACACCTGTTGATGGCGCGAGCGCAGGCCGTGATCCTACGGTGTCGGCCCGTGTGTCAGACGCCGATTTATGACCAGTTGCGCAGCGAAGGCTTCACCGCCGATCTCGTGTCTGGCCAGACTGCCCAACCCCGCGATGAGGATGGTCGGCGTGAACGACAGCGCCGGCTGGCGCAGATGACAGATCCTCTCCCGGTGTGCCCGCCAGCAGGACCCGGCCCTGATCATGGTGCGCCCCCGCACCCCGTCCCGACGACAGCGGATCAGCCCCCAGGGCGGCCCGCAGCCGACTGCCGTGGTGCGGGCTCTGCCAGCAATCCTTCCTCGCCCCGCGCACGCCCGACAAACACCCACGCCTGCCTCTACCAACTCTGCCCCGAGTTCCCGACGCAGACGACCGTGATCTGGTCTGCGGCACGCTGGCTCTCACCGATGTCTAGTGTCTTGAGTCGTTAATTCGTAAGCAGTAGGCGGCAAGGGTGTCGAGGATGTCGTCGGCGGTCTTGGTCCAGATAAATGGTTTGGGGTTGGTGTTCCATTCGTTGATCCACTTGCGGACGTCGGCTTCGAGTTCGGTGACGCTGCGGTGCGCGGAGCGGCGCAGCTTGCGGTTGGTCAGTTCGGCAAACCAGCGCTCAACGAGGTTGAGCCAGGAACCGCTCGTCGGCGTGAAGTGCAGATGAAACCGGGGGTGGCGCAGCAGCCATTCTTTGATCTTGGGAGTCTTGTGCGTAGCGTAGTTGTCCAAGACCAGGTGCAAGTCCAGGTCCTGGGGCACGGCGGCGTCGATGAGCTTGAGGAAACGCAGGAACTCCTGGTGGCGGTGTCGCCGATAATGTTGGGCAATCACTGACCCGCTACTGATGTCAAACGCGGCGAACAGGTTGGTCGTGCCGTGGCGGACATAGTCGTGGGTCATCCGCGCCGGCGTGGTCGGCATGACCGGCAAGATCGGCGCGGTTCGATCGATGGCTTGGACTTGGCTTTTTCTCGTCCACCCCGAGGACCAGCACGTTGTTGGGCGGGTTGAGGTACAAGCCCACAATGTCGCGGACCTTGTCCACAAATAGAGGGTCGGTAGACAGCTTCCAGGTCTGCACCAGATGCGGCTTGAGTCCAAACGCCCGCCAGATCCGCGAGACCGCCGACTGTGACATCCCAGTCGCTGCCGCCATCGATCGCGTCGACCAGTGTGTGTCCCGCCCGGGCGTCTCTTCCAGGGTCTTGGTGACGATCCGCTCGATCTGCTCGTCACTGATGACCCGCGGCCGACCCGGACGCGGCTCATCCGACAATCCATCCAACCGGTGCACCACAAACCGCGATCGCCACTTCGACACTGTCGCCTGCGACACCCCCAGCTGGCTGGCCACCTCACCGATCGTGCCGCCATCTGCACACTGCAACACAATCCGCGACCGCAGCGCCAACGCCTGCGCCGTCTTCCGACGACGCGACCACCCCACCAGCACCGACCGTTCTTCACCGGACAACACCACAGGATCAAGCTTTGGACTTGGCACCACCAAAGCCTATCCAGTGACTACGAACTAACGACTCGCGACACTAGCCGCCACGGGGCCAGCTGTCGGCCTGGGGTCGGCGAGTACGCCCATGTCTGCGGTCGATCAAGGAGAACAATGGTCACCCGTCGGGACGAATAAAAGTCGGTAATAGGCCTTTTGAGCCATAGGCGGTATCGACAGTAAAACAGTGAGGTTTCTCCCGACCGGGGCTGCTCCCCGGCCACCGCAGGTAACGGACGCAGCATACGTTCCCCCTTTTGGCGCATATGCCTCCCCAGGCACGGGCGCGAATATGGGTGGCTGATGCAGCTGCGCGTGCGCCCGAACGTGCATTAGCGAGCCGTTTGCGATGACAACACGGGGTGTGAGGATCGCGTGGAAATCGCTCAAGCACGTCCTGTGCTGCTCAGCGATCGTCCTGCGGACCCACCCCGGGGGCCGGCCGTGGCGCGCATCATGTTGGGTACCCAGTTACGTCGGCTGCGCCAAGCCCGGGGTGTCACCGCCGACACAGCAGCCCACGCAATCCGCGCATCACACACCAAGATCAGCCGCATGGAACGCGGCCGGGGCGCGTTCACCGAACGCGACGTGGCCGACCTGCTCACTTTGTATGGGGTTAGCGACCACGGCCAGCGCGGGCGGTTGCTGGCACTGGCTCGACAGGCCAACGCAGCCGAATGGGCCCAGCACTACCGCGATCTTCTGCCCACCTGGGGGCAGACCTACTTGGGCTTGGAGCAGGCCAGCTCACTGATCCGTACCTATCACCCGCAGCTGGTCCCCGACCTGCTCCAAACCGAGCAAGTCACCCGCAGCGTCGTGCGGCTTTTCCACCCGAATGCCTCGGCCCTAGACATCGAGCGCAGGGTCGCGGTGCAGATGACCCGCCAGGAAACCCTGACTCGACCCGATGCGCCTCGCCTGTGGGCCGTCCTCGATCAGGCAGCGCTAGGGCAGCTTGTCGACTATTCAGCACTGCGCGCACAGATCCGGCACCTGATCACCATGGCCCGACTACCCCACATCACAGTGCAGATGCTGCCCATTTATCCCGGCGAGCAGGTAGCCATCGGTGGCCCGTTGACAATCCTGCGATTCGCCGAACCCGAAATACCCGACATCGCGCACCTGCAACACCAGACCACTGCCCTGTATCTCGACCGGGATGAAGACGTCCAACCTTACCGAACCCTCATGGACCGCCTGTGCGTCCTGGCCGTATCACCAGCAAAAACGATCACATTCCTGACCGCAATCCTCGCGCAGCCCGAAATGACTTACAGGTAAGCATATCTTTCCCACGTTGAATGCTCAGTGCACCTAACCGATACCTCAACAGCTCGCAACAACACGCACTAAGATCCACCAGCAAGGACAAAGCCGAACCACCAACCTTCCGATTTTTCAAGGGTTGGGATAACAGTTCACCAAAGACCGTTAACGTCCGCAACCTGGGCCAAAACATCGATACGAACACCGACGAACGCGGGCGAACGTAGACGGATGAGACCACGACTCGACGGTGGTGGTGATTCGTCGCGGCGCGGTGTAACCCTGCTGGCGAAGGACAGGGTATGAGGTAGTTGATCCCGCCTTCGTGGAATCGAACCCCGGACCTGATCATTACCAGCGAAAGTCGTCGCTGCCCTCGCCTGGACCACATCGCAAGGCAGCGCCTCCGGTTGTCCGTGTGCGTCCAGCAATGTCCACCGACTGCTACCCCGATTGTCACTCAGTTGGTCACTCACTGCCTGCCGGAGGCGTGTGCGGTGGAGCAGAGGCTTGATTGACGGCACTGCATGGGTTGCCCTCACTCCGGGTCATCGTTGATTGATCAGGAATCGAGTAACGACGGGAGAGGGGTTCATCCGATGACTGCCAAGCAGTGGCCATCCCCGTGCAATGGCCTGGATGCGGTCGCATTTGTCGTGGTTATCGGTGCGGTGTTTGCGGTTATCCCGGCCACGGCGCTGCTGGGAGCGCTACTGTGCGTCGTCACGATACCCCCAGTGGTCGTGTCGTTTCGGCGTGTCCGCAAGGGCAGTGAGCACGCCCCCGGCTCCCATGATTGATTTGATTGTAGTTTCCTCGTGGCACTCGTGGCGAAATCATACGCATCGCGAATGCGGGTAGTGGGAAAGCTGGCCGTGTCGGATGCGCGTGTTTAGGGAACAGGTGTGCCCGGGAAGTTGAACGTCAACGTTTGCGAGAAAACCTGCACGTGCATATGCTATCCCCTACACTATGTACATCTGCACGGTCGCCGCACTTGAGCCTCTTTGAGCAGCGGAAAATTTTCATATGGGATTATCTTTGCAAAAGCGACAAACCTTTATGCTCGGGTTGGGGAGTGTCGCCTGTTCGCAGGCGGCCGGGACGTGGCAATAAACAATCTGTGACCGCGCGACTCTGGCGAGGGACCCGTGTGGGGGAGTTACGGGCGAATGCAACAAACGGTATATTTGCTCATTGGATCAATAGATTGGGCGGAAATTTCCGATCGCCGGGATTTCCGCCAAGTTTCGTGAAGCAACGGTGGGCCACCGGAGAGGGTGGTGCGTTCCGTAGATATAGAATTATACCTGCCCTAGGGGCCGCACATTTACTGGCCGGCTCATTTCTGTGGAATGTTGGTGCCGGTCCTGGGGGTTTGACATGTCCACGAAAATCGACGATGACGGTGGATTGACTGGGTTGCCTAACGGGGTTTTTCCGTTGGGAGCGTTGATGCAGTTGTTATATCAGCACTGGCGCTCGCCTGCCCTCTATGCCGCAACCGAACTCGGAATCGCTGATGTGCTCGGTGATGGCACGCGCACAATTAGGGAGTTGGCCGAGTCGACCGGTTGCCATGCGCCGTCGTTGTACCGGTTATTGCGTGCGCTGACCCGCATCGGTGTTTTTACCGAGCTAGACGGGTCGCGTTTTGCCAACAGTGCCCAGTCGCAGCTACTGCGCACAGACGTGTCCGGATCGGTGTCGGCGATGGCGGCGATGACCTCCGGGTTGATGCGTGGCGCGCTAGGTGAGCTGGCCCACAGTGTGCGCACCGGCCAGCCGGGTTTTGAGCGGGTCTATGGCATGCCGATGTGGCGGTATGTGACCGAGCGCAACCCCGCGGTGGGGGCCGAGTTCAACGCGGCGATGACCCAGGCCTCCACCATGGTCAACCCGGTGCTGGCCCAGGCCGCGGACTTATCCGGGGTGCGCAGCGTGGTTGATATCGGCGGCGGCCAGGGCGGGTTGGTGCGCGCGTTGTTGGCCTGTCACCCGGGCATCCAGCACGCCATGGTGTTCGACCGGCCCTGCGTCATTGACCAAGTCCGGGCCGCCCCGGGCCCCGCACTCGATGAGCGGGTCCAACTAGTCGCGGGGGATTTCTTTGCCGCGGTGCCCGCGGGTGCGGATGCCTATGTGATGAAATGGATTTTGCATGACTGGGACGACGCGGACTGTCTGCAGCTGTTGGGCGCTTGCCGACGCGCGATGAGCCCACATAGTCGGTTGCTGGTCATCGAGCTGGTGATCGATCCCGGCCGCAGTGACGAGCTGGTCTACGCCATGGACTTGCAGATGCTCGTCGCGCTGGGCGGTAAAGAACGCACCGCCGCAGAATTTGAAGCCCTGTATGACGCCGCCGGGCTGGAATTGACCCGGATCATCCCGACCGCCTCGATGTACTGCCTCATCGAGGGAATCCCCAGCGCCACGGGCAGGACAAACCATGACGCTCTCACCTAGCGCCGGTATCACAGTTGGGTTATCTGCTGCCCAGCGCGAGATTTGGTTTGCCGAACAAACGTTGGGCAAACCCCATCGGTTCTATAACGCTGGGGAGCACCTCCACATCGCTGGACCGGTTGATCCCGTGGTCTTCGAAGACGCACTTCGGCACGTTGTCAGCGAGGTCGAGGCTCTCCACGTCCGGTTCATCGAAACCGACAACGGGCCCCGCCAGGTCTTTCAGCCCTTAGAGCAGTGGGCACTACGGATCATTGATCCCAGCGACGACCCAGACCCACAAACGGCCGCACACTCCTGGATGACCACCGATTTAGCCCGGCCCATGGACCTAGACAGCAGGTCGCCAACGCTACCGGGGCGAGGAGCTGACCAGATTGGGCCGACCTTGGCAAGCAAGCTCCGCGAAGTCGCCGGTTACTAGTCACGCAACGAAGAGAGTTGACGCGATGACGAATCCATTCGACGATCCCGACGGGACGTATTTAGTGTTGATCAACGACGAGGCGCAGTATTCTTTGTGGCCTGCTTTCGCTGAGGTGCCTGCGGGGTGGCGGGTTGCCCACTCCCACGACACCCGCCAGGCATGCCTCGATTACATCGAAGCGTACTGGACTGATATGCGTCCACAAAGCCTGATTGACGCCATGAATAATCAACAGTGAGTGAAACCTCAGATCTCGTACACCAAGAACCTTATGCAAAACTCGGAGACCGGCTCCTCGATCATGTTGCCTACCTGCGGGGACGGCAATTTTGATCATGTTCTCAAGGGGTTTTGCATAAGCCTCCAAGAACTCCCGAGGCATGTGGAAGAGGATTCGACGGGGATGATGCTGTCGAACGTCGCCACGGCGCGCTAGTAGGGGAAGGGATCAAACCATGCTGGAGGGTTGTGTGGCGTGGTCTGATGAGATCGCTGACCACTACCGCAAAAATGGCTTGTGGCGTGGCGAGGTGCTGGGAGCGCTGCTGCGACGCAGCGCACAGTTACATCCCGACCGTGATGCGCTGGTGGACGCGAGTGTCCGGTCGACGTATGCGCAGCTGGATAAATTGGTGGATCGTCGCGCGGCGGGGTTGGCTGGGTATGGCATCACTACGGGGGATCGGGTTGTGGTGCAGCTTCCCAATGTGGCCGAGTTCGTGGTGGTGTGTTTCGCGTTATGGCGGCTTGGCGCTTGCCCGGTGTTTTGTCTTCCCTCTTACCGCAGCGTCGAGGTAAGTCACCTGTGCCGTTTAGCGCAGCCGGTTGCTTACGTGATCCCCGATGTTCATCTCGGTTTCGATTACCGCGTCCTCGCCACGGCGATACGCCGCCAGTGCCGGTCGGTACGGCATGTCTTTGTCGTCGGTGACGCGGGCGAGCATACTGCTATCGCTGACGTGGTGGCTACACCGCGGAAGTTTCCCGACCCAGATCCAACTGATGTCGCATTTTTTCTGCTCTCCGGAGGAACCACCGGATTGCCAAAGCTGATTCCCCGAACTCACGATGATTACCTGTATCAGGTAAATGCGAGCGCGCAGATCTGCCAGCTCACCCCTGACAGTGTTTATCTCGTGGTGTTGCCTATCGAGTTCAACTTTCCCTGGGGATGCCCAGGAGTCTTAGGAACATTCACCGCGGGTGGCACGGTGGTCCTGGCGTCAGCCTCAGCCACCGACGACCACCTCGCGCTCATCGAACAACAGCGGGTCACCTTCACCTCCCTAGTCCCCAGCGTGGCGTGTCTGTGGTTGGAGGAAGTTCACTACAGCACCCGTGATCTATCCAGTTTGACGATGCTGCAAGTCGGCGGCGCCCCCCTGCACCACGACCTAGCAGTACAGATCACACCGGCATTGGGCTGCGCGCTGCAACAAGTCTACGGAATGGCCGAGGGATTGCTGTGTTTTACCCGGCTTGATGACCCACCGCACACGGTGCTGAGCACCCAAGGGCGCCCATTATCTCCCGCTGATGAAATCATGGTCATCGACACTCATGGCCAGGAAGTTCCGGTCGGCGACGTGGGTGAACTACTGACCCGGGGTCCGTATACGACGCGGGGCTACTACCGGGGAGGCGAACACAACACCACAGCGTTCACCCCTGACGGCTATTACCGCACCGGCGACCTGGTGCGTATTTTAGCTGATGGCGCCGTGGTTGTGCAGGGCCGACGCAAAGACACAATTATCCGCGGCGGCGACAAAATTTGCGCTGCCGAGGTGGAAAACTATCTACTGGGCTACCCCGGGGTACGCCAGGTTGCCATCGTGGGGCTACCTGATCCAGTGCTCGGCCAGCGCAGCTGTGCCTGTGTGGTGACCGACGATACCTCGATCAGCTTGGTGCAACTGCGCAGCGCGCTCCAGCAGCGGGGGATCGCTGACTACAAATTGCCCGATCGGCTGGAAATCGTTGCAGAACTTCCGCTGACTGCACTAGGCAAAGTTGACAAAGAACGCCTCGCCACCGAGATCACCACGGCAGTTCCTAGCCGATGAACGATCAAGCGCTTGGCTTGTCACTGCCGGGACTGCGCATCCGCACAGTGCCCACGCCGCTCTCTGCCCGACACCGATCAGCGCAATCGTACCTGGGGGCACCATGAGTACCGATGACACAGTGATCGATCTTGCCCAGCGCACGTCACCAACGGTCATCGGGACCCGGACAGTGACGTTGCCCGGCCATCGTGACGATGTCTCGGCCACACTCGCCTTGGCCACCAGCGGACTTTTCGACGACTACCTCACCTACCAGCGCCCCGGGACTCGCTGGTTCGCCGGTAACACCCAAGCCGCTGTCGTCATGAGCCACCGGCTGATCGTCAACGAAACGTCGACCCAGACGCGGGACTTTCCGCTATCGGCACGGCCACTAAGGCAACTGGGGCAGGTGGTCAAGCGGCTTCTGCGTCCGGGCCAGCGGGCCTTTGGCTACCTCACCTTCGAGCTGGCTCACCTGGCTTCGGGCAACACCCTGGTCAGCTCACTTCACCCGCTTGCGCATTTCGTGGTGCCGCAAGTCGAAATCTGCTGGACCACGACAGGAGCACACATCACCAGCAACATTCCCGTGCTGCTCGATGCCGTTGTCGACATCGTGCGTGCCGCCACGTCGTGTCCCGCACCGTCCACCACCCCCATAGATTTGGACTCGCCCGGGCACCGACAGCGCTACGAACGGGCAGTCGCCGGGATTATCACCGCTATTCATGACCGTGCATTGTGCAAAGCCATCATCTCCCGGCGCGTGGACGTGCCTTTTGCTGTGGACCTGCCCCGCAGCTACGCGGCAGGATTATGCGACAACACCCCAGCCCGGTCGTTTCTGATGCAACTAGGCCACCGCCGTTGCGCGGGGTTTAGCCCCGAAACACTGGCCGAGGTCACCGCCTCAGGCCACGTCTACACCCAACCACTGGCCGGGACCCGGCCCCTGCTCCACGACCCAGCCGAAGACTTGCGGCTGCGCCAGGAACTGGAATGGGACGTCAAAGAATGCTACGAGCACATCATCTCAGTCCGGCTCGCAGCCCAGGAACTGCGCACCGTCTGCACCTCCACCACCGTGATGGTGCGTGATCTGCTCACCGTCAAACCGCGAGGCACAGTCCAACACCTTGGCTCCACCGTCATGGGTCAGCTGTGTACTGGGAACACCGCCTGGGATGCGCTCGAGGCGCTGTTTCCCGCCGTCACCGCATCCGGAATCTCCAAACACCAAGCCCTCCCCACAATTGCGATGACCGAACAAGACCAGCGCGAGCTGTATGCCGGGGCGATCTGCATGGTCGATGCCAACGGTGCACTCGACAGCGCGGTGATACTACGCTCGATATTCCAACAATCGCAACAAACCTGGCTACGCGCCGGCGCGGGCATCGTCGCCGATTCCCAACCTGACCGTGAATACGACGAAACAACCAATAAACTTCGATCAGTAGCCCACTGCCTCGTACCGGCCAGCGCAACCCACCACCATCCACCCATCACACCCGCGGCCAATCGCCAATCTCTTCACCAATTCTTACCGAATTCACGCTAAAATGAAATACTTATGCCTTCAACGGCCCGCACCATGACAGTGCACCACCCCACTCATTGCGGTATCCAATCGTTCTCGGAGGATCACAGATGACCGTCCCTAGCGACTCCCTCACCCGAGACACCCTCCGGGCGCTGGTTGCCACACGACTCGACATTCTCCCAACGGAAATATCGGACGATGCCAGTCTCGTTACCCTCGGTATGAATTCACTAGAAATCACGACAATCGTGAACAGACTCCGCAGACAAGCCATCCCCGTCACCTACGAGCAGCTGGCCACCCATCCCACCCTCGACGCCTGGTGGCACGCCATAACCAAAGCAACACAAACATCATAAAGGCTGGTCAACGATGATTTCTAACACCACCGACGAGGCTAGGCTGCACACTGATCCGATCGCGATCGTCAGCATGGCATGCCGGTATCCCGGAGGTGTTGAGTCCCCTGAAAACCTCTGGAAGGTCGTGGTATCCGAAGTTGATGCGGTGTCTACCTTTCCCGCAGACCGGGGCTGGAATCTAGCCAAGCTGTATCACTCAGATCCTGACCACGCCGGCACCACCTATGCCCGTGAGGGCGGTTTCCTCGAGGGGGCCGCAGACTTCGACGCTAAATTCTTCCGGATCTCCCCGCGTGAGGCGCTGGCGATGGATCCGCAGCATCGTCTGTTGCTGGAGACGACCTGGGAGACACTGGAACGAGCCGGAATTAATCCGGACACGTTACGTGGTAGCGCCACCGGGGTGTTCACCGGCGTGATGTACAACGACTACGGAGGACGGTTCCTATCCGGCGCGCCGGCCGAACTCGAGGGCTATCTCAGTACGGGCAGCGTCGGCAGTCTGGCTTCGGGGCGAATCTCCTATACCTTCGGATTTGAGGGACCCGCCTTATCGGTGGACACCGCGTGTTCCTCGTCGCTGGTCGCGCTGCACCTGGCGGTGACTGCGTTGCGACAAGGGGAATGTGACTTGGCCCTCGCCGGTGGAGTCGCGATCATGGCAACGCCGAACACGTTCATCGCGTTTTCCCGCCAGGGCGCATTGGCCCCAGACGGCCGATGCAAATCCTTCGCCCACAGCGCGGACGGTACCGGCTGTAGTGAAGGCGTGGGCATGGTGCTGTTGGAGCGGTTGTCCGACGCGCGCCGGCACGCTCACCCAGTGCTGGCCCTAGTCCGGGGCACAGCAATAAACCAGGACGGGGCAGGCAAAGGGTTAACAGCACCCAACGGGCCGGCGCAGCAGCGAGTCATCCGCACCGCCTTAGCTGATGCGCACTTAACACCGGCGGAGGTGGACGTCGTTGAGGCGCATGGGACGGGTACCAGGTTGGGGGATCCGATCGAGGCGCAGGCGTTGTTGGCCACGTATGGGCGAGATCGGCCGCAGGGTCAGCCGCTGTGGTTGGGGT
>Ga0213881_10001230_pt1 | contig 12658 bp, 14 predicted proteins | sample BarmaccoBMER_R08_FD_160104 | JGI IMG/M metagenome (GOLD analysis project Ga0213881, IMG submission 160104) | Barbacenia macrantha exposed rock microbial communities from rupestrian grasslands, the National Park of Serra do Cipo, Brazil - ER_R08 ... | reverse complement strand
CTGGTACTTGTCCTAACTGGATTAGTGATAGTAAGGGTCCTAAAATCAACAATTTATCTACTAGGGGATCAAGGAATTTACCTAGTTCAGTCACTAGGTTAAGTTTTCGGGCTAGGTAGCCATCTAGCCAATCCGTTGCGGCGGCAATCAGAAAGATGAGTAAACTGAAAGAACGAGTTTCAAACGTAGGGTTTTGTAGGCAAAATAGTAACACTGGTAACCCTAAAACCCTTGATAATGTAATCCAGTTAGGCAGCGTCATGAAGAAATGTGAAGTATAAAGTTTGATTTTAGCCTTCGGTTCTTTGATGACCTCATGCAAGACCAACACAGCTACCACGCACCAAGCGAGCAATTGATATACTCAGCTCCCTTTTTTGAGGGTTTGCCACAGATCGCTGTGGATAGAGCCCTAACCCACATCGTTACCCGCTCTCACCCGATTAATCAAGTGATTTTGCTAGAAAATGACTGGGGTAGTTCTGTCTACTTCATTTTGGAAGGTTGGGTGAAGATTCGCACCTACAATTTAGACGGAAAAGAGGTGACGCTGAACATACTAGGCAAGGGAGAAATATTTGGTGAAATGGCAGCTCTTAATGAAGCCCCGCGCTCTACGGATGCCATCGCTCTTACTCCTGCTACAACTGGCAACATACCAGCACTTGATTTCGTTCAGTTGATTCAGACTGAACCCCTAGCGGGAATTCGGCTAGCTCAACTGATGGCACGACGCCTGCGGCAAGTGAATCAACGCTTGCGGCTCCGGGAATCAGACAGTGTGTCGAGGGTGGCAGACACATTGCTATTCTTAGCTGAAGGACAGGGAAAGCAAAGTCAGACTGGGATAGAAATTCCCAACTTGCCACACCGGGAATTGAGTAGTCTTTGTGGATTGGCACGGGAAACCGTGACGCGCGTGCTCACAAAGCTGGAGAAGAAAGGGTTGATTCTACGCCATCAAGAGACTATCTCTATTCCCGATCGCCAAGCGCTAGAAAGCCAGATTGAGTAGAGAATTTTGGATTGTTTGATTGATATGAACGATGCTTCTGATGCCGATCCTTCAGTTAGTGAAAGCTTTGACGAGCAAGACAATTTATCCCCACCCCAGGTGAGAGCGGATGTTCCTCTAAGGATGGTAGAAACAGCCTTTCTCGCAAGTACTGCCAGCCTGCTGTGGTTGATTAATTCCTACTTTCCGCTGGGGCCAGTATTGCGGATCTTTTTTCCTGTGCCACTAGCTTTAGTTTACCTCCGCTGGGGTAAGAGGGCTGCTTGGATGGCAACCTTAGTCTCCACCTTGCTGCTTTCGGTGCTGATGGGACCCACCCGCAGTGTCTTATTTCTCGTCCCCTTCGGTCTCATGGGAGTTTTGCTAGGAGCAACTTGGCAGCGCCGCTCTCCTTGGATTGTCTCCATTAGCCTGGGGACGTTACTAGGAGTATTGGGATTCTTCTTTTACATTTGGCTACTGTGGATACTGTCGGGTGAAGATCTCTGGGTTTATACGATTACCCAAATGACAGATTTTTTGCAGTGGTTATTTGTCAAGCTAGGATGGTTAGCCGAGCCCAGCATCTTGCTGATTCAGGCATTCGCTATTGCTAGCGTGTTTGTCAGCAATGCCATCTACTTATTCACAGTACATCTGGCATCTTGGTTTTTACTGGATCGGTTAGGCAACCCAATTCCTCGCCCCCCTAACTGGGTACAAGTTATGATGGATTATGAAGGATGAAAATGTTAAAGTTTATACCCAAATTAAGTTGGGTCAGCAGTGGCTTTCACGGTATCAGGGCCATCCGTCGGTATTAATCTGTATTTTAGGGTTTACTGAGACTGGCTTGCTCCCTGGGATTTCAGCGGCTGGTGCCACTCCAGAGGCGCGTCGATTCACGGCACTTGCCGATGCTGAGTTTTTGTACCATGGTCCTTTGCTACAGCCCCAGTATCCCCTGCCACCACTTCAAGCTGGAGCATCACCAGTCCTAATTTCTCGCGCTGTCGTCGAGACGCTCTCATTGCCGATTTATCTGTTTAACGCTGGGCTACCTGAACCACCACCAGTGCCAACAATCGATTTAGATGGAGAGCCAGCCAGGTGTTTGAGTCAAGGCTGTGCTCTAGAACTATCAACAGTAAAGCATTTACTAGAGCAAGGATTAGCTTGGGGCGAAAAACTAGCAGCAAACATATCCCAAGGCTATCTAATCGTAGGCGAGTGCGTTGTAGGAGGAACCACAACAGCACTAGCAGTCTTAACTGGTTTAGGCATTGCCGCTCAAGGAAAAGTCAGCAGTAGCCATCCAGTATGTAATCACGCTCAAAAATGGGCACTAGTCCAAGCAGGCTTACAACGCGCCGGACTAAAAAATTTTCCAAATAGCTCTCTTCTCTCCCCCAGCTCCCCCAGCTCCCCCAGCTCCCCCAGCTCTCTTCCCGACCCCCTACAACTGGTTGCAGCAGTGGGCGATCCCATGCAAGTCGCTGCAGCTGGGATCGCGATCGCTGCCAGCCGCACCTGTGGCGTCATACTAGCTGGTGGCACTCAAATGCTAGCTGTCTACGCTTTGATGCAAGCGATTGCCAGAGAGTATAGTCTATCTTGGCAACCAGAACAGGTTGTAGTAGGAACAACTCGCTGGGTAGCGGAGGATACAACTAGTCATGCAGTCGAACTGGCTCAAATGATTGCGGGAGTTCCCCTCCTCGCTACCCAGTTGAGCTTTGCTGCCTCTGGCTATACCCAACTCCGTGCCTATGAGCAGGGCTATGTGAAAGAAGGTATGGGAGCCGGGGGCTGCTGTATTGCCGCTCATTTAACCCAGGGTTTGGATCGAGCCCAACTTCTCCAGGTCATTGAGACAATGGCAAAGCGCTATTCAGCCATGAGTCGCTAGCTGAGTGCTACTGAATTCTGCGTGCCAGTAACTGTTCTTCTAAAGCAGCGATTCGGTTGTATGCGGCGGTCAATTGAGCTGTTAGCCGCTGAATTTGGATTTCCGGTGTCAACTCTTTCTCCCCACTTTGGCGATTTGCATCCAAACAGGTACCATCTGACAGAACATCTTTGTGTTCCATTGTTGAATTTGGAGTGCTGTAGCCTCGTGCTGGGTGACGTCTAAGGCTCTCCTTATCCATCTCTGGAATGGGAGCTAATCGGCATTCTGACAAAGCGTCATTCATTTTACCACTGAGCTGATCAATAACCTGGTGTAGCTCGTCCACTTTTTGGCTTAAAGTGTTAACTTGCTTTTGTAGTGGCTCCATCTAATACCCTCGTAGCTCGCTCTTGGTGTCCTCTTTATGCTATGCAACAATTTGGCAAAGTTTAGTCCATAGATAAATCATTTAACTATCATTTAATTTTTGTGTGCATATTGAGGAGTAAGGAGTAAGGAGCTTATGAAGCGACGGTCTTTTTTGCTAAGTACAGGGACGATAGCTCTAGGTCAGCTAGTTGTGGGATGTGGAACTTCTCAACAGGCAGCACTAAGTGTCCAGTTATTGAATGGTTCCATCCCTGCTCAATTAACAAGTAAATTTACTCATGAGTTTAAGCCAGCTCCCCAGCTCAATTTTACGATAGCTGAGCAGTTAAAGGATTTATATACTCAATTGCTATCCTGGAAACAGTTACCGGAAGAGACAGATAACCAAAAATGGCAACTTCCCCTTCCTTCTTGGATGAAGTCTCACCTACCCTCAACGAAATCTCAACCAAAAGACTTGGTAACACTGGGAGACTATTGGCTAGCACCAGCAATTAGGCAGGGGTTGATTCAACCACTTGAACCAACACAACTGAGTCAGTGGCAGAAACTGCCTTTGCGATGGCAACAACTAGTGAAACGTAACGACAAAGGTGAGCTAGATCCGCAAGGAAAGGTTTGGGCTGCACCCTACAGTTGGGGTACCACCGTTATTGCTTATAACCGCGACAAATTTAAGTCTCTAGGGTGGGAGCCTAGAGATTGGAGTGACCTTTGGCGAACCGAAGTTCGCGATCGCCTCTCCTTACTCGATCAAGCACGAGAAGTCATTGGTCTGACGTTAAAGAAACTGGACAAATCATATAACACCGAGCAGCTAGAGCCGCTTCTCCCAGACTTGGAAAGGGAATTGGTTGCCCTCAATCGACAAGCCAAGTTCTACAGCTCTGACACTTACCTGCAACCTCTGATCTTGGGAGATACATGGCTGGCGGTAGGTTGGTCAACCGATGTGTGGAGAGCAATGCAGCGCTATCAGCAACTTGCGGCAGTTGTTCCCCTCTCTGGAACGGCTCTATGGGCAAACATGTGGGTGCGTCCACAAGGAGTTAATTCTAGCCCGTTTCTCAGCCAGAAGTGGATTGATTTTTGTTGGCAACTGGATGTTGCCCAGCAAATATCGCGCTTTAGCGATGCAACCTCGCCGATTCCAGTGCCGCTCAACCCGGCCGACATTCCGGCAGAAGAACGTAGCTTGCTCCTGAACACATCTCAGGTTTTCCACAAGAGTGAATTTCTCCTACCTCTTTCTACTGCTGCACTCAACCAGTACGAGTCTTTATGGCGGCGCATCCGCCAACCTATGCAGTAAGTAGTCAGTCATAGAATTAGAAGGTTGATAACGCTCCTAGACCTCCTGTCCTGGTGACAGGCTGTAGTTGAACATTGCATGAGAGTGGAGTTTGACTGAAGTCACAGATATAGGATGCCAATGTTTTTTTTTGGGCATCCAAAACCTTGAGATTATAGCCATGACTGCGGGCTACAGTACCGAAATGGTTGATGAATGCATAGCGCTCTATGTAATCAAGTGAACTCCAGTTTTGCGGATTAACTAGGAGGTTGATTTGACCAGGGGTAGTGCTGCCGCTGGGATAAATTAACCAGCTATCCAGTACGTCATCTCCAAATTGTGCTTTTGCCCACCAGAGACCAGGATTCTTAGCTTCCCCTGTGGATATGGTTTCACCAGGGTTGACATTACCTTTTTGGGATATGCTCCTGCTTAACTTAGCTAGAGTCAAGTGGGTAATGGGAAGTAATGGTGGGGTTTGTGTAGATGAGCTTGGGGTTAGCGAGAGGGAACCAGCATTGAGACTGATCCCCAGTAATAGTAGTGACAATCGCATTATCTTGCGTTCCGTCATGAGAATCTTAACTTGATGTAGCCACTCTTGGCAGCATAGAGCGGCTGCGTCGAGCGGGTTCAATCTCTAGAGACGCTAACTTTTAGCGCCTTGACCCCCTACTGGTACTACGCCAAAGAGCGAAAAACACAAGAGCACAGATAATAGCCTCAAGGTTCAATCTCAATGCCTGTTGAAATAGATTTAGACGTGTATCGGATTGCTTTGCGGCGATCTCAGTCTTCAAGTTGTTCTCAGTTGTGTCAAGCTTTGCCAGTAGTTGTTTTTTTGTCGCTTGAGGATTAGTAATTTCCGGCGGAGGACCTTGAGGATTGAGACGTGTTAAGAACTGCGTCAGATCTTGGGCAGTTGTTGCCTTGCTGAGTTGTTCTCGTAACTGTTGTAGTGGGAGCAGGCGTTGGTTAGTGAAAGCAACAAATTGCCTTTGATTGTCCTGATTGATCCGCACAGCAGAACTGATGCCTAAAGGCAACAGCAACAAATACAGTACAGTCACTACTAAACAAGCCTTAGATAGTAGCTTAAATAACCGTAAATTTGTTTCTGAGACAAATACCAACACAACTCCTATCAGAGCTCCGGGAAAGTTTCCTATTAGACTTTTGACCAAAGCAAATTCCCAGTTGGGGTTTCCAAGATGTGTTGGAAAAAAAGATGCAATGATATCAAGAAAGGATATAACGAGTAGGCCATAGCCTGCTATGCGAAAAAGAGAACCGAACCACAATTCTTTGTTGGATTGAGTCACAGAAGCGACACCTACTAAAAGAATGAGCAATATTGACGCCAAGAGTTAGGGAGGAGAAGTACTCATGCCCCCTGTCTCTTGTTTGACTACTCAAGGGTATAAAAAAATGGACCCACAAGCAATGCTGATTACATAGATCTTTATTCCCATAAACGACGACCTGAAGGTCCCTTGAGGCGCTGGTGAGCGTCAGCTAGCAGAGCTGGGATATCCAGACGTTCAGGACAGCGGGGTAGGCAGTCGCTGCAATGGCTGCAGCGGCTACCTTTGACACCCGGAAACCAATGTCCAGCATTTTCAAACATCTGGTAACGGTACTTGCCATATTCAGTCATATCGTAGGCAACAGCTAGATTGCGTAATCGCAAAATCTCTGGGATTTGAATATTCTCTGGGCAGGGTAAGCAAGCATAGCACTGACTACAGCAGTCTGCTGCTAAAGCCACGTCGGCTTGGGTCTCTAAACGCTGCAATGCTGCAATCTCCATTGCTGTTAGGGGGCCGTCTTGGTCAGCAACTTCCAGAGGTGCAATCAGTTCATCTGGGTTTGCTGGTCCAACGCTAAGAGTCGTAATTCGGGGATCGCTAAGTAAAAATCGATAGTTTAGTTCTAGGGGAGAGAGGGGCTCACACAATTGTTTGAGGAGTGGCGGAGGCGTGTAGAGGCGTCCTCCCTTATCAGCAGGGGAAATAATAAAGACTCCTAAATCTTGTTCCTGAGCTTGCTGAATTGCCAAGACATGACGTTGGAAAAAGTAGTAATAGTGTAGATTGACAAATTCAAATAGATTGGTGTTCATAGCTGCCAGGATGACTTCTAGCGGTCCATGAGTGGAAAAGCCAACATGTCGTACTCGACCATCAACTATGGCTTCTTGCACTGCACGCATACAGCCGTCAAGGCGCTGCACCCAATCCAGATGTTCCCAGGTATTGAGACCATGAATGGCTAGGCAATCCATGTAGTCTAAGCCCAATTGTTCTAGTGATTCGTTTATAGAACGACGCATTGTATCAGCATCTTCCTTAGGCGGAATTTTGCTTGTGATATAAATTTGGGAGCGTGGCATTGGCAATTCCTCTTTAAGGACGGCACCGAGGTACTGCTCGCTTTTGCCATAGCTTCTCGCAGTTTCTAGATGGTTAATTCCTGCTGCTACTGCCCGTTGGATTGTTGTTCTAGCACTTTCTTCAGATAGGTAACGCATAGTTCCTAAGGAAAACACCGAAAGCTGTAGATTTGTTTTCCCAAAACGCCGATAACGCATGTATCAATTATTAGAGCTAACAACTTTAGACTTGCAATTTACTCAATCCCAATAACTAAGCTTCACCACTGCCCAAGCCTCCACGCTCGATCAAGTCTTCGGGGCGGAGATTGGATAGAAATTCTCGAAAGGCCCTCTGTTCAGCCTCATCAGCGTCTCGATCGACAGGAATAGAAGCATCTGCAACGACTTCTTCCATTACCCAGATCGGGGTGTTCGTGCGGAGGGCAATCGCGATCGCATCACTAGGGCGGGCATCAATCTCCTTTTTGACTTCGCCCTGACGAATACTTAAAATCGCATAAAATGTCTGATCCTGAATTGAATGAATAATTACGCGCTCCAAGGTCATGCCCCATCCTGTCAGGATGTTTACCAGCAAATCGTGAGTCAACGGTCTGGGAGGCTTTTGGTTCTCCAGAGCCCCAATAATCGCTTTTGCTTGCTCTTGATTGATATAAATCGGTAGCGCCCGTCTGTCTTGAGCGTCTTTCAACAGGACAATCGGGCTGCGGTTCGCATCTACTGCAATGCCAGCGACTTTCATCTCAATCATCAAAAACTACGCGACTCCGACCTCACCGCATCTGGGAGCTGAGTGGCTGCCGAAGCCGTGTCCTCCTGTAATGGTTTACAATCAGCCCCTTTGAGTAATGGCTCGGCTGGATCTTTCGGGCTGAAAACTGACCCAACCACCTTAAGTTGAGCTTACCCAACTTGATGCCCAGAGTTACCTCCAGCAAAGAGTTGAGTAGTGGTGTATAACCATTATCCACTGAATCAAAGGTCACTCACTCCTCCTGCTCTCTTCAGTTGCTTGCCGACAAATCCCAAATACAGAAGTAAAGCCATGTAGGAAGGTGCTGCCACCAACCGGACCAATTTCGCCATTACAGAAAAAGCCCCCTATAGGGATATCACTTAAATAATGACTGAATAGCTGGGAATCGAAATTGGGTTTTCCGTACAGTCCTTCTCCTCGCCCAAGACAGGAGAACATCAATGCTCCAGCAGGCTCCTGGTTTTCCTTTGTCTGTTGTTGATAGCACTGGAGGAGCCATTCTAGGTCTTCTCTTGAAGTCTGAGCATCCCGCAGGTGGAACTGCACGCGCTGACCAGGGCGAATCCGAGCACCAATCGCGATCGCTCCCGCTTGCGGATCTACACCAAGCAGTGTACGGATTAAAAAGTCTCCCTGCTCTAAGTCTTGTTTGAATTCATCTCGCGCAATACCCACAAATAGAGCCCGCTGTGCTAGTTGCCGATCTTGTTCGCTTAAGCCCTCAATCAAATTCTGTAGTACGAAGAGTGGCGGCAGATCCTCTAATTCCAGCAAGATATTTCGTTCACCCTTGCTTACCGTGTAAGGCTTGCCGATTGGACGGCACCCTTGGGCCACAATCGTTTCCATTACGACATTACCACTCAATGCAACACCAACAGTCCCCTCCCGGTACATTTGGTTGTTACAGAACAAGCCAATCTTGCCCGACATTGCCGAACTTCCGCTAGCCTGCCCCCCAACCTTGACTGACTGAGGATAGGCAAAATCAAGTCCTTGGAGCAAATCATTGACTCCCTCTGTAAAGGGATCGGATAGCAAAATGAACTGTGGTGTTTTTGAGGGGGATATGTTGGTCAGCTCAACCCAAGCATCAGGTGGACTATCTAAGTCTGGCAAGGTAGCTGGAGCAAGGTGAAAAGCCTCCACATCAACCTTAGGAAGGTGGGCAAGACTTAAGCTTAGAGCTGGCGACTCTTCTATCTCTTGCGTCTGCCCTTGCGGGTTCATCCCTATAATGCCACCCCCACTACAGCCAATTAAAGCTGGTACTGAGAGCCGCTCTTGTAGCAAGGGTAGGAGTCTGGAGTACTCACTGGTAAAAGCAGACGAAATAAACACAAGTCCTAAGTCCGCTTTACAACCCAACGAATCTAAGGCACGCTCTACCACTTCTGTAATGGCTGATTCTAGAGAAGGACGGGTGGATAAGGCATTTGTCCATCGCATTTGGTCTACCATTGGTCGATTATTAGCTTAATTTTTTCCATTGTGATGCTGCTCTTCTTTAAAAGCATCCTAGCTCTCCCTGGGGTAAGAGAAGAAAGCTGGGGGAGCTGGGGAGATAGAATAGGTAAAAATACCTCTTTTGTCTGAGGCAAACTCAAATGTTAAAACATCTAAGATAGTTATTGGGTCAGCTGATGTTGCCTGCTATGACTGTTGATTGGTAACGAGCTTGGCACTTGGCACTTTAAGTGCCTAGGTAAAATAGAGGAAAACAAGAACGAGCGGAACTTTCAGTTAAGAAGGTTTCCTGTCCTGAAGGAAGATAACTGAAGTAAAACTAACCATGAGCAATATCCAACAACAAATTGAACAAGAGATAGAGCAGGCTCGTGCTGCTTGCGATGTCAATGGCGATTCTTCAAATGCGTGTGCAGCTGCTTGGGATGCTGTAGAAGAACTACAAGCAGAAGCATCCCATCAGCGGCAAAAAAAGCCGAAGAGTTCCTTTGAGAAATACTGTGATGATAACCCCGAGGCCGCTGAGTGCCGGGTGTATGATGACTAACAACTAAGAGGGAGTAGGGAGCAGCGTGAGACGAGAGTCTATGATGCTTTTAGATCAGGTGCGTTTTCTTGCCTGACTCTCTACTTCCTCTTTGTTCAAAAGCTATGCAAAACGAAATTTGGTTTCGCCCCTTAGTCTGGATGGACTATCGCTTGGCAGTTTTGTTTACAGTAGTTATTCCTTTAGTTCTGCTAATCTGGGCGTTTGTGCAGAAGGCAGAAGCCATACAGCGCCTATTAGCCATCTATTGGCGAGTGGCATGTTTACTCGCTATCACAGTCTACCTATTCATTGGTTCGCTGTCGGTAGGTTTTGTATCGGGGTTCTTAGCCCGCCTTTTGATTCCAATCTCTGTCTGGTTTTGGATAGATCTTAACGAGGAAATTGACGATCAGCCTCCAAGCCCCTTAAAGCTTGTCTTTACCTCATGGCGCTGGGCTGTGACTATTTATGGGATCTTGGGTGCCTTAGCTCAACTGCCATTTCTACAATGTGTTGGCTCTAAAACAGCTCTTGCCAGTCCATTTTGTCACGTCTGGCTAGAGCCCACGTCACTCTACGCCTACTATGTCCACCCTCATAGCAAGCCCCAGTTTCTAGGCTTTCTGGGACTTGTGGGCTTGACAATTTATACGCTATGTTTTCTCTACTTTGTCTTTGTCAAACTGGGTAAGCAGGGACGTTCAGCAATCCAGCAGTGAATTAAGTCACAAATAACTGTTTATGGATCGTTCCCCAGGAAAGCGCTTGGAACAGTACACTCTTAAGCGAGTACATGAAGTTCTGCTGGTGACAGTAGAAGTTGCTGGTGAGCCAGATCAGATCGCTATATTTAAAGGCTTCTCTAGTTCCTTAATGCGCCCGACAGCATTTGACCCTGGGCAACCTGTTTTGCTAGAGCAAGCAAAGATTCTGACAATCGATCGATTGGCAACCCCCTACAATCCCCAATCGCCACGCTACATCCAACGAGGACTCACCTGGGAAACTATGCAACCACTGCTGTTAGAAGTTGGTGTCTAGTCAAAAATAACAGTTTTCTCAGTATTGCTGTTATAATGGGGGATTGATAAAATACAGATGAATTGATGTTTTACACAAATGCTCGACGGTACATAAGTACCGAGAGCATAATGTATCTCAACTGAAACGAGTATCTTTATTGGTATAAAAAGTTGTAGTGCGAAGTTAGTGTTAGTTTACTAACTGATGTCAGAAATATAGCATCTCAATGCCTTCGTTTGTCTCTGAATTCGTAATTCTTTTGTGAGGAGCTAAGCTAACATTCACACTCCTCACTGCTTTGGGTAAAAGAAAATGTTATTCTCCAAGCGTGAGTGTGTTGTGTGAGGAGTAGGGAATTTATGATCGCATCTTCTGCTAGTACCCCAGGTACTGCTGAAAGCTCAGAATCTAGTTGGTATTTGCGTCTGCCAGAAGCAGCACAGCCAACAGAGGTAACGCGCCTCATGCCAGCGATTCCTTCATTTGGCACAGATGGTATTCGCGGACGAGTAGGAGAGTCACTCAATGCCTCCTTGGCGTTACAGGTAGGCTGCTGGGCAGGACTAGTGCTACGGACGCAATCTTGCACCCCTCTTGGACCAGTCATTGTAGGACAGGACTCTAGGAACTCCAGCGATATGTTAGCAATAGCTCTCTGTGCTGGTCTAACTGCTGCAGGACTAGACGTTTGGCATCTAGGGTTGTGCCCCACTCCTAGCGTTGCCTATCTCACCAGCTGGGGTCATGCAGTAGGTGGGGTGATGATTTCTGCTAGCCACAATCCCCCAGAAGACAACGGAATTAAAATTTTTGGACCAGATGGAACTAAACTCCCTTTAGGGTTACAAAAACAGATTGAAGCAGGTCTAAGGAGTGGTGAACCATTTCCCGGCAGCCACAATGCCTACGGACGCCACTATATGCGCCCTGAGTTATTGGGGAATTATGTTGAGTCGCTAAAAAGACCGTTTTTAGGCACGCTCAACCTTGCGGGAATGCGAATTGTCTTAGATCTTGCTTGGGGAGCAGCAGTCGGATTGGCTCCAAAAGTATTCAGGGATATGGGCGCGGAAGTCATCTGCTTGCATGACTTGCCAGATGGCGATCGCATCAATGTCAATTGTGGCTCAACCCACCTTACGCCTCTCCAAACTGCTGTTTTGCAGCATTCTGCTGACCTGGGTTTTGCCTTTGACGGCGATGCTGACCGCGTTCTGGCTGTTGATGGTCAAGGTAGAGCTGTTGACGGAGATTATATCCTTTACCTTTGGGGTCAGACATTGAAGGCAGCACAGCAGCTGCCTGAGCAGTTAATTGTTTCTACTGTCATGTCTAACCTTGGCTTTGAGCGAGCTTGGCAGAAACAAGGCGGCAAACTCTTACGAACTCCAGTGGGGGATCAGTATGTTCAGGCAGAAATGCTGCGGACTGGGGGAATGCTGGGTGGTGAACAAGCAGGACATGTTCTTTGCCATCACTATAGCGTGAGTGGCGATGGTTTGCTGACGGCGCTACATTTGGCAGCTTTGGTGCAACGCTCTGGTGTCTCCCTCGCTGAACTGGTAGATCAAAGCTTTCGACCCTATCCCCAGCTATTACGGAATGTGCGAGTAGAAGAGCGTGAAGCTCGCTTGGGCTGGCAGAAGTGTGAAGCTATACAATGTGCGATCGCACAAGCTGAAGCTGATATGGGCGAACAAGGACGAGTTCTAGTCCGTGCCTCTGGTACAGAACCTGTCATCCGAGTTATGGTAGAGGCCGTTAACGCAGAACTTACCCATCACTGGACTGAACAACTAGTGCTAGCGGTCCAGCAGAATGTTGTTGGATAGTCAAGCACAAGAGCTGGGAGAAAATGTACTGTAATAGAAGTTGAATTTATGCAAAATTCCTCCCAGCTTTCTAGAGCTTCTAAATT
>Ga0213881_10001229_pt1 | contig 12659 bp, 13 predicted proteins | sample BarmaccoBMER_R08_FD_160104 | JGI IMG/M metagenome (GOLD analysis project Ga0213881, IMG submission 160104) | Barbacenia macrantha exposed rock microbial communities from rupestrian grasslands, the National Park of Serra do Cipo, Brazil - ER_R08 ... | reverse complement strand
ATCCAGTACCCCACCCTGAGCCGGTCTACGGTGCGTCACCTTGAGGTGCTCGCGCTCACCCCGGCCCGGTTGATGCTGGTGCTCATCACCGACGCGGGCCGAGTAGATCAGCGTATCCTTGAGCTGGGTGACCTCATCACCGAGGAGCAGGTCGCGAAGCTGCGAACGCTGCTCAACCAGGCGCTAGCGGGGCGCCGGTTGGCGGAAGCGTCCGCAGCGGTGGCTGACCTTCCCGACCAGACTCCCCTGGAGCTGCGGGACGCGATGATCCGGGCCTCGACGATTCTGATCGAGACCCTGGTGGAGCACCCCGAAGAGCGGCTGTTGCTCGGCGGGACCGCCAACCTGACGCGCAACGCCACCGACTTCCCAGGGTCGTTGCGCCAGGTGCTCGAGGCGTTGGAGGAGCAGGTGGTGGTGCTTAAATTGCTGGCCGCAGCCCGCGACCCGGGCACTATCACGGTGCGGATCGGTGAGGAGAACGAGGCCGAGGAAATGCGCAGTACGTCATCGGTCTCGATCGGCTATGCCTCGCACGGCACGGTACTCGGAGGGATGGGCGTGGTCGGGCCAACCAGGATGGACTACCCGGGCACCATTGCGGCGGTGCGCGCGGTGGCCCGATACGTAGGGGACATCCTGACCACCCGTTGAGCGTGGTTGCGCTCACCGATATGCACGACGAGTACCGCGGCGAGGGCCGCGGCAGGAGGACGCCAGCGTGGCCAGGGACTACTACGCAATCCTGGGGGTGCCCCGGGACGCCAGCGCGGAGCAGATCAAGCGCGCCTACCGCAAGCTGGCGCGCGAACTGCACCCCGACGTCAACCCCAACGTCGAAGCCCGACAGCGTTTCCAGGACGTCACCGCCGCCTACGAGGTGCTGACCGACCCGCAGAAGCGCCAGATCGTTGACCTCGGCGGGGATCCGCTAGAGCCTGGTGCTGGGCGCGGCGCAGCGGGTGATCCCTTCGGCGGGTTCGGCTTCAGCGACATCATGGACGCCTTCTTCGGCGCTGGTGGCGGGCCGGGTCGTCGAGGGCCGCGCAGCCGGGTGCAAAGCGGTTCTGATGCACTGATCCGGCTGCAGCTCACCCTTGAGGAGTGCGCTAGCGGAGCATCCCGTGAGCTCACCGTGGACACCGCCGTGCTCTGTGGCGAGTGCAACGGCTCGGGGTGCGCGCCCGGTACCCGCCCGCAGGCCTGCGACACCTGTCGCGGCGTCGGTGAGGTCCAGAACGTGCAGCGAACCTTCCTTGGTCAGGTGATGACCTCGCGGCCGTGCCCGGTGTGCCGCGGCTTCGGCGAGGTCATCCCCGACCCGTGCCGTCAGTGCGGCGGGGATGGACGGATCCGGGCCCGCCGCATCGTCACCGCGAAGGTACCCGCTGGAGTGGGTGACGGGATGCGGGTGCGGTTGGCCGGCCAGGGGGAGGTAGGCCCCGGTGGCGGCCCATCGGGCGACCTCTACGTCGAGGTGCAGGAAGTGCCGCACGAGATGTTCACCCGGGACGACGCTGACCTGCACTGCACCGTGCGGGTGCCGATGACGGCCGCCGCGCTGGGCACCACGGTCAAGCTGGAGACCCTGGACGGCACCGAGGAGGTACGGGTCGAACCAGGCACCCAGTGCGCGACCGTGCTGACCCTGCGGGGGCGAGGAATGCCGCGGCTGCGCAGCACAGGCCGCGCCGAGGGGCGCGGTGACCTGTTCGTGCACCTCGACGTCGTGACCCCCACCCGGCTGGACCCCCGGCAGATCGAACTGCTCCGGGAGCTCGCCGTTCTGCGCGGTGAGGAGCAGGCGGAGCTCACGGTGAACGGTCGGGCCGGCGGTTTGTTCTCCCGGTTGCGAGATTCGTTAGGCGGGCGCTGATGCTCAGCGGGCGCTGAGGGGGCTGCGGTGAGCAGCCCGCCGGTGTTCCTCGCCGAAGCGCTGCCTGCTGAGGGCACCGAGACGATGCTCACCGGCCCCGAGGGCAGGCACGCCGCGACAGTGCGACGGTTGCGCGCTGGCGAACGTCTCATGCTCACCGACGGCCAGGGTGAGCTGGCCCTGTGTGACGTGCTCGAGACCGGTCGGGATCAGCTGCGGCTGCGGGTGCTGCGCCGGACGATCGAGCCGGCCCCGGCGCTGCGGGTAACGCTGGCCCAGGCGCTGGTTAAGGGCCAGGGTGGGGAGCTGTCGGTGGAGCTGGCCACCGAGGCTGGGGTGGATGCGGTCTTGCCCTGGCGGGCTGACCGCTGCGTGGCCCGCTGGGACTGCGGCCCACGCGGGGCGAAGGCGCTGTCCCGCTGGCGAGAAGCAGCTCGTGAGGCGGCCAAACAGTCCCGCCGGGGATGGGTCCCCGAGGTGGCCGAGCCGGTGAGCACCCCCATGCTCGGGCAGCGCGTTGCCGCCGCGGCGGGGTGCCTAGTCCTGCACGAAAGTGCGGCTGATCCGCTGCCCTTGGTGCCGTTGCCCGCCGCAGGGGAACTCGTGCTGGTGGTCGGACCTGAGGGCGGCATCACCGAGGCGGAATTGGCCACGCTCACCGCCGCGGGAGGCCGGCCGGTACGGCTGGGCCCAGGGGTGTTGCGTTCTTCGAGTGCCGGAGCGGTTGCTCTCGGTGCAATTGGTGCTCTCTCTCAACGGTGGTCACTACGCCATTAGAGTGGAAAATAGCGCACTTCCTCGTGAAAAGAGTTACCTTAAGTAGGTAAGAACGACGGCCACCACCTGATCGAGTATAAAAACCCTGTAGCCACAGAAAAACCCTGTAGCACCAAAAAGACTCCGCCGGGCACCTCCCCCCTCGGTCCGGCGGCGCCGCGCCCCGGCGGGACAGCCCCCAGTTTCCGCCGCGGCGCGGCATCCCTATTCTCCCGCCCCGCGGACTTGGGTGTCCGGCTACCATCGGTCCTGCTGGTTGACTCGAGACGCGCGAGTGCGCAGAAAGCAGGACCCACGCCCACGTGACCCCTACCTCGGTGGAGGGTGACTCCCGATCTGGTTCGGAGACACTGCGGCCCGAACCGGAGCAGTCGAAGGTTGTGATCCCCGATTCCGCCGTGCTGGTCTTGCTGGGACCCCACGACGATAACCTCAGGGTGCTAGAGGAGCTGCTCGCCGCTGAGGTGTACCTGCGGGGCAATGAGGTCACCCTCACCGGCACCCCGGCCGACGTCGCATTCGCCGAGCGGGCCTTCGAGGAGTTGATCACTCTGGCCTGCCGCGGCCAGCAGCTCGGCCCGGATGCCGTCCGGACGACCCTGAAGATGCTCTCCCAGGGGGACGCGGAATCCCCCGCCGAGGTGCTCAGTCTGGACATTCTCTCTCGGCGCGGCCGCACGATCCGGCCCAAGACGCTGAACCAGAAGCGGTACGTCGATGCCATCGATCGGTACACGATCGTGTTCGGCATCGGACCCGCCGGTACCGGCAAGACCTACCTGGCCATGGCCAAGGCGGTGCAAGCGCTGCAGGCCAAGCAGGTCAATCGGATCATTCTTACCAGGCCAGCGGTTGAGGCGGGGGAACGGTTAGGCTTCCTGCCCGGCACCCTGTACGAGAAGATCGACCCCTACCTGCGTCCGCTCTACGACGCGCTGCACGACATGCTCGACTCGGAGTCGATCCCTAAGCTGATGGCCACGGGGACCATTGAGGTCGCCCCGCTGGCCTACATGCGCGGTCGCACCCTGAATGAGGCCTTCATCATCCTCGACGAGGCCCAGAACACCACTCAGGAGCAGATGAAGATGTTCCTCACCCGGCTCGGCTCCGGCTCCCAGGTCGTGGTCACCGGTGATGTCACCCAGATCGACCTGCCCGGCGGCCAACCCTCAGGGCTACAGATCGTGCAAGACATCCTCGATGGAGTGGACGACGTGCACTTTGCGCAGCTGACCAGTAATGATGTGGTCCGTCACCGCCTGGTCACCGATATCGTCAACGCCTATGCGCGGTGGGACGCTCTCCAGGAGACTATCCAGGCGCAGAAGACCACCCGGGCACGCCCGGTGTCCAACCGTGCCGACCGACGCCAGAGGCGGTGACCCGTCTGTGGGCATTGAGATTTGCAATGAGTCCGGCGCCGCCATCCCAGAGGCGTCGATCGCGGCGGCGGCGCGTTTCGCGATGGATCGGATGGGCGTCAGTCTGTTGGCGGAGTTGTCCGTCCTGCTGGTCAGCAGCCGGGTCATGGCCGATCTGCACGAGCGCTGGATGGATCTGCCGGGGCCCACCGACGTGCTGGCCTTCCCGATGGATGACGCGGAGGAGGGTAGTCTGCTGGCGGGCGGCAAGCCGGACAGCCCATCCGGTGGTCCCGCCCTGCTCGGTGACATCGTGCTGTGCCCCGAGGTCGCGCGGGAACAGGCTCTCGCGGCGGGTCACTCAGTGCTCGATGAGCTGCACCTGCTCACCGTGCACGGTGTCCTGCACCTGCTGGGTTACGACCATGCCGAACCCGCGCAGGAGTGCGAAATGTTCGCTCTGCAGGACCGGATCCTTGAGGAGTTCCGGCGGGCCGACCGGGCCAGCCGGCGCCGGATCGCCCAGCGGGACGCAGATACGCGGCTGCTCGGGGTGGTCGGTCTGGACGGGCCGGAAGAATCCGGCTCGCTGAGATAACTTCCCCCGACACCTCACTGGCGTCGACAGTGCTGACGTCCTCAGTGGCCCTGCTGGTGCTGGCCGCCACCCTGGTGGTGGCTGCGGGTGGCTTCGCCGCGGCCGACGCCGCGCTGGGCACCGTGTCGCGGGCTCGGGTCGACGCGCTGGTGCGCGCCGGCCGGTTCGGTGCCGGGGCGCTGGCGCTCGTCGTCGCCGACCGGCCCCGGCATATCAACCTGTTGCTGTTGCTCCGGCTGATCTGCGAGCTGGCCGCGACGGTGCTGGTCACCGTCGCGGCGGTGCAGGTGTTCCCATCGATCTGGCTGGCGGTCCTGGCCACCGGACTGGGGATGGTGGTGGTGACCTATGTGGTCGTCGGGGTAGGTCCGCGCACTATCGGACGCCAGCACGCCTACCGGGTCGGCCTCCTGGTGGCGGGACCAGTCCGGGCACTGGGTCGGCTCCTGAGCCCGCTGTCGCGGCTGCTCATCGCCATTGGTCAGGCGATGACGCTGGGCCGGGGTTTTCCGGAGGGGCCGTTCAGCTCTGAGGTTGAGCTTCGGGAGCTGGTGGATATGGCGGGTCAGCGGGGCGTGGTGCAGGTTGAGGTGGCCGAGATGATCCGGTCGGTATTCGAGCTGGGAGACACCGTGGCCCGCGAGGTGATGGTACCCCGGACTGAGATCGTCTGGATTGAGCAGCACACGTCGGTGAGCCAGGCCGTGGCGCTGTGCCTGCGTTCCGGATTCTCCCGGATCCCGGTGGTCGGGGAGAGCGTCGATGACATCGTCGGTGTCGTGCACCTCAAGGACCTGGTGGCGGCCGAGCGGCGGGGCGAGCACGCCGGTGGTTGCGTCGGTGCGGTGATGAGGCCGGCGACGTTCGTGCCCGACTCCAAACTGCTCACCGGGCTGCTCAAGGAGATGCAGGTCTCGCACAACCACATGGCCGTTGTCGTCGACGAGTACGGCGGCACCGCAGGTCTGCTGACGATCGAGGATATCCTCGAAGAAATCGTCGGCGAGATCACCGACGAGTCGGACACCGAGGCGGCCCCGCCGATCGAGCACCTCGGGGACGGTACGGTACGAGTGATCAGCCGGCTGCCGGTGATCGACCTAGGTGAGCTGTTCGGAGTGGACCTCCCAGAGACCGACGTGGAGACCGTCGGGGGGCTGCTGGCACAGCAGTTGGGTCGGGTGCCGGTGCCCGGTGCCGTGGCCGAGGTGGCCGGCTTGCGGCTGCGCGCCGAGGGCGGCAACGATCGCCGTGGGCGACTGCGCATCACCACCGTCACCGTAGGCCGGATGGATCCCCCACCCGGTCAGCCTCCCACTCCTCGACCCCCAGTTGACCCCGCCGCGGCCGACCCGCCGCAGGAAGCGAGCGACACCCGTGCCTGAGATCGCCGACCTCGACCCCGAGGACGCCAAAATCGTGACGCTGGCCCGCTGCGCGCAAGCCCGCACCGGCGCCCAGGAGGGTGCCGCGGTACGGGACACTGACGGGCGCACCTACACCGGCGTCACCGTCTCGCTGCCCTCCCTGACGCTGACCGCCCTGCAGGCAGCGGTGGCCGCGGCGGTGGCCAGCGGAGCGACCGGCTTGGAGGCGGCTGCGGTGGTGTCGGGGTCGGGGGCCGCTGCCTCATTGGCCGCTGCTTCCCTGGCTGCGGCCCACGATCTCGGGCCAGCGGCCCCGGTGCTGGTGGCCGACCAGCGCGGCACCGTCCAGCACATCCTGCGCGCGGCGAGGTAACCGTGAACCGGGATGCAGCGCAGCACACCGAAGACCCGTTCCGAGCTGGGTTTGCCTGTTTGGTAGGCAGGCCCAACGTTGGCAAGTCAACATTGACCAATGCGCTCGTGGGCCAGAAAGTGGCGATCACCTCCAGCCGGCCCCAGACTACCCGGCACACCATCCGGGGAATCGTGCACCAGCCCCACGGGCAGCTCGTCCTGGTGGACACGCCCGGCTTGCACCGGCCCCGCACGCTGCTCGGTCAGCGGCTCAACAGCGTGGTACGCGCGACCTGGTCTGAGGTGGACGTGATCGGTTTCTGCGTGCCCGCCGACGCCCCGATCGGAGCGGGGGACCGATTCATCGCCACTCAGCTGGCTGCGCTGGCCCGGCGCACCCCAGTGTTCGGCATCGTGACCAAAACCGACCTGGTGCCCCCGCCCCGAGTAGCTGAGCAGCTCGCCGGGCTGGCTGAGCTGGCGCGCTCAGCTGGCGTGGGGGAGTTCGCTGAGCTGGTGCCGGTGTCCGCGGTCGATGGCTTCCAGGTGGGGCTGCTCGCTGACCTGCTGCTGGCCCGGATGCCGCCGTCGCCACCGCTGTACCCCAGCGGGGAGCTCACCGACGAACCAGAGCAGACTCTGGTCGCTGAGCTGGTCCGGGAAGCCGCGCTGGAAGGCGTGCGCGATGAGCTGCCGCACTCGCTGGCCGTTGTGGTCGAGCAGATGAGCCCCCGGGAAGGGCGGGCTGACCTGCTGGACATCTACGTGAATCTCTATGTCGAGCGGGACAGCCAGAAGGCGATCGTGATCGGACGCGGCGGGGCGCGGCTCAAGGAGGTCGGCAGCCGCGCGCGGTCGCACATCGAGGCCCTGCTGGGCAGCTCGGTGTACCTGGATCTGCATGTGAAAGTCGCCAAAGACTGGCAGCGCGACCCCAAGCAGCTGCGCCGGCTGGGTTTTTAGGCGCGCGTCGCCTTCGCCGGCGGACCCGGCGGTGCGACGATGGGCAGGTGAGCCTGTACCGCGACACCGGGGTTGTGCTGCGGGTGCAGAAGTTGGGCGAAGCTGATCGCATCATCACGCTGCTGACCCGCCGGAACGGGCCGGTGCGTGCGGTGGCCAAGGGCGTGCGGCGCACCTCGTCGAAGTTCGGCGCGCGGCTGGAGCCCTTCGGGCACGTTGACGTGCAGTTTTACCGCGGGCGGACGCTGGATGTCATCACCCAGGTGGAGACGGTCGAGGGCTTCAGTTCTCGGCTGGTCGGCGACTACGGCCGCTACACCGTGGGCTGCGCGGTGCTGGAGACCGCCGAGCGGCTGGCCGGCGCCGAGGGTGAACCGGTGCTGCGGCTGTACCTGCTGGTCGTGGGGGCACTGCGGGCGCTGGCCGAGGGGCAGCGGCACGCCCCCCTGGTGCTGGACGCGTTCCTGCTGCGCGCGATGGCCGCCGCCGGATGGGCGCCTGCGCTATCCGAATGCGCCCGATGCGGTCTGCCGGGACCGCACCGGGCGTTCAGCGTTCCGGCGGGGGGTGTGGTCTGTCCCGGGTGCCGTCCGGCCGGTGCGGTTACCCCCTCGGCACAGACTCTGGAGCTGCTCGACGCCCTCGCGCGGGGTAACTGGCAGATCGCGGAGGCCGCCTCAGCGCCGGTCTGCCGGGAAGGCAGTGGCCTGGTCGCCGCCCACCTGCAATGGCACCTCGAACGCCAACTCCGCTCCCTCCCCCTCGTCGAACGTTCCCCTCCGCTGTCGCATTCAGCGGGCTCAGCGGGGTTACCAGCCGCCCGGTAACCCCGCTGAGCCCGCTGAATGCGCAGGCGGCAGGATGTGTGGGTGCGTGCGCCTGATCCGCATCCCTCTGGGGCGCGGCCGCCGTTGATTCCTTTTGAGCGGGTGCCCCGGCACGTGGCCCTGGTGATGGATGGCAACGGGCGGTGGGCGCAGCAGCGCGGGATGCCCCGCACGGAAGGCCACCGCCGTGGTGAGGCCGTGTTGCTGGACGTGGTGTGCGGCTGCATCGAGCTGGGCGTGCGGTGGCTGTCGGCCTATGCGTTCTCCACCGAGAACTGGCGGCGCAGCCCGCAGGAAGTGCGCTTCCTGATGGGTTTTAACCGCGACGTCATCCGCCGCCGCCGTGATCAGATGCACGAGCTGGGCGTCCGGGTGCGCTGGGCTGGGCGTCGCCCGCGGCTGTGGCCCAGCGTGATCCGGGAGCTTGAGGTCGCTGAGAAGCTGACCGCGGACAACGACGTGATGACCCTGACCATGTGCGTGAACTACGGCGGTCGCGCCGAGATCGCTGACGCGGCGCGCGAGGTGGCCCGCCGGGTTGCCCGCGGTGAGATCGACCCGGAGCGGGTGGACGAGCGGATGCTGGCCCGCTACCTGGATGAGCCGGACATGCCCGACGTCGATCTGTTCCTGCGGCCGTCGGGGGAGCAGCGCATCTCTAACTTTTTGATCTGGCAAGCCGCCTACGCGGAACTGGTGTTCCAGGACGTCCTGTTCCCCGACTTCGATCGCCGGGACCTCTGGCGGGCCTGTGAGGCCTACGCTGCCCGTGATCGCCGGTTCGGCAGCGCGGTCGACAAGAGGCCATCCCCCCATGGGCCGACCCAGACCATGCCAGTCCGTGCCAGTGAATGCCGAGCCCGTTAGGACCACAACCATCAGGAGGACGATCCGGTGAGCCAAGACCAGGGCGCGGCGAGTCTGGCCGGCCCACAGGAGTTGCTCGACGCCGCCCGGAGGGCGCTGGAGCGCTACCAGGACGTCACGGTGGACGATGATGGCTCGCTGAGCTTCCAGCACGCCGAGGTGCCCTGCGCGGTGCAGGCGGTGGAACTCCTCGAAGGCCTGGTGATGCTCAGCCTGACCTGTGTGGTCGCCTGGGATGTTCCGCACGACGCTGAGCTGGCCGAGCGGGTTGCCACCCGGGCCGGGCAGGGCCTGTTCGGTACTCTGGGGCTGGTCCGCACCGAGCGCGGCGCTGATGTGACGCTGCGGTACGCATTCCCGGCTGCTGGCTTGGCCACCGTGCCGCTGGGCACCCTGCTCATGCTGGTGGTGTCGGCGGCCTCCCAGCTGCGCGGTGAGCTACTGCACGTGATGGTCCCAGGGCCGGGCGAGTGTTGAGCGGTCGTTAGGACCTCGTGCAGTCGGCGCAGCGGCCGGAGATCTCGATAGTGTGGTCGATGTCGGTGAAGCCGTGGTCAGCGGCGATCTTCTCGGCCCACAGTTCCACGGCCGGCCCCTCGACCTCCACCGTGCGCCCGCAGTGCCGGCACACCAGGTGGTGATGGTGATGCGCCGAGCAACGCCGGTAGACGGCCTCGCCGCTGGCGGTGCGCAGCACGTCGATCTCGCCGGCCTCGGCCAACGTCTGCAGGGTGCGGTACACGGTGGTCAAGCCGATGCCCTCACCACGGTGTCGCAACTTCTCATGGATCTCCTGGGCAGACCGGAAGTCCTCGGTGTCGTCCAGGAGCTGGGACACGGCGATCCGCTGCCGGGTGGAGCGCAGCCGATGAACCGGCGCGGCCGGACGCGGGACGCTCATTCCTCCTCCACGTGGGTGACGGCATCCACCACGATGTTCGACAGGTGCTCATCAACCAGCCGGTAGACGACCTCCCGACCGTGCCGCTCCCCGTCCACCACCCCGGCGGATTTGAGCACCCGCAGATGCTGGCTGATTAACGGCTGGGTGACGCCCAGCGCATCGACCAACTCGTGGACGCAGCGCTCACTGTCGCGGAGCTGGAGCACGATGGCGATCCGCACCGGCGCGGACAGCGCTCGCAGCAGCTCACCGGCCGCCACCAGAGTCGCCCGTGGGCGCCTCGCCGCCGGAGCGGGGGCAGGTCGACCAGGCGAATGCTCATCGTCGAGGGCCGGATCCGGTCTTGCGTCTGCGGTGACACCCACCATGCCGTCTGCCTCGCTTCCCTCGCTCGATCGGCGACCGACGATCCGCCGGCCATGGTAGCGCCCGACGCCGAGCGGGGGTTCGGCTCCGACGATCGCTACTGTGAATACGACCTTCGCACCGACCCCACCAGGAGCTCTCCCGTGTCAGCGGATCGCATCGAGACCGTCGTCAGCCTGTGCAAGCGTCGTGGCTTTGTGTTCCCGAGCGGGGAGATCTACGGCGGAACCCGCTCGGCCTGGGACTACGGCCCGCTCGGCGTGGAACTCAAGGAGAACGTCAAGCGCCAGTGGTGGCGCGCCATGGTCACCGGCCGAGACGACGTCGTCGGCTTGGACTCATCGGTGATCCTGCCCCGCCAGGTGTGGGTCGCCTCAGGTCACGTGCAGGCCTTCCACGATCCGTTGGTGGAGTGCCACAGCTGTCACAAGCGGTTCCGGGCCGATCAGCTCGCCGAGGACTACGCCGAACGCACCGGCAAGGACGTGCTGGAGGGCGACCTGTCGGACATCCCGTGCCCGAACTGCGGCACCCGTGGGGAATACACCGAGCCGCGCGAGTTCAACATGATGCTCAAGACGTACCTCGGTCCAGTGGAATCTGAGGAGGGACTGCACTATCTTCGCCCGGAGACCGCACAGGGTATCTTCGTCAACTTCCAGAATGTTGTGATGTCCGCCCGCAAGAAGCCGCCGTTTGGCATCGCGCAGGTCGGCAAGAGCTTCCGCAACGAGATCACCCCGGGCAACTTCATCTTCCGCACCCGCGAGTTCGAGCAGATGGAGATGGAGTTCTTTGTCGAGCCGGGCACCGACGAGCAGTGGCACCAGTACTGGATCGACACCCGCACCGAATGGTACGTCGACCTGGGTATCGACCGAGACAACTTGCGGCACTATGAGCACCCCAAGGAAAAACTCTCGCACTACTCCAAGCGGACCGTGGACGTGGAGTACCGGTTCGGCTTCTCCTCCGGTCAGGAGTGGGGCGAGCTGGAGGGCATCGCCAACCGTACCGACTTCGACCTCACGACGCATTCCAACCATTCCGGAGTCGACCTGTCCTACTATGACCAGGCCACCGACTCCCGTTACCGGCCCTACGTGATCGAGCCCGCCGCGGGTGTCGGCCGTCCGATGATGGCGTTCCTGCTGGAGGCCTACGCGGAGGACGAGGCGCCTAATGCCAAAGGTGGGGTGGATCGCCGAGTGGTGCTCAGGTTGGACCGACGGCTCGCCCCGGTGAAGGCTGCGGTACTGCCGCTGTCGCGTCACGCCGACCTTTCCCCTAAGGCCCGGGACCTCGCCGCGGCGCTGCGCCGGCACTGGAATGTCGATTTCGACGACGCGGGCGCCATCGGCCGCCGGTACCGTCGACAGGACGAGATCGGCACGCCGTTCTGCGTGACGGTGGACTTCGACTCGCTGACCGACCATGCGGTGACGGTGCGGGAGCGGGACACCATGGTTCAGGAGCGAGTCGCGATGGATCAGGTCGAGTCCTATCTGGCGACTCGCTTGGTCGGCTGCTAAGTCGCCGTTCCTTCTGGGAGCATAGTGGGCATGGACACCGTGAAGACCGAGGAAACGCGCCACCGCCGCCACGTCGGTGACGCGCTGCGCCGCTGGGCCGAGCAGGGTCGGTCCGCCGGGGTGGTGCGGGTGCTCCAGCGGCATGGTTTCGGCACCGTGGCCACCGGGCAACTGCTGGCCGGCACCGCCGAGGGTGCCCGGGTGGGGACGGTTTTCGAGGGCACCATGGACGCCGTGGCGCTGCCGTTGCTGAGCTCAGCTGTGTCCACACCCGGTACCGCGACCGGGCACGTCACCGAGCCGAACGCCCTCGCCGCGGGGCTGGCCTGCAGCGGCGGCGCCCAGCTGCTGGGTCACCCGCTGCCAGCGCCGCTCGCCGCTGCGTTGGGTTCCGCACTCGCCGAGGGCGAACCCTGCGCGCTGGCCTCCACCGTCGACGGCTCGGTGGTGCTGGTGGCGGCCGGGCCGGGGCTGACCGATGTCGTCGGCACGCTCGGTGACACCAACGTGGACGAGGTGGTGCTGGGCAGGGTCCGTGAGCTGGCCCGGACCGGCGCGACGGCCACCGAGCAGGGCGAGGTGGCAGACACCCCGGTGCTACTCGATGTGTGGGTGCCGGTGACCACCATGCTGATCGTGGGCCGGGGGGCGATCGGGGCAGCCCTGGCGGCGCAGTGCGGGTTGTTGGGCTGGGTAGCGCGCACCGAGACCGAGCTGGCGCCCTCGGTCGTCGCCGCGAAGGAGCTCACCGCTGCTGACGTGCTGGTCCTGCTCGATCACGGGCCGGCCTTCGATGCCGTGCTGGTGGAGCTGTTGCGGTCGGGGCGGGGTTTCTGCGGCGCGCTGGGATCGCGGCACACCCAG
>Ga0213881_10001228_pt1 | contig 12660 bp, 13 predicted proteins | sample BarmaccoBMER_R08_FD_160104 | JGI IMG/M metagenome (GOLD analysis project Ga0213881, IMG submission 160104) | Barbacenia macrantha exposed rock microbial communities from rupestrian grasslands, the National Park of Serra do Cipo, Brazil - ER_R08 ... | reverse complement strand
AGCGCGCGGACGCGGCCGCGAGGGGGAACCGAAACGACAGCACTAGCCAGCTCCTCGGGGGTCCACACGACGATTACGTTCCCGCGTTGCTGAAGCGCTTCAGCGAGCTCAGCCTGGTGGTCGTCGACCGTTTCGGCATAGCGCTTCAGTCTTGGAAAGACAATCGGGACGTGGCCAGCTCGCAAGGCGCACATGATGCTCCCCACGCCGGCGTGGCTCACGACGACGTCGGCAGATTCGATCAGCTCAACCATCCGGCCGAAGGGCACGAAGTCATCTGCTTGGTTGCAGGGAGGAGGAGTCGCCGGGCCATGCTGGACGTGCAGATTGTCGGCCGGCAGCGCCGCGAGCGCTGTCATCATCCGGTCGAACGGCGCCGGGCTCGAGCCACAAGTTGCGAAGATCACGTGACCTCCCAGCCTAGACAGCTCGCAGTCTGATCTTGCCGGTCGGCCACTCGAGGAAGAAGATGTCACTGAGTGAGCACACGGAGCGTCAGAGTGGGATGTGTCGGGGCGTCTGGGTCAAACCGGAAGCCATTCGACGACAGCAAGCGCTTCCTCGACCGACCTAAGCGAGATGCCGCGCTCGCGAGCGGTTTCGGCAATGATCTCGATCGCGCGTGCGGTCGGCGCAGCGCTCGCTCGGCGGGCGTGACGAGCCGAGTCGTGTAAAAGAAGAATGCCGCCGTCGTCGAGCTGACCAGAGGCGACATCCGCTATCCGCGCGGCGCCGACCCCCTCCCAATCCAGTCCCCAAGCGGACCAGTAGACGACGTCCATCCCGAGCGACGCGCACGTTCGAGCTGCGCTATCGGACATCTTTCCGTATGGCGGCCGGTACCAGCGGCACCGCACTCCAAGATGCTCCTCGAGCACGGAGAATCCGCGACGCATGTCCTGAGCGCTGCGATCGGAATCGATCCGGTCCTGGCGCTCGTGACCGTATCCATGCAGAGCGATTTCGTGACCGCGGTGGAGCACGTCTCGGGCCAGCTCGAGATGGCCCTCGACCTGGGTCCCGAGGACGAAGAATGTGGCGTGCGCGTCCGCCCGGTCCAGCGCATCGAGCACGGCGGGGGTCGCATCCGGGTCAGGCCCGTCATCGAACGTAAGTACCGCATGTCCGTGAGGCGCCACGCGTTCGAGCCCCGGGTACTTCTGCCAGCGACGCGCGCGGCCGGGATGCCACGCATACAGTTGCTCACGCGCGGCTTGCGGGAGCAGCGACCGGAAGGTTGATGCGCTCCTCCGGAGGTTCATCTTGCTCTCACAGGCGTCCGAGCACCCCTGAGGGCGGTTGCGGGATATAGAGCCATTGCAAAGGTTTCACTGTAGTTCTCAAAGGAGTTGGCTTCACCATCCCATCGGTCGGTTTCGCTGATCGCATAACCTGAACCATCGACCAGCGTCTCCGTGGTGGGGGACCAGCGGTGTGGGAGCCGCATGGATGACCACGATGGGTGTCGCGGGCGTGAGCCAACCGCCGATCCCGAGGCTGAGGCGGAGCCAGTTCGACCGACGCGACGAGCGCAGCGATGCAATCCCGCCCGCTGAACACATGCAGCAAGCTGCGTGTAGCCAATCGGACGCAGACCAGTCGGCACTTCAACGCCCGATGATCTGCGGCCCGCCGTCAGGCCCGGACTATGCGGTCGACGTTCGTTGACGGAGCACTTCTAGAGGGGTACGCAACAGTAGGCTGAGGTCTAGGCCTAGCGACCAGCCACGCACGTAGGCGACATCCATGTCCAGCGCCTCAGTGAAGGTGCAGTTGGTCCGCGCAGTCACCAGCCAGAGGCCGGTGATGCCCTGAGGCATGGCGAACCACTCGAGGTGGTGGGGCTCAAGATTCTCTGTCTCGAACGGGATGCACGAACGGGGCCCGACAAGCGACATTTCGCCGCGCAGGACATTTATCAGCTGAGGAAGTTCGTCGAGGCTGGTGCGGCGTAGGCCGCGGCCGAAGCCGGTCACCGCGTCCGCGCGTTCCAGCTTGTACATGCCGCCCGTCTCACCGGGGTGCCCAGCGTTCGAGCTCACCAGGCGGACCGCCGCCCGGTGGACCGATTGGTCGGTATCGACCTTCATGGTCCGGAACTTCAGCGCGGTGAACTTCTTCATGTTCGTGCCAAGTCGCGTTTGGCGGAAGAACACCGGCCGTCCGAGTCGAGGCGGGTCCGCAGCGCTATGTAAGCGAAGAGGGGCGCCAGTGCGATGAGCGCCAGCGCGGACACCGTGACGTCGATCGCACGCTTGAGCGCACGCGCAACCGGCGAGGCATGATTAGGAGGCAGTCCCAACAGGGGAAGGCTTTCAACTGTGTGCATGGTCACGCGCGGTCCGACGAGCTCAAACAAACGCGGCACCAGGTCGATCTGTACGGGGAATCCCCTCAGCTGGCGCAACAGCACAAGCAGCGCGTCCTCCGGCTCCCTAGAGAACGCGATGATGACCCGCTCCACGTCGAGGCTCTTGACGACCTCGGCGAGTCTCTCTGGTCCGAGGATGGTCAAGTGCTCGGGCAGCTCGCCGCGCCGGGTCTTCGGCTCTCGATCGATGAACCCGACGACGTTCAGTCCGTACTCTGGGTGGTTGACCAGCTTGCGGGCAATCAGCTGACCAACCTCGCCGGCGCCCACGATCAGCGTGTTTTGTATGTAGGCGCGGGACCGCCGGCACAGGCGACGAGTGACCGTCCGCACCAAGGGCAGGAAGCAGATCGTGACCGCCCAGAAGGTGATCAGCGCTGCGTCAACGTTCGGCCGGACAGACAGATCCGATTGCGGAGCCGGAGCCCGATTCTGTCCTCGTCGACGACTTGGATCGCGCAACGGACGGCGTGGAGCTGATCAGTGATCAAAAGCGACGCCCCTCATGTTATGGGGATGAGGGGGGATTGATGCGGACCCTGCTTGACGGTATTCACGGTGGCGCGGTTGGCACGATCTCGCAGGCAGTTCATCCGGCCGCTCGGGCGACGCTGATTCGCGAGATGGCTGACAACCACATCGTCCACCTCCGCCACCCGGCATCAACGCCTCAGCCAACGCGCAGGTCCGCTTCCGCCAGCTCCGGCGCACCGCAACATCGCGACCGACGGGATTCGCAGGTACAGGAGCTTCAGCGGCTGGGGATTGTGAGGTGGCAGAGCTTCGCGGCTGGCGTCCCGCTCGATCAAGGGCGAGATCAGGGAAAAGCTGTGGTACCCCCGTGAGGTTCGCCTTTCCAGCGTCTACGCCACCCAGCGTCTAGCAACCGGCCCGAGGACAGGCTTCCGCCCGCGTCGGGTTCTGGAAACCGGTGCGGCCTTTGACCGGCAAGATGCCGCTCTGGTGCGAATTGAGGCGGTTTCAGGAAAGGCTCCGAACGTCAGACGATGCCACGCAAAGGCACGGCAATCATCAAGGTCTAGTGCCGATGGATCCGGAGGTGGTGCGCGCTATCCGTTCCCGGCGGCGCGCCCGCTCAGCGATCTGGACCTTCTCGCCGACGACCTGGACCGGCCTCACGTGCTCTCGGCCGCGGGATCCGACAAATCGCTCGCTCGGCCGACGGTGTTAGCACGGGTCAGTGGTGCTGTTGTCGATGGATGCCCGACGATCCGACGGGTTGGCGACGTCGCAAGCTGGGCTTTCGGCCAGGGCTCACGAGCGTGCGATTTGCGACTCTCGGACGGATGGATCATGTTGACCTCTGTTCGGCACAGCCCTGTGGTCAACGCGCCCGTGTCCCGCCGGCGGCGGACAACGTGACGCGTGTCGTCGTCGCTGGTCTAATTGTGACCGCCGCCATGGTCGCGCTGCAGGCAGCGAGCCAGGTGATCGACTTCAGCGTCTTCAACCTCCGGGTGCGCGCGCTCGACGCCGACCACCATGACAGCGTGTTCGGCGTCGCGAGCCTCCTGGCACAGACGGTAGTCGCAGTGGCGAGCGTGTTTCGAGGCCGCCGCGTAGAGCGGCACCGCCGGGCGTGGTGCGCGCTGGGAGCGATAGTTGCCGGTCTGGTCCTCGTCCGGGGGCTGATGGCCTTCAACGCCACGGCGCTTGTGGTGCCGCTCGCATGCGTCTCCGGGCTGGTGTGCTGGCTAACGTGGCTCGATCGCGGCGGCCCCCGAGCGGTCGTGTGGGCAGGCCTCATCCTGATGGCTACATCGTTGCTGCTGCACAAGGTGGGGCTGGCCGCAGACGCGAGCACCGCCAGCGATTACACCTGGTCCTACCAGATCACCGGCATGGTCAAGCACGGGGCGGAGTTCGCCGGCTGGATGCTGCTGGCCACCGGAATCGCCGCTGGCATCGAGAGTCCCGCGCAAGAAGTCGCCCCGGACGGATCGTTGCTCTTAGAGATCGAATCCGTCGCCCAGTGACCCATACCGCAACGTCTAGGACGGAGAGCACCTGACATGCCGGACCTCTCGGTGGTTGTTGTTTCGTTCAATTCCATCGACTGGCTGAGGGCCTGCTTGCAATCCGTGTACGCAAGAGCCGGCGGTTGCAAGCTCGAGGTCATCGTTGTCGACAGCGACTCGTCCGATGGGTCGCCGGATCTGGTGGAGCGGGAGTTCCCACGCGCGAGAGTGCTGCGGCGCGCGAACCGAGGCTTTGCCGCGGCGAATAACGCGGGTTTGGCCGCCGCGAGTGCTGAGTTCGTGCTGTTCCTAAACCCAGACACCGAAATCCTTGATGGCACGTTCCGTGACCTGTTAGTTCTCCTCGCAGCACGGCCATCCGTCGGCATGGTTGGCTGTAGGCAGCTCTCGGCGAACGGGTCGCTGATTCCGACGATCCGGCGATTCCCGAGCGCCTCGAGATACCTATTTGAGGCGCTGGGATCCGAGCGACTGTCGATCGATTTTCCGTGGCTTGGCGAGCGGGTGCGAAACCCCGACGTGTACGAGCACGAGACGACATGCGACTGGACTTCTGGATCGTTCATGCTCGCCCGGCGCGAACTACTCATCGCGGTCGGAGGGATGGACGAGCGATATTTCCTTTATTGCGAAGAACCCGACTTGTGCCTTAGGATCAAGGACCTCGGCTGGGAAGTGCGTCATCTGCCAGCGATGACGATCCTGCACTACGGGGGTGGAATCAATGAGCGGCTCATCGCGCAGGACGCCTATGCGCGGCGCCAGTACATGCTGAAGAACATGTCGCCAGGGCGGCGCCGGACCGCGACGCTCGCCTTTGCGTTGGGCCACGCCCTCCGTGGCGCGTACCCGGTGCGTGATCCGAGCTTGCGTCGCGTAAGGCGCAGCTCAGCGATTCGGGCAATTCTCCTGGTACTCGGCCTGGGCGCTCCTCCATTCGGTCCCAGCAGCACATCGTCTCAGCAGACGTGCTAGGCAGGGAGACGCTGCGCACGCAGATCCCAGCGGTGCGCGAAGCCCCTCTAGGGCAGCTTCACCGGCCACCACCGACTACTTGTCGGCCAGATGCTCGCGCAGATCGACTTCCCGGATGAGATGACCGTCCACCCTGTCTGAGCGGGATGGGGCACTTCGGATCCAGATCCCCGCCAAGCGCTCGAGCTCCCGCGGTGGGTCGCGGTCCCCAGCGGTGTAGATCTTGGACAGGTCGGCTACGATCTTCTTCGCGTTGTACGGCACGACGTGAATCGCGCGGACCGCGCCGACGTTATGCACACGTCTGCATAATGCACGGATATGTCGGAGGTCAGTCTTGGTGACAAGGGTGTGCTCGAACCGTTTTTGGGTCGTGTTCGTCGGCATAATCCACATGCTTCGAGAAATGCTAGGAGCGTGTCGGGGCGCTGATAACACCATGGTTTATCGGCGACCAGGTACGGTGCGGTCGATCGCGACGATCCGTGGTTGACACGGTGGTCCCTTCGTTGCGGACGCCGGCGTGACAGCTGGCGCAAGCACGTGGGGCTTGCCGCGGCCGCTGGCCATTGCTTGCGATTCCGGTGTCGAGTCGAATGCCTTCTGACGGGCGATCCGCGTGGACTGCGGCGCGAGGATGGAAGGCTCCTACCCTGCGACGGCGTTTGGATCAGCTACGTGAATCTGGTCCCAGTCGTGATCTCCTTTGGAGAGGAACCAGTCATTCCTCAGCTGTACGAGACGATCGCGAAGAGCGCTGTCTCGGCAGATGCAGGTCGGACGATGAGCCCGGGTCGTGAAGAAGCCATGTGTCCGTAGCACGGCCTCGAATTCTGCGACCGACGTCCCACATTCCACGGCGGCCACACTGTCTCCGAAGAAGGCGAGGCTGTGCCGGACGAGTTCGTCAACGGTCTGCACGTCCCGGCGAGAGGCATACAGGTCAACTATGACTCCACGGGGCAATTCAACCGGCTCAGGACGGCGTAGGACAACGTAACCTACGGTCCGGCCGCCGCGCTCTGCGACAAAACGCCGGTATCTCAGCTCCGGGCACTCGACGAAGCGCCAATTCAGAAATTGCGCGTCGCGCGGGAAGATCACGGGGTAATCCCCTCGCGTGCGCTTCCAGAGCTCGTCGACCTCGGGACCGAAGCAATCAACCTCGACGATACTGATAGCTCCCGTCCTCCGGAGCGACCGCTTTGCGAAGTCCCGTAGCCTGAGCAACGGGTTGACGAGACGAGGGAAGAGCCGGTGGAACTGAAATACGCTGCAGGAGAGCTGTGCCGCTACGTGTGCCCAGCGATGGTTAGCCGTGCGCAGCAACAGGTAGCGCCGAACGCTTGCGGCATCCAATCGAACCCACCGCGTAAGCTGATGAACGTCGGGGAGGGTGATGCAGGTATGCCTCTCCGCCATCCGACGGCTTGCCTCAGCCATGGTGAGTGCCATAAGTATGTCGACATCGCCAGCGACGGTGTCATGCAAACGATGCCCTATACCTGCCCCGCGGTGGCTCTGAAGGATGTTTATATCGACCGCCCACCCGGCCTCGAACGTCTTCCCATCCACCTGGAGGAGAGCCTTCTGAACAGCGATCTGACCCACGACGCGATCGCCATCCAGCGCAACCCAGACCGGTACCTCGTCGCCCTGTCGACACCCGAAGGGGTTATCGATGAACTGCCAGGTCCAGCGCTCGGTCGCCTTGTACTGAGCACGCGCCCCATACGCATCTTCGATGAATTTTGCGATCGCCGGGCGGTCGGAGCGAGACGCCCTTCGTACGATGATGGCTATCGGGACTCCCTCCATCGGGCCATTCTGCGCTTTACCGCGGACGCGTGGATCATCCACCCATATGCCCCTCGGGCCTTCAGGCGGAACACAAGTGGGCCATCGCTCGGATCGACTGCCACGCGGCCCCGAACGAAGTCCCGCCCAGCGGGATCGGCAGACCAGGGATCGATTCCGAACACCCGTTCATAGCCCGCTTGCCAGCACGTATCAACCACGCGATCGTCATATTCCCCGTAGGGGAATGCCAACAACGACACGTGGCTGCCGATCAACTCCGCGAGCTTGTGACGTGATGTGGTGACCTCGTTGCGGAGGCGTGCCACGTCGATCCTCGTGAGGTGTGGATGGCTGAGGCTGTGCGATCCAAGTTCGATGAGCTCCGGAAGCGACCTTAACTCGTCGCAGGTCATCACTTGGTCGTTCACCGCGTTTCTCATCTCCCAGCCGGGCTTCTTGCCGAGAAAGTCGACCGGTACAAAGATCGTTGCTGGGAACCCTCGGCTGAGAAGCTCCGGTACAGCATTTATACGGACGCTCCGGAATGCGTCATCGAACGTAATTGCGACGTAGGAGCTCCGGTCAGCGAGCGCCCCGGCATGCGCGGCTCGCACCACCGTCGTGCCGTGCGAAAGCGCTTCCATTTGACGAGCGAAGCGACTTCGAGCTTCTTCCGGAACCCCGTGATAGTAGAGCACGACGAACCGGGCCCTCGGGCTGCGACCAGCAAGCATCATGAGGCCGCGCGAGAGCTCCGCCCCGGAGTACCAGAGCATGCTTATCGCGACCTTCACGCCGCACGAGGTGATTGCCCGGATACCGCGCTTGTCCGTACCGTTCTCCATTGCGCAGGGTCGGTCATCCTAGATGCAGCAGCCAGCACGCTGCCGTTCGAACGGATCCGCGCCCTGCCGGGACGAGTCATGGTCAAACCTGAACGACCGCATCCAGAAGAGCACGCGGTCCTGGTCCGCGTGCGAAATCGAGCCCAATACGGCGCCATCGGCGGGGACGAGCTCGCGGGTCCGATGCCACGTCCCCCAGCGCTCGAGCAGCAGCGGCTCGGCCACGTGGTCGGGCAGAACATGCGCAAAGAGCGGCATCGCTGTCACACCGTTGGGATCGAGCGCCTCGCTCGCCACGGTTGACCTGTCGCAGTCCCTCGTCCAGAGACGCATCGAGCCGCCATGCTAGGCCTGAAGTTGCTCAATCTCGCCGTCGGCTAGGTCCGGGTCGAGCTCATCCGGGACCCGAATTCGTTGAGCATAGTCAGCCGACGGGACGCGCAGAGCATCCTTGGCGAGGGCGCCGCGTCCAGCAGCCCGAGGCTGCAGTCGAGCGGAGTCATCCGGCAGCGTCCATTCGGGTCGCCGAGCAGGATCGTTTCGTATGCATTCATGTACGCCTCCCATACTCAGCTCGTCGCTGTGTCCAACCAACGACCATTCGGCTAGAGGTCTTACAGGGGGAGCCCGGACCTACCCGTCCGGCCAGTGTTTAGGGGACGTACGGACCGTCCTGCCCAACGGCGGTAGTTTGAAGGTGCGTCGCGGCGGGTCGGCCCGCCGCGGCGGCCACGGCGTGAGGCAGCGCGCTGGGATGCGACCGCAGGGCGGTCCGCCGGCCCACGTAGGACTGGCGCACGGCAGACCGTTGATTCGAAAGAGCATCCGTACTCAGAGCGTTGTTACGGGTGACGCACATGAGAAAGCGGAGAATGCCATGCTGAACGGTCTGATGATGGACGACTATCAACTTTCGCTGACGGTACTCGTCGAGCGGGCAGAGCGACTGAATTCGGCGTCCCCGGTTGTGTCTCGTCGTGCCGACGGCTCCGTGCGTCGCACGACCCTTGGCGAGTGCTCCCGGCGTGCTCGGCGGCTCGCGAGCGGGCTTGCCGAGCTTGGTATCGATGATGGTGATCGCGTGGCGACCCTGCTTTGGAACCAGACCGAACACCTCGAGCTGTACTTCGCGACCCCCTCAATGGGAGCGGTGATCCACACGCTCAACCCGCGTCTGAGCGCAGACGAGCTGAGCTACATCACCGCCGATGCCCAGGATCGTGTCATCGTCGTAGACGAGTCCCTACTCGACGTCCTCGACGCAATCGACTGGAAGTTTGAGCATGTGATCGTTGTGTCTGACCGGGGCTCTTCGCCGGCTGGTTCGATTCACTACGAGTCGCTGATTACGTCGTCAGAGCCGATGAAGTGGCCCGTGGTCGACGAGCAACGTGCCGCCGCGATGTGCTACACGTCCGGCACCACGGGCCGCCCGAAGGGAGTGGTCTACTCACATCGAGCGCTGGTCCTGCACTCGCTGGTCCTGCCCCTGCCCGACACCTTCGGCATCAGCTCGCGCGACGTAATCCTGCCCGTGGTACCTATGTTCCATGTCAACGCCTGGGGACTGCCGTTTGCGGCCGCTTTTACCGGTGCAGGACTGGTGCTACCCGGACCCCGCCTCGATCCGGTCAGCCTGCTCGACTTGCTCGCGGGTGAACGCGTCACGATGACGGCGGGGGTGCCCACCGTGTTTATGGGGGTCCTGCAGGCGCTCGACGCAGAACCCGAAAGGTGGGACCTCGGGTCCCTGCAGCGCGTCAACCTCGGTGGCGCGGCGATTTCAACAAGCATCATCGAGGGCCTCGATCGTCACGGGCTTACGATCATCCAAGGGTGGGGCATGACGGAAACCTCGCCGCTCGGGACGGTATGCCGTCTTCCCGCAGACCTGGAGGCCGCCGACCCGGCGGAACAGCACGAGTATCGTGCCCGCGCGGGGACCCCTATCCCGCTCATCGAGATCCGCGCTCGCAGCGACGACGGAACGCTGATCCCGTGGGACGACCAGGCGCTCGGAGAGCTCGAAATCCGCGGCCCGTGGGTCGCTGCCGCCTACCATCGCGGGACGGGGAGCGACAAGTTCACCGAGGATGGCTGGTTCCGCACGGGCGACGTGGTTCGGATCAACGACCGCGGATGCATGCGCATCTGCGATCGGGCCAAGGATCTCGTCAAGTCCGGTGGCGAATGGATCTCCTCGGTCGACCTCGAGAACCAGTTGATGACCCATAGCGCCGTCGCGGAGGCCGCGGTAATCGCGATTCCGGACGACAGATGGGGTGAGCGGCCGTTGGCTGCCGTCGTCCTTCGTGATGGCATGGAGGCGGCTCCCGACGAGCTCCGCGCGCACCTCGGCAGCGAGTTTGCAAAGTGGCAGCTGCCCGACCGGATCGAGTTCATCGAGTCGATTCCCCGGACCGCGACGGGGAAGTTCAAGAAGACAGCCTTGCGCGAGCGTTTCGCCGAGGCGGCTTAGCGCAAATCCTGCGGTAAGCGTCGCTGCGCCCATCGACCGTCGGGTAGATCTCAGGCTGTCGAACCTCGCGCCTGATCGCCGACGCGGGAGGCCTCTCGTCAACTGACGGCTTGGAGGCCGTGGCTGTTAGCGCTGGGGTGCGCTTCGCGGTTACGGCCCAGGCGCTCGTGGCTGTTTACCCAGTTCCCGGCTAGGACCGCAGAGGTCAGTGAAATCTCCCCGGCGAGCGTCGTGCCGGCGCAGATCTCGGCGAGCTTGTGCGCCTTGTCCTTGCCGTAGCAGCCGAGCAGCTCCAAGCACTCTCGTTGCGTCGGCAGGGCTGTGCCGCCGCCGTAGGTGCCCACGACGAGGCTGGTCAGCGTGATCGACCAGTAGTAGTCGCCGTTCTCGAGTAGCCGCGAGTATGTGATCGCGGCGTGTGATTCTGAGATGTTCGCGACGTCCTGGCCGGTGGCGATGAAGATCGCGGCCAGGCCGTTGGCAGCGTGGGCGCTGTTGGAGGCGGAGCCGGCGAGGAATCCGCCGACCATGTGAACCTGCCGATAGTCATACACGGTCCTGGTGTCGACGCCCATTAGTCGCTCCATCACGTCGTTCTTGATCACGGCCTCGGCGACGACACGCTTGCCGCGCGTGAGGAGCATGTTGATATGCGAGTGCTTCTTGTCGGTGTCGATCGCGCCCGTCAGGCGGTACCTCGCACCGCCCGGGTAGTTGGCCTCCATCCATTCGCACGCAGCCTGCGTCGCCTTCGCGGTCATGTTCTGACCGGCGGCGTCGCCCGTCGTGTAGTTGACGCGCAGGTAGAGCAGCGGACCGACCTGGTACTGGCCAATGTAGGTCAGCTTGCCCGAGCGAGTGGTTACTTCGGCGGCGGCTCGGATCTCCTCCTCGTGTTCATCGACCCACGAGCCGAACTCGCGCGCCTGCAAGGCGTCGTCGAAGATGAATACCGGCGCGCGCTGCATGTTGTCCTCGACCACCGTCGTCTTGACGCCGCCGCATTCGCTGAGCACTCGCATCCCGCGGTTGTAGCTGGCGACGAGCGTACCTTCGGTGGTCGCCAGCGGTACATAGAAGTCTCCTCGGGCGTGCTCACCGTCGATCCGCAACGGACCGGCCACGCCGATCGGCACCTGCGCCACACCAGAGAAGTTCTCGACGTTTCCCGGCAGCACGCCGGGGTCGAACGAGAACCGTCCGACGTGCTCGAGGCTCGCCCCGGTCTGCTCGCGCAGGAAATCGCGGCGCTGGGCCGCCATAGCGGGCGTGTAGTCGTCCTCCTTGTCGCGGGGGACGCGCGGGGCGGGCCTCTCGTCGTCTTCCGTATGGCGCGGCGAGCGCGCAGCCGCAGTTCTGGTGGTGAACATGTCCTATCAACGCGGTGGGCATATTCATCCTTGTGGCGAGCCGCGAAATGTCGCGTGGGCGAGTCATCGATCCGTGGGGAGGTTGATCGAAGGCCGTGAAAGTGTCTGGGGGGGCCGCACGTTCGTTCAGCGAACAGAATTGAGTTCGCGCAGGATTTCAAACGGTCGGGGCCTCTTCGAGCGGGGCCGAGGAGGTGAGGCGTTGAGCACTGAGACGTCGTTTTGGCACCCGTACGCGGACATGGGCTCGGTTCGTCGTTCCGAGCACGTGATGGAGCGCGCGGACGACGTGTGGGTGTGGGACGCGGACGGGAACCGGTACCTGGACGCGACCGCCGGCCTGTGGTACGCGAACGTGGGTCATGGCAGACCTGAGATTCGTGCGGCCGTCGCCGCTCAAATGGAGCGCCTCGAGGCATGTTCAGCGTTTTTTGACCTCGCGAACCCGCCGGTGCTGGAGCTCGCGGAGGCGCTTGCGGAGCGGGCGCCGATGCCGGCGAAGGTGTTCTTCGGCTCCGGTGGCAGCGACGGGATCGACACCGCGGCGAAGCTGGCCCGCCGGTATTGGTGGGAGCTCGGTGAGCTGGACCGCACGGTGCTGGTCAGTCGCACTGCCGCGTATCACGGCACCCATGGTTTCGGAACCGCGCTTGGCGGTATCCCCAGCAACCAGGTGGGATTCGGACCGCTGAACGAGACGATCCAGGTGCGCCACGACTCGCTGGAGGAGATGGAGCAGACATTCGCGCGGGTCGGCCCGGAGCGGGTGGCGGCGGTGTTCCTGGAGCCGGTGATCGGCGCCGGCGGCGTGTATCCACCT
>Ga0213881_10001227_pt1 | contig 12660 bp, 14 predicted proteins | sample BarmaccoBMER_R08_FD_160104 | JGI IMG/M metagenome (GOLD analysis project Ga0213881, IMG submission 160104) | Barbacenia macrantha exposed rock microbial communities from rupestrian grasslands, the National Park of Serra do Cipo, Brazil - ER_R08 ... | reverse complement strand
GACATGGTGGCGCCGCTGGCCGCCGCCGCCGCGCGCCTGGGCGGTATCAAGCGGATCGTGCTCGGCCACGCGGATGCCGATCACCGGGGGGCTGCGCCCCGGCTGGGCGCACCGGTGTACTGCCACTCTGGCGATCGCGCAGCCGCCGAGTCGCCCGATCCCTACCGTGACTACTGGGAGCGCTCGAAGCTCGATCCGCACGGGCGCGCAGGTCTCTGGCGGCTCATCTCCACCTGGGACGGTGGCGCAGTCGAGATCGCCGGCACCGTCGGCGAGGACGATCAGATCGCCGGATTCAGGGTCATCGAACTGCCCGGCCACGCGCCCGGTCTGATCGGGCTGTTCCGCGCGTCCGACCGGCTCGCCATCGTCTCCGACACGCTTTACACGCTCGACCCCCAGACCGGGCGCGGCCAGGCCGCGCACGTGCCACACTCCGCCTTCAACCAGGACACCGAGCAGGCCCGCGCCGCGATCCGCAAGCTCGCCGCGCTCGATCCGCAGACCGTGTGGGCCGGCCATGCCGACCCGGTGACCGGCGACGTCGCCACCCAGCTCGAGCGCGCCGCAACCGCATAACGTGGCCAGACGCAAGCGCGAGAAGCTGGTCGCCCCCACGGCGGAGTACCGGGACCCGGACGGCAACGTCCTCACTTTGCGCGGGTCGCTCACGCCGGGGGCCCGCGGCGAGTACGCGGACATCCTGGCCGGTGGGCTGGAGCGCGAGGACGCCTGGCAGCGCGCCACCGAGCTGCTCTTCGAGCGCCTCGCGGTCTCCTGGACAATCTCGGGCCTCGAGATCACGCGCCAGAAGGAACTCGTCGGCCGCTACCGGATGGCCTCCACCGACGAGCGGCGCTTCATCCGCGACGCGCTGCGCGAGCACGCTGCCGAGCACTTCCCGGAGCTCCAGGCGCCGTGATGATGGCCGACCCGCCACCGACCACGCTCGACCCCGCCGCCATCGCCAGCCTCCTCTGCGACTGGTGCCTTGACATCCGCGAGCGCGATTACGTGCTCGTCTTCACGACCACGCTGGCGGCGCCGCTGATCCGCGCCGTTCACCGCGAGCTGATCACCCGAGGAGCGTGGCCGCCGGGCCTCCGCGTCACGCCACCTGGGCTGATCGAGGACTTCTATCGCCTGGCCTCGGACGAGCTGCTCGACAACTTTGCTCCGCTCGAGCTGGCCGAGGTCGAGCACGCCGACGCCTACCTTTGGATCGACGCGCCGCACAACACCCGCGCCCTGGCTGGCATCGACCCGGCGACCATTGCCCGTGCCGCCCGCGCCCGGGTGCCGATCCAGGAGACGCGTCTCGCCAAGCGCTGGTGCGGCACGCTGTGGCCGACGCCGGCGCTCGCCCAGCAGGCCGGCATGAGCGACGACGACTACGCGACATTCCTCGGCCGCGCCATGTTCCTCGACCGCCGTGACCCGGCGGGGGCCTGGCGCGAGCTGAGCGAGCGCCAGCAGCGCATCTTGGAGCGACTCACGAGCGCCAGAGAGATCCGCATCGAGGCCGACGGGACCGATCTCCGCCTGCGGGTCGACGGCCGCACCTGGGTCAATTCCGACGGCCGGCGCAACATGCCGAGCGGCGAGGTGTTCACCGGGCCGCTCGAGGACTCGGCCACCGGGACTATCCGCTTCACGATCCCCTCGAGCCCGCGCGGCGTGCTGGTCGAGGACGTGACCCTCACCTTCGATAACGGGAAGGTGACGCAAGCCACCGCCGCCCGTGGGCAGGCTTACCTCGACGCCGCCCTGGCCACCGACCCCGGCGCGCGCTTCCTCGGTGAACTCGGCATCGGCACCAACACCGGCATCGACCGCGCCACCGGCTCGATCCTCCTCGACGAGAAGATGGCCGGGACCGTGCACCTCGCGCTCGGCCGCTCCTATCCCGAGACCGGTGGCCGCAACGCGAGCGCGCTGCACTGGGATCTGATCTGCGACCTGCGCGACGGCGGTCGGCTGACTGCCGACGGCGAGGCGATCGCCCGCGAGTGATCGACGCCATACCGGACATTCGCGCGCATGTCGGCGCGCCGCGGTCGGAGGTGGACGGCGGCCGTGCAGTAGCGTCCAGCCTAAAGGGACCACCTAATGCGCCGCACCAAGATCGTCGCCACCATCGGACCGTCCTCGCGTGACCTCGAGACGCTCACACGCATGGTGCAAGCGGGCATGGACGTGGCCCGGCTCAACTTCTCCCACGGCAACCGTGACATGCACGCCGAGAACGCCGATCTGGTGCGCAGCGCCGCCTCCGCCGCCGGCCGCCAGGTGGCCATCCTCCAGGACCTCCCCGGTCCCAAGATTCGCATCGGAAGCCTCGACGACGACATCGCCGAGCTCAAGCCCGGCGAGAAGCTCGTGCTGCTGTGCGGCGACAACACGGTCGGCAACGGCGAACGGATGTCGGTCAGCTGGGGCGGCCTGGCCAGCGCGGTCGACCCCGAAGACGTCATCTACCTGGCCGACGGGGCCATCCGCCTGCGGGTCAAGAACGTGCGCGCGGGCGACGGCGAGGTCGAGACCGCGGTCGAGATCGGCGGGGCGGTGTCCTCGCGCCAAGGCCTCAACATCCCCGGCTCGACGCGCGGACTCCCGGCCGTGCCCGAGGAGGACCTCGACATGCTGCGCTTCGGCGAGTCAATCGGCGTCGACCTGGTGGCGCTGTCGTTCGTACGAACGGCCGAGGACGTCACCAGCGTGCGCCGGCACACCCGCCTGCCGCTGATCGCCAAGATCGAGAAGCCCCAGGCGGTCGACTCGGCCGAGGAGATCATCCGCGCTGCGGACTGCGTGATGGTGGCGCGCGGCGACCTCGGCATCGAGCTCCCGATCGAGGACGTACCGATCGTCCAGAAGCAGCTCTTGCGCACCGCCGGCAAGCTGGCCCGGCCGGCCATCACTGCCACGCAGATGCTCGACTCGATGGTCAACTCCTCGCGGCCCACCCGGGCCGAGGTGGCCGACGTGGCCAACGCGATCCTCGACGGCACCGACGCCGTGATGCTCTCCCAGGAGACCGCCATCGGCGCCTATCCGGTCGGCGCGGTGGAGATGATGGCCTCAGTGGCCGAGCGCGTGGAGCACACCGTCCCCTACCGCACCTGGAACGAGGAGCGGGTCCGCCGCGACGCGCGCGACCCCGCCTACACGATCGCCTACGGCGCCTGCGCCGCCGCCCGTGACCTGCACCTGGCCGCGCTGGTCGTGCCGACGCTGTCCGGGCGTTCGGCCCGCCTGATCTCCGCTCACCGTCCCCAGGTGCCGATCTACGCCCTCTCACCCGGCAAGGAGACGGTGCGCCGATGCAGCCTCATGTGGGGCGTCCAGGCCGGCCCGATGCGCCGGCACGAGGTCACCGAGGCGCTGATCGCCGACGCCGCCCGCCGCGTGGTGGAGCTGGGCTGGGTCAAGTCGGGCGCCCGCGTGGGGATCACTGCGGGGTTGCCGTCCGGGCGTCCCGGCACCACCAGCCTGTTCCAGATCCAGAGGGTTTGACTCGGCCCCCGCACCCTCAGGCCGCGCGCCGCCCGTAGAACTCGTACTCCTCCTCACCCAGCTCGCTCGCCGGGGCATCGCCGTAGAACCACTCGCGCGCGATGCGGTGGAAGTTCCCGCGCGCGTGCAGCTGCGCGAGCACGGCCAGGGTCAGCACCTCCATCCGCCGGCCGAAGATGTGATCGGGCGGCGCGGACTCGTGGCGGAGCTGGCCGAAGTACTCCGAGCGCGGATCGCTCATGTCGATCAGGACCTGGGTGGCGTAGTCGGGCGTGAGCTGCGTGTACTGGTCGACCGTGTACCAGGAGGTGGCGGCACGGAAGTGGGCAAGGACCCGCTGAGGGTCGAACTTGTCGGGCTCGGGGAAGAAGCCGACCTCGGTGCCCAGCCGCATGATCGCGTCGGTGTTGCCGTCGATGATCGCGCGCGCGACCTGGATCTCGAGCTCGACCGCCCCGGGCGGCATCCGCTTGAACAACCCGAAGTCGAAGAACACCATCCGGCCATCGTCGAGGAGCATCGAGTTGCCCGGATGGGGGTCGCCCGAGAACTGATGATGGCGGTACAGGCAGCCGAAGTAGAAGCGGAACAGGATCTCGCCGATCCGGTCGCGCTCCTCCTGGGGATAAGCCTTGAGCTCCTCGAAGCCGGTGCCCGAGATGAACTCCGAGACCATCACCCGCTCGTGGGAGAGCGAGGTGACCACTTCGGGAATCACGATGAAGGGGTGGCCACGGAAGATCCGCGCCAGCGTGCGCTGGTTCTGGGCCTCGAGCTCGTAGTCGAGCTCGTCGTGGATGCGCTCCGAGATCTCCCGTCCGATCGCCTGCGGGTTGAGGCCGGGCGCAATCCGCTTGGCCAGCCGAAGGATCAGCCCTAGGTTCTGCATGTCCGAGCGGACCGCCGCGGCCACGCCCGGGTACTGGACCTTGATCGCTACGACGCGCCCATCGTGCAACCGCGCCCGGTAGACCTGGCCGATCGAGGCCGCGGCCACCGGCTCCTCGTTGAACTCGGCGAACACTTCCCCCAGCGGCCCGTCGAGCTCCTCCTCGATGACCTTGCGCATGTCCTTGAAGGCGACGTTGGGCGCCGCGTCGCGCAGCGCCGCCAGCTTGCGCTGGAACTCGTCGCGGTACTCGTCGGGGACCAGGCCTACGTCGAGAAACGACAGCACCTGGCCGAGCTTCATCGCCGCGCCCTTCATCGTCCCGAGCGCGGCCACGATCTGCTCGGCGGCCTCGATCTGGCGACGCTCGAGCGCGACCTTTCGCCCCTCGCCTGAGCGGGTTACGTTGGCCGCGCGTGTGCCGGCCTGGCGGATCGCCTGCCCGGCGGCCAGCCCCCCGATCCTGGCGGTTCGCCCCACGCGCGAGGTGGGGATCTTGTCCTTCGCCACGTCCTTAGATGCTAGCTGGGCCTGGATCCTGCCCGCCGCAGCCGGCGCTCAGAGTCGCAGGTAGGATGCTCCGTTGACGTCGAGCACGGTTCCGCTGGCCAGCTCGGCCTCGGACGAGGCCAGATAGTGCACTGCCGCCGCGATCTCATCGGGCGTGGCCACCCGACCCAGCGGGCTCTCGGCGCGCCGCCTCCGCCCGCCCTCGCCCTCGAGCTCAGCCGCCGCCATCTCGGTCTCGACGAATCCCGGCGCCACCGCGGTCACCGAGATCCGTCGCTCACCGAGCGCGCGGGCCAGTGATTGTCCGAACGCGATCAGCCCGGCCTTGCTCGCGCCGTAGGCGGGTTGCTCGGGCTCGCCGCGGAACGCCCCGCGCGAGGAGACGTTGACGATGCGTCCGCCGGCCCCCATGTGGCGAAGGACGCACCAGGTGACATTGGCCGCCCCAGTTAGGTTCACGCCCAGCGTGCGCCTCCACGCTTCCTGCCATTCCTCGTAGGTGGTCTCGTCGACGGCATGGCGCTCGAACACGCCGGCGTTGTTGACCAGCACGTCGATGCCTCCGAGCGCGTCGGCCACCTCGTCGACCATGCGCCGGATCGCGTCGGGGTCGGCCAGGTCGGCACCCGCCACCACATGCCCGTCAGCCGGAAGCATGGCGCGCACCTGCATGGCCGCCTCGCGGCGTGAGCCATAGTGAAGCCCGACGCGATCGCCAGAGGCCGCGAACGCACGCGCAACCGCGGCGCCGATGCCCCGCGACGCGCCGGTGACGAGCACCGCCCTTCCGGTAGGCACGACTATGCGTCTCGCTGCACGCGCGAACCAGGCACGATGTCGTCAGAGCCGTCCGGCCAGCGGATCCACGCCTTGTGCCCGCCGTCGTAGTCACGCCCGAACAAGATCAGCGTGGCCGGTTGGCCGAGCGCCGTGCATGGCTCGCTGCCCTCAGGATCGAGTCCGCGCCAGATCCGCACGAACGCGTTGTGCTCGAGCTCCTCGGCCACCGTGGTCGGGTCCGTGTGGCCCGGGTGGATGTGCGTGTCGGGCGGCAGCCTGAGCAGCTTGTCCATGATCGAGGCCTTCAGGTCCGCATACCCCGTGCTCCCCGGCGCCCGCACCCCGCCGACGGATCCCTTGAACAGCGTGTCGCCCGTGAACACGTCGCTGCCGTTGACCAGCAGCGACAGCATCCCGGCCGTGTGGCCGGGAGTGTGGATCGGCTCGATCTCGAGCGCGCCGCTCTCGATCTTCTCGCCCGGCGCCATCGTCCCGCTTGCCGCGGGCACGTGTGAGCGCTCGAGCTCGTGGATCAGGACGGGCGTGTCCGCGTAGCGCGCCAGGACCTGGTCGACCTGCGAGACGTGGTCGTTGTGGTGATGGGTGAGCAGCACGTGGGTGAGCGTGAGCTGTCCCCGCTCGAGGAAGCGCAGCAGCGGCGCGACCGGGCCGCCGGCGTCGATCATCACCGCATGGCCACCCGGCTCGTCGGCCACCACGTAGGTGTTGGACAGAAAGTCGTCGTTCATCGACCGCTCGACGATCACATCCGGCAGCCTACTCGTTAGCCTGCGGACCATGAGCCTGCTCCACACCTGCTACCGGATTACCGACATCGACCGCTCGGTCGCCTTCTACGAGGCGCTGGGCTTCGAGGAGCGCCGCCGCGTCCCCATCCGCGAAGAGGCGATCAACGTGTTCATGAGCATGCCCGACGACGGTCCCGAGCCCCGGCTCGAGCTGACTTACAACATGGGCGTGGACTCGTACGAGATCGGCTCGGGCTACGGCCACATCGCGATCGCCGCGCCCGACCTCGACGGCACGCTCGAGCGCCTGAAGCAACAGGGCATCGAGCCCGAGCGCCCGCCCTACTCGATCCGCGAGGGCGGCAACCGCCTGTGCTTCGTGCGCGATCCCGATGGCTACCGGATCGAGCTGCTCGAACGCGGCTGAACGCTCGGCCCGGGATCGGCTAGCCTAGGTCGTCGATGGCCGACCCGAGCAAGATCGCCATCTTGTTGCAGCAGGTCGCGATGGCCGTCAACGCCCACGACCGCGAGAACCCCGACCACCACACCTGGGGCATCGGCATGGCGCACTTCGACATCGAGCGGCTCGGGCTCGAGGACGGCGAAGAGCTGATCCCGGGCATCGTGCTCCAGGCCGACGGCGGACCGACCGGCCAGTTCCGCATCCTCTGCGACGGTCTCCACGACCAGGGCGAGGTCGAGGAGGAGGAAGAGGTCGTCGACGCGGTCGCCGACCAGGAGCTCGCCGAGCCGCTGCAGGCGCCCGGGCCGGCGCCGAGGATCACGCCGCCGCTCTGAGGCGACGGGCGTGACCTACTCGATCGTCGCGCGCGATCCCGACACCGGCGAGCTCGGCGTCGCGGTCCAGTCCCACTGGTTCTCGGCCGGCTCGATCGTGACCTGGGCTCGACCGGGCGTCGGCGCCGTCGCCACCCAGGCCAATGCGGAGGTGGCGTACGGGCCGCGCGCGCTCGAGCTGCTGGCCGACGGCCTCGCGGCGCCCGACGCCCTCGCCCGGCTGGTGGCCGGGGACCCCGGCGGATCCTCCCGCCAGGTGGCGGTCGTTGACGGGGCCGGAAGAGTCGGCGTGCACACCGGCCGGAGCTGTATCGCCTACGCCGGGCACGTCACCGGCGACGGCGTCTCGTGCCAGGCCAACATCATGGTCTCCGAGCGGGTCTGGCCGGCCATGCTCGAGGCGTTCACCACAGCGCGGGGCCCGCTCGCCGAGCGGCTGCTGAGCGCGCTCGAGGCGGCCGAGCGCGAAGGCGGCGACATCCGGGGTCGTCAGTCCGCGGCGATCCTGGTCGTTCCCGCCGAGGGCGAGGCGTGGCGGACGACGCTGTCGCTGCGCGTCGAGGACCATCCCGAACCGCTGCCCGAGCTGCGGCGCCTGCTCGCCCTGCACGACGCCTACGCGCTCGCGGGCCAGGCCGACGAAATGCTAAATGCCGGCCGCCACGACGAGGCCTCGCGACTGTACGTGCAGGCCAGCGAGCGCGCCCCCGGCAACCACGAGTTGCTCTTCTGGGCCGGGTTGGGCACGGCCCAGGCCGGTGACTTCGAGGCCGGCCTGGCGCGGGTGCGGGCCGCGATCGAGCTCCAGCCCGCCTGGCGCGCGCTGCTCCCACGCCTGCCTGCGGATCTCGCGCCGTCCGCGCCGGCCGTGCTCGCGAAGCTCGACGGTGGGGGCGCCTAGCGCGCGGTCTTCTCAGCGGCGTCGCGCATCTGCCGCCACCCCGCTCGCGCCTGCCGAGCGCCTTGACCCCCCGTGGTCAGGCGGGCTGTTTGGCCGGGAACTCGGCCCCGTCGCGCGTCCGCCACTCCTGGAGCACCATCAGCGACGCGTCCACGACCCGGTCGGTGTACATCTTGCTGTCGTTCAGCCGCGGGAACTGCGCGTCCGGGACCTCGACCTCGAGGAACTGGCACAGAGGCTCCCAGCCGTCCTGGACGCTCCAGACGAGCAGCCGGTCCTCGGGGATGTTGCGCTGGACCTGCTCCTGGTAGCGGGTGATCGCCTCGGCCAGCTGACTGGGCCGCAGCTCGCTGCCGGCGAAGATGCCCTGGGCGGCCCACATCCGCGACATCAGCCGGATGTATTCGTGCCACGCGGGGTCGACCAACTCCCGGGCCTTCGAGATGTGCGCCGTCGGCGAGTGGCCATAGATCGTGTCCCAGATCGTGTCGCGCATGCTCTTCTCCCACGCCTCCGGATCGCGGGTGCTCAGCACCACCTTGGCCTCCGGGTAGGCATCCGCCAGTTCGCGGTAGAAGAACGCCCCCGGCCAGTCAACCGTGGACTCGTGCTCGCCGAAGATCTGGTCCCAGTCGGCCTCGCCATCCATCGCGGCCTCCCACTGCCGTGCCAGCGGCAAGTCGGTGAGGACGTTGACCATGTGGTAACAGGGCCCGAACCCGAGCATCTCGAGGGCCACCTTCTGGGAAAGCGTTCCGGTGCGGGGCAGCCCGGCGCCGATGACCTTCATGTACGTCTCCTGTCTTGAGATGTTGGCTCGGCGGTGATGACGTAATAGCCGAGGTGAAGCTCGTCCGTTTTGAGCATTTCGCGGTGGCGCTTCTGCCACCTGCCGCTCTCCAGATCCGCGCCCAGCGCATCGATCGCGCGGTCCACCGCGCGGGAGCTTAGCTGTGCGAATACCGAAATGCCTGCTCGCACGGTGGGGTCAAGATAGGCCTCGGGGCGGCGCCAGTAGGCGCCGTAGAAGCCGTCGGTGCAGTCGTGGGGGACCGGCACGGCGGTGAGCGCCACCTCGCCGAGGGTCTTCCGCAGCTCATCCGACCACGCGCCGGGCCGCCGGTAGCGCGCCGGGATCAGCTCGAGGAACTCCGGCAGGTACTCGGTGGTCAGCCAGAACAGGTCGGCCTCGCCCGGGTCGGCGTTGAACAGGACGACGCGCCGGCGTGCGACCCGGCGTAGCTCGGTCAGGCCCAGTCGGCGGTCGCTCCAGTGGTGGTCTGAGAGGATCGCCATCGTGGCATCGAACGAGCCGTCGTCGAACGGCAGATGCTCGGCCCGCCCTTGCACGACCGGGGCCAACCCCGACGGACGCTGAGCAATCATCACCGGCGAGGGCTCAAGCGCCGTCACCTCCCGGTCGGTCGGCTCGTAGTTGCCCGTGCCGGCACCGACGTTGAGCACGGTGTGGGCATCGCCCAGGGCAGTCCAGATCGCCGTCGCGATACGCGGGTCCGGCCGGCGCGTCGCGGTGTACGTGCGGCCGATTCGGTCGTAGCGTTCATGCCCCAGTCCGATGCTGCCGAACGGACGCGTCATGGATCGATCAGCACGCCCGGGTTGAGCGCTCCATGCGGGTCGACGGCCGCCTTGGCCGCGCGAAGGGCGGCGGCGAACGGTTCGGGACGCTGGCGGTCATACCAGGGTCGGTGCTCGCGTCCCACCGCGTGGTGATGGGTGATCGTCCCGCCGCCCGCGATCACCGCCTCCGATGCGGCCCGCTTGATCTGCGCCCACTGCTCGAGCTCGCCGCCGCGGCGAGCCGGCGCGAGGATCGTGTAATACGGAGCGGGCCCATCTGGATATACGTGCGTGAAGCGGCTGGTCACGGTGCCCGCGCCGCACACCTCGCGGACGGTTTCCGAGACGCGCGCCAGCACGGCCTCGTGGAAGTTGGCGAACCGATCCCAGGTGATCGCGGTCTCGAACGTCTCCGACAGCACTCCGATCGATATGAACACATCCCGCAGGTAAGGAGCGCGCAGGAAGGCCTGCCGCCAGCTCCCGACCGCCTCGGCCGACGCGTCCCCGTCCCTCCGGTGTTCCCACGATCCACCGTGGTCGGCGCAGCACTCGAGCGCCATCGTCATCCACCGCTCGACGTCGTGTTCCGCCGCCTCGAACCCGAGCACGAGCAACGCGTATGAGCCGTCGCCGGCGCCGGTCAACTCGGCCTCCCGAGCGTCGATCAGGCGGCAGTTGCTCGGATACAACCCGGACTGGGACAAAGCCCTCACGGCTTCCGCTCCGGCCGTGAAGTCGTCGAATCGAACTGGCGCAGACGCGCGATGGTTCGGCCTCCGGCGCACCCTGACCCAGGCTTCGGTGATCAGGCCGAGTGTGCCCTCCGAGCCGATCAGCATCCGGTCGGGCGAGATGCCGGCGCCCGAGCCCGGCAGCCGCCGCGATTCCCAGGCTCCGACCGGCGTGAGCGCCCGCACGGACTCGACCAGGTCGTCGATGTGGGTGTAGAGCGTGGCGAAGTGCCCGCCGGCGCGGGTGGCGATCCACCCGCCGAGCGTGGAGAACTGAAACGACTGCGGGAAGTGGCGAAGGGTCAGGCCGTGCTCGGCGAGCTGATCCTCGAGGCGGGGTCCGGTGGCGCCGGCCTGGATCCGTGCCGAGAGCGACACTGGATCGGCCTCGAGCACCCGATCGAGCGCCTTGAGGTCGATAGTCACCACGCCGGCGTGGTCCTCGCAGCCGACGCCTGCCTCGACGCCACCCACCACGCTGGTGCCGCCGCCGAACGGGATGACTGCCGCCCCGGACGAGAGCGCCCAGTCCAGCGCCGCCTGTACGTCGTGCTCATCGCGGGGATGCACCACGACGTCCGGCGGATGGTCGAACCGGCCGCGGAAGGCGCGCACGACGTCGGGATAGGACCGTCCGTAGCAGTGCAGCGCGCGCTGGTAGGCGCCCGTGGCGCAGATCGGCTCGAGCGCCGTCGGCGGGGACAGTCGCGGCGCCGGCAGCTCGATCTCCGAGAGCGCCACCGCCTGCTCCGGTTCGGTCGAGCCGAACCCGAGCCGTCCGGTGAGGAACCTGGCGGCGCCCCGGAGGTCCTCGGGCGAAGGCTGCTCGTCCTCATAGCCCCAGCCCCAATGCTTGCGCCGTCGCTCCACAGGTGCCGACGCTACCTTGTGCCAGGTGGGCGTATCTGCCGGTGTCCTGGCCCGAGGCCCCTGGGATCCCGCCCAGGTCGAGGTCGCCTGGCGCGGCGATCCGTTCGATCCGCCCGGCGAGGCGACGGAAGCCGCCGACGTGGCTCTAAATGCCCTGCGGGCCCGCGGCTCGCCCAGCCACGACGGGTTCGCCGCCCGGCTGGTCGACTTCAATACCGCGTGTGGCCGGTTGTCGCTCGAGCTTCAGCCGGCGCGCTGGGCGCTCCGCCTGATCCCCGACGGCGCCGCCCAGAGCCTGTCGATCCTCTGCGCCGTGCGCGATGCTCACGGCCGCTGGCTGGCCGGGCGCCGAGCCGACTGGCTCGCCTCGTGGGCGGGACGCTGGGCGCTCGGAGCCGGCGGCTCGGTCGAGGTTGACGAGAACCCGGCCGACACCATGGCCCGCGAGCTTCGCGAGGAGTGGTCGGTGGAGCCCGAGCGCCTGCGGGTCGAGGCCCTCGTCCTCCTCCCCAGCGACATGGTGCTGCTCGTGGGACAGGCCTGGCTGGCCGACGGGGCGACCGTCAGCCCCGACCACGAGCACGACGAGTACGCCTGGTGGCCGGCCGAGGTGTCGCGCTGGCCGATCGAGGCGCATGAAGCGCTGCGGCGTATGGCCGAGCTGATCTCGGGGTGATGCGCTCCAACCGCTCGCCGATGCACTTCGCCACCTTCGGCCGCCTCGAGGTGGTGTCGTTCGTCCACTCCACGGTCTACCTCGCGCTGCTCGTCTGCGCCTTCGCGCTCGGCAAGCCGGAGCCGGCGACGTTCATCTTCGGGATGGCGCACGGCCTGATCTGGATCGGGATGTCGCTCGTCTGCATCGCCGCCGCGCGCCGGCGAGTGATCCCGTACTGGCTCGCCCTGACCGTCGCGGTGCTCGGCGGACTGGGTCCGTTTGCGGGCACCATCGGGTTTGTCATCGAGGCCCGGCGGCGTAGGCAGCGAGCCGTTTCCGGGCTACAGTTGACGCGGTGATCTTCTCCGCAAGTACGACGACATTCGAGTCGCCCCTGGCGGCGCCTGTCTTCGTCCTCGCTCGCTCGCGTACGTCCGTACGCCACGCTCGCTGCGTCCTTGACAGACATCCACCAGTGACGCCTCTCGGTGCCGCCGTACCTACGGAGAAGACCACCTGATGGCAGTCAGTAGTGGCACCGTCGAGGTGGTCATGCCCGCGATGGGAGATTCCGTCGCCGAGGGCACGGTGCTCGAGTGGCAAAAGCACGAGGGGGACGAGGTCCAGGCCGACGAGACGCTCGTCGAGATCTCGACCGACAAGGTCGACGC
>Ga0213881_10001226_pt1 | contig 12670 bp, 9 predicted proteins | sample BarmaccoBMER_R08_FD_160104 | JGI IMG/M metagenome (GOLD analysis project Ga0213881, IMG submission 160104) | Barbacenia macrantha exposed rock microbial communities from rupestrian grasslands, the National Park of Serra do Cipo, Brazil - ER_R08 ... | reverse complement strand
GAACGATTTCTCCAAGTTGGTGCGCTTTAACCGCGATCAGAACGGCGTCGAAGACACCGAGCTCGCGCAGATCATCAGATGCCGCAACGCTGACGGTGAAGTCGCCGGCTGAGCTCTTGATCTGCAATCCATCGCGCCGAATCGCAGCCAAGTGCGCGCCGCGAGCGACGACGCCGACCGCGTTTCCGGCACGCGAAAGCATTGCAGCGATAAAGCCGCCGATCGCGCCGGCGCCCACAACCGCTACTTTCAAACTAAAAAGGCGACGCCCAGATTCGAACTGGGGAATGGAGCTTTTGCAGAGCTCTGCCTTACCACTTGGCTACGTCGCCCCGAGCGGGTAGCGGGAATCGAACCCGCACATCAACCTTGGGAAGGTCGCAGGCTACCATTACATCATACCCGCGCGCCGGCGGTGCGACCCGTTCTGTGTGGCGCGCAGGCACCCCTCGCCATTCCCGCCTTCCTTTATATATGTAGATTTGAGACGCGACCTCCGTCGATCACTTCATGTGGCATAAAATTTGTTTGCCGGGTAGACTACGGGCGTGGCTTTGCCGATCGCGCCGCCTTTTGCTCCAATGGAAGCTCGCTCGGAACGCGAGCTTCCGGCGCCCGGCGGCGTCCTATACGAACCGAAGTGGGACGGATTTCGTTGCATTGCATTCCGAGAAGGGAACGAACTTTTTCTCCAATCGAAGTCCGGACAACCCTTAGCCCGCTATTTCCCCGAAATCGCCGACGCACTGCAATCACTTTCTGCAACGGCGTTCGTTCTCGACGGCGAGCTCGTAGTGCCGGTTTCCGACCGGCTCGACTTCGATCAGCTCCTCCAGCGTATTCATCCGGCGGCCTCGCGCGTGAAGACGCTTGCAGAGACCTTTCCGGCCAGTTACCTCATCTTCGATCTTCTGGTTGACGAGCACGGTCGCGAGAACTGGAAGTTGCCCTTGCGGGAGCGGCGGGCAAAACTCGAATCGTTCGCCAGGCACTTTATCGGCGCCAACATACTTCGGCTTTCGCCGGCGACGCAAGAGCCATCGATTGTCGAACGATGGCTCAAGGTTGTCGGCGGCGCGCTCGACGGCATTATCGCGAAGGACCTCGATTCGCCTTATGCATCGGGGGAGCGAACGGCTGCGGTAAAAGTCAAGCGAATGCGCACGGCGGATTGCGTGATCGGCGGCTATCGCAAGTCGAAAGACGGCAAAGCGATCGGCTCACTCTTGCTCGGGCTTTACGAAGATGATGGAACGCTCGACTACGTCGGCTTCACGTCAGGCTTCAGCGCTTCGGAAAAAATGAGCCTACTAAAGCAGCTGCAGGCCATCCGCGGCGTATCCGCGTTTACCGGACGGTCGCCGGGCGGTCCGAGTCGTTGGAGCCACGGCATGGAAACCGAGTGGTTTCCAGTCGAACCGAAGCTCGTGTTGGAAGTCGAGTTCGATCATGTTAGCGGCGGCCGCTTTCGGCACGGAACGCGCCCGCTTCGTTTTCGGCCTGATAAGGCGCCGCGTCAATGTACGATGGATCAGTTGCAACAACCGCGCGGTCAGTCGCCGTTTACGCTCGCCGTCGCCGACTAGGTTTCGCTTCGGGCACGAGTTTCGCGAGATCGAAACGGCCTTTATTCGCGAGGAGTGGCTGCCAAAGGTCACCGAGTTTGTCGATTCGCCGTTGCACATTGTCGATGCGAAAATCATCGATGTCGCAACCGGCTTCAATCTCATCCCAGGTTACTGGAGCTGAAACGGTCGCGCGCGGCGTCGGGCGAACCGAGTAGATGGACGCAAGCGTTCGACCCCAGGCGTTCTGATTGTAATCGACGAGAACGCGGCCGGGCGGGCGTTTTTCAACCCGGTATTCGGCAGTCGCTAAAGCCGGATAGTTCGTGGCGACTGTCTGCGCAAAGGCTTTCGCAAATGTCCAAACCGCCTTCTGCACCGGGCCACGTACGATCGGAACGTACACATGGACCCCTTTCGATCCCGACGTCTTTGCGTAGCACGGCATGCCGACGCCCTGCAAGCCATCGCGAACGATTAACGCGACGTCACGAACTGCCGAAAACGGAGCGCTGCCGGGATCCAAGTCGAAGTGTAGGTAATCGGGCCGATCGACATCATCGCACCTGGCGTACCACTGATTGAGATCAATGCATCCGAGATTGATGACCCATAGCAGGGCTGCTAAATCATTGATCATCGGAAAGGCAATCACGTTGCCCGAGCCATGCGTGATGCTGCAGGTTTGCAGCCACTCCGGCTGCGGCTGAGGCGTTCGCTTCATGAAAAAGAAATCGCCGCTAATGCCGTGCGGATAGCGCTTCATGACCATCGCGCGATCCTTGATATGCGGCAGTAAGACGTCCGAAACGTCGGCGTAATATTGCAAGAGGTCGCCCTTGGTAACGCCGAGGGCGGGCCAGAAGATCTTCTTCAGATTCGTAAGGCGCACGGTGCGCGCGCCGACATTGACCGTAGCGTCCGCTTGATCGAGCGGCAAGGCCAGGCCCCGTTCGCGCGTCACGCGAACCGATTTCGCGTGCAGTGGGTGTACAACACTTCAACCGTCCTCTTTACGCTGCTCGTCGTTGCGCTCATGGTTGGTTTATCATGCGGCGCCCATGTGCTCGTTCGCCGGATCGCCCCGCACGAAGTCCTCAAACGCCACAACGATGTCGCGGGATTTGTCTCCTCCCTGGTTGGCGTCATCTATGCCGTTCTGCTGGCGTTCGTCGTCGTCGTCGTTTGGCAGAGATACGATAGTTCAACGAACGTCGCGCAGCAGGAAGCGAGCGCAGTCGGGGACCTCTACCACCTCGCCTACGGCTTCCCCCCGAAGTTACAGGCGCGTTTGCAGCATCATCTTGCTGACTACATCAACTTGATGGTCGGCGACGAGTGGCCGTTGATGCAGTATGGCCTCTCGAGCGATAAGACAGAGCATGCCGGCCATTTGATCTTACACGACGTTATGGATTTCAAGCCGACAACCGATGCGGAATCCGGCGTTCAATATTCGGCGATTCAGATGGTGGAAACGTTCTTCGACGCTCGAAGGCAACGGCTGAGCGAAAACACGAGGAGCGTGCCGACCTTGCTATGGGTTACACTCATCGTAGGCGCAGTCTTCACGATCGGGTTCACATTCTTCTTCGGGATGGAGAACGGCCGAATTCAGTTAACGATGACGGGGATCGTTGCAGCGATGATCGGCTTGATGTTCGTGCTGATCATCGAGCTTGATTTTCCGTTTCGCGGAGCCAGCCGCATCGGACCCAGTGATTGGATCGAGCTTCAGCATAACATGGGAACCGGGCTAACTGAGAATGTTTATCGCACGTGAAATGATGATTGCGATCGTGACGAGCGACACAAACGCCTGCGCTAGCATCAGCATCTTTGCAAGCCGGGTCAGCGGAAGGGTATCGGCGGCGCTGAGTGCGGTCGCGGTGCTGAACGCGAGAAAGAGGTAATCGCCGAACAGAGGCTTCCAAGTTGGTTCGATCGTGCGCAGTTCGGTCGTCATCTGCGGAAAGAAGAAATCCGGCCCAGGAAATGCGCACGCCGAGTCGGCATGTGCGCGCTGCTCCGGCCCACCCGCGTCGAGCTCCCAATACCACATCGCGAAGACCAAGATGTTCGTGAGCCAGATTTGAATGCCGCCCACCAGCAGATGCTGACCCGAAGCTGCCGCCATGTGCGGCGGCTTGTTGACGAGCCAGTTCACGAGCAACGCCAATGACGCAACGTTGAAGAGGTTGACGATCGCAATCAGGATGATCGACCAGAAGCGTTGACCCGCTGTTTCGTGGCGGCGCATCGGCGCGAAGACCGAGAGCGGCACGAGCAGAGCCAAAACCAGCAGCGGGAAGAGCCAAAGCGGCCCAAAGGTGACCTTGGGCGGCAGCGTGACGTAGAGAATCAGCGCTGCGATTACAGCGAGCGATGCGTGCCAGCGCGGTTCGTCATTTGCGACGGAACGGTCGGCCATATCGACCGTTGTTTCGCAGTCGTGCACGACGATGCATGCAACGGGAGGGCAGGTTGCTTGACCATCGGAAGTAGTCGTTCACGGAGCCACGCCTATGATAACCCTTCGCAGATTGACGGTATCTACAACCGTCGCGTTTGCTGTTGCTGCCGCTGTGCTCGGTTGCGCTGCACACGCGCGTAACGCCGATCAACCGACGCAGGCGCCGTTGCGCAGTGCGATAGCGCAATACGGCGAAATTTCGCCGACGATCTCGATCGCGGGTATCATCGCACCCTTGCAAAACGTCAGCATCTCGAGCTCCCTGCAAGAGCCGGCGGCGGCGGTCTATGTTCACGAAGGGCAATATGTCAGCGCAGGCGCGGTTCTTGCCGAACTTGACGTCTCCGACTTACGCGCAAACTACACCTCGGCCGAACGCAGTGCCGCCGAGGCGAATGCGAAGGTCACCCAAACAAACTACCAGGGGACGCTCGCCCTTTCGCAAGGCACGAGCGATCTCGCAAGTGCGAGATCTCAATTGCAGCAGGCGCGCGAGCATCTGGCACTTGACCAATCGACGCTCGTGCGCAACCAGGCGCTGCTCAAGAGTGGCTACGTTCCTCAACTGACCGTCGAGCAAATGCAAACGCAAGTCTTGACTGACGAGTCGGCTGTGCGATCGGCCGAAGCTGCGCTCAGGAATGCCGCGGTGAACGTTAAGGTCAACGGTACGCCCGAACAAGGTTTGCAGGCGAGCAATGTCACCGCGGCGCGCGCCGCCGCCGCTTCCGCACAAGCGCAAGCCCAGCAGCTGGAAGTGCAGATCGCAAAGGGAACGATCGTCTCCCCGATCGACGGCGTCGTGATCAATCGCAATTTGAATCCCGGAGAGTATCCGGGTTCGCGCCAGATCTTTACGATTCAGCAGACCGATACGGTTTATGCGATGCTCAACGCATCAAGCGACGAGGTCTTTCGGATTCAACCACACCGTCGAGCCGTAATCCATATCGGCAGCCTCGGCAACGTAACGACGACCGGAGTCGTGGAAGCGGTGCTCGGTCAGGCACAGCCCGGCTCAACGAACTTTGTCGTGAAAGTCCGCATCCCGAATCCACAGCGCCGATTGCAATCGGGGATGGTCGTTTCAGCGGATGTGCCGCTGCCGGCAGCATCCGGTTTGATCGTGCCGGTCACTGCCTTTACCGATGACTCGCACACGGCCGTGCGCACAGTCGGCAATGACGGCGCCATCCGCCAAGTCAGCGTGCGCAGCATCGCGGACGACGGACATCGCGCGGTCGTCAGCGGAATCAACGCCGGTACGCGCGTCTTAATCGGTGAGTAAGCTTACCGCTCTTTTCGTTCACCGTCCGACACTAGCCGTCGTTTTGATCGCGCTCGCGGTGATCGCCGCCGTCACGGCGTACCCGGGGCTCGTTCAGCAGCAATTCCCGAATGTAAATCTGCCGGTCATCCAAGTGTTCGCCAATCTTCCCGGCGCTTCGCCGGACGATATTCGCGATACGGTCGCGCGTCCGATCGAAAATCAGATCGCCGGCGCCCCGGATCTCGATCATATTCAAACGACGATTCAACAGGGCCGCGCCACAATTGCCGTTTTCTTTTCACTCGCATCCGACACGACGCAAGATCAAGTCGAGGTCCAGCGACGCGTGCAGTCGGCGCAATCCCAGCTGCCGACGAATCTGAAGACGCCGACGATCGCAACCTACGATCCGAGCCAAGGAACGGTCGTTGAGTTGACGGCTTCATCGAGCACGCTCGACCTCTACCAGCTCTCGAACCTTGTCGACAATTCGATCGTACTTCAGTTGGCACAACTATCGGGCGTCTCTCAGGTCCAAACGAGCGGCGACGTAACGCCCGCCATCGAGGTCGAAGTCGATCCGCTTCGGCTCGGCGCTTCAGGCGCCGCGATGACCGACGTGCTCAACGCGGTCGGAACAAACAACGTTCGGGCCCCCGGCGGTATCGCGACATCGCATGGCCGCGAAACGGTACTCGACGTGCGGGGCGACATCCAATCTCCGTCATCGGTCGGCAATCTCTCGCTCGGCAGCGCGCCGGCTTCGAACCAAAACCTCAACCCCTGGACGTTCGCGCCGCGCGCACTGCAGGTGCGCGACGTTGCGAATCTTTCGTACGGATACGAGACGCAGCGTGTCTTCGCGTACCGAAACGGCGTGCGCACGATCGTGCTCGACGTGCAGAAGATCAGCGCCGCGAGCGAGGTCAATGTTTCGAATGCCGTGCTGGCTGCCTTGCCCGATCTGCGGCGGCAGTATCCCGACATCGCGCTCGACGTCGTCAACGTCCAAGCGAACTACACGAAGGAGCAGATCGGCTCGGTTTGGCGCTCGCTGATCGAGGCGATCGCCTTGACGGCAATCGTGATGCTCTTCTTCTTGCGCTCTTGGCGCAACTCGATCGTTGTCTGCGTCGCCATTCCAACCTCGCTGTGCGTCACGATCGTTGCGATCCGTCTCTTTGGTTTCACGCTGGACACCGTTTCGCTCGCAGCGATGACACTCGTGATCGGCATCTTGGTCGATGACTCGACGGTCGTGCTTGAAAATATCGAGCGGCATCATCAACGCGGCGAAGACGCGCAGAATGCGGCGATCAACGGTCGCGGAGAGATCGCACTGGCGGCACTGACGCTGACGCTTGTGGATGTCGTCGTCTTCTTACCATTAGCGTTCTTGCCCGGAACGGTTGGCCGTTTTCTTAAAGAATTTGGCATTGTCGTAGCCGTCGCGACGTTGGCGTCGCTTGCCATATCGTTCACGATCACGCCGACGTTTGCCGGCCGCTGGGCGCTCTTCTCGCGGTGGCGCCCGTGGAGACCGGTCGAGGCGTTCACGGCGTGGTTCGACCGCCTTCGCCACTGGTATGTCACGCGCGCACTGCCCTGGGGACTGCGCAATCCAAAAATCGTCATCACGATCAGCGCCGTGAGCCTTATCATCGCCTTGACGCTCGTACCGCTCGGGCTCGTTGGGTTTGAATTCATCCCTGCGGTCGATCGCGGCGAAGTGACTTTGCAAGTTCGCTATCCCGTCGGCACGTCGATCGAAACGACACAACGCGGCATACTAGCGCTCGAGCACGAGATCGTTCAAATGCCGCAAGTCAACGCCGAAACCGCATTGGCCGGAAGTTATCAAGCCGAGTTCGGTGGTTTTGTCGCACAGGGTTTTATCGGACAGGTTCACGTCTACGTCAAGGTCGACAAGCATCAATCGAGCGAAGGTTGGATCGCAGACATCCTCCCGCGCGCGCGCAAGCTTTTGCCGAACACGCAGATCCTCGCGATTCCGGCGACCAGCACCACTGGCGGAACCCAGCAGCCGATCAACTACGTCATCAATGCGCCGGCCGGGACGCTCGACACCTATGGGCCAAAAATCTACGACGCTTTAGCGCGCACGCCCGGAGCCGAGAATCCATCGCTTTCATCGCTTCCGCCGATGCCGAACGTTGACGTTACCTTCGATCGAAACCGCGCCCGTGCCCTCGGCATCTCAGTCGGAACTGCGGCTAACGCAGTGCAAACCGCGTTTGGCGGCACGATCGCAACGCAATACACGACACCCTACGGCGCGCAGGACGTGCAGGTTATCTATCCGCTCCAGGATCGCTACTCGCTACGGTTGCTCGAACAGATTCCATTGCGTTCGAGCGGCGGCAGCATCGTGTACGCCGGCGACGTAGCGCGTTTTCATTCGCGGGCGGCCGACCCGTTGATCACGCGGATCAATCGCACGGACGTCGCATTCGTGAGCGCCAACGTCACCAGCGGCTACATTCAATCGAAGGTGGATGCGGCTTTTAAGCATCGTCTCGGCGATCTGAATCTGCCGCCCAGCGTCTTTCTATCTCCGGTGCCGAACGGCAGCCAAGCGAACCTGAACGACACGGTGCGAGGGATCGCATTTTCGCTCATCCTCTCGATCGTTCTCGTCTTCTTGCTAATGACGTCGCTTTACAACAGTTTTCGGCTGCCGTTCATCATCATGTTCTCGATTCCGGTCGCGACCTTCGGTGCCTTAGGCTCGCTTGCAATCACTCACCTCACGCTAAACCTCTTCTCGATGATCGGGACCTTATTGCTCGTCGGCCTCGTCACGAAGAACGGAATCCTGTTGGTTGATTACGCAAACCACTTACGAGATCTCGGACACAGTCGTCTCCAAGCAATCGCGGAAAGCGCGGCTACGCGCTTTCGTCCGATCATCATGACGACGTTTGCGATGGTAGCGGGTATGGCGCCGATTGCGCTTGCGATTGAGCCGGGCTCGGAGGTGCGTCAGGCGCTCGGCGTCGTCGTTATCGGCGGTTTGCTCAGCTCGCTCGCGCTGACGCTGGTGCTCGTGCCGGTCGTCTATCTCTTGCTGGCGCCCAAAGTGCACGAGCCGGAAACCGCGCCGGCGCCGGCGCAAGTCACGGCTTAGCCCATATCAGCGAATTTCAAGGTGCGCTTGAATACGCGCGCAAGCACGGCCTGCATGCGCTGCTTATTTTGCATAAGGGTGCCACTACGATTGAGGAGTATGGGGACGGCTGGAATGTCGATCGCGCACACGCACTGTACAGCGGCACGAAAAGTTTTTGGTCGATCGCAGCCGGTGCCGCAGCCGAAGATGGCTTGCTCTCGCTCGAGGATCTCGTCTGCACGACGATCCCCGAGTGGAACGAGGTCGGTAAGAACCGTGTGCGCGTTCGCGATCTGCTCGGCTTGACATCGGGGTTGCCGTTTGGCGGGCTTGGCGCAGGAGTGCCGGCATTTGAAGCGGCGATTGCCAAGCCACTCGCGCAGGTGCCGGGCACGACGTTCACCTACAGCGGCATTCCGCTTCAGGTTTTCGGCGCTCTGTTTTCTCGCAAACTCGCGTCGCGGGATTTGACGCCGCTGGCATATTTGAAACAGCGCATCTTCGATCCGATCGGGCTGCGCATCGGTTCGTGGCGCAAGCTGAAAGACAGCACTGAAACGTTGCCGACCGGCGCTTTTCTAACCGCGCGCGACTGGTCGAGGTTCGGCCAATTGCTGCTCCAGGGTGGAATGTGGGATGGTACGTGCGTTGTAGGCAAATCCACAATCGAGAACTGTTGGCAACCGGGCAAGGTCAACCAGCGATACGGATTGGGTTTCTGGCTCTACGAGCCGCGCGACAAGGAGCGATCTGTCGCGTACGCCTCGGGCGCCGGCGGGCAAGGTCTCTATATCATTCCTTCAAAGAACGCGGTGATCGTGCATTTTGGCCAAAGCAATAGCTACAATCATGAGCGATTCTTGCGCCGCATATTTGAAGACTTCAATAGGTGAGCGAACAAACGCCGCGCCAGCTCCACGTTCACGCAATACCCACGCGTGCTGAAAACTGGCGGACGATCATCGAGATTGCCGCTATTTTGGCGGCGGGAATCTGGGCGCTCTACACTTTTGTTTACGAGCAGCGCATCAAGCCACTCTCCGAGCGGCCATCCTTCGCTGTGCCGACCGATATTTCGCAAGGCCCCACGATCCACGGCATCGCGTTTCTCACGATTCACAAGCGGCTGGTAAACACCGGGAACGTGCCGATCGACATCGCTGCCGAATCGCTAAGCGTTTACGGTGAGACAGTCGCCACCGCCGTGCAAGGGCCGATCACTGAAAAAGGCTCATCGTATCATCGGACGCTGCGTTACGACGTGCCGAGGCACATTGAGAAAGTCTTGTACTCCGCCGCTGGACTGCGCCAAGGCGCAATCGGTGGAAATCCTCACGCCAACTTCGTCGTGCCGCCACACAGTTCCAACTACGAAGATTATCTGATCGCCGTGCCCGTTAAGGAATTTCCCGTGGTTCGCATCCGACGCGAAGATTACGTGCGCAAATCGCCGGTCGAGCCAAAGGTTGACGTGCGAATCATACAAAGCTCGCTTGGAGGCTACGCGCTCGCCTCAAAGGATTTTATCGGCGAGTACGACTCGGACACGGAGTTCCCGATCAAGCAATAGATTGCGGTTCCGCCGCGTGGGCGATTGCGCTGCGTACGAGCTCGACGACATGGTCGTCGGCGACCGAATACCAAAGGTGCTTTCCGTCGCGGCGTCGCTTCACAAGCCCCTGCATACGCAGCAGCCGCAGGCGAGCGGAGATTGTCGAAAGCTCTTCGTCGAGCGCTTGAGCGAGATCGCCGACGCAGTATTCGTGCTCCAACAGCAGCGCGATAATTTTGAGGCGCCCCGGCTCGGACACCGCGGAAAAAAGTGTCGCCGCACGCTCGAGCTGCATCCGCGTAAACTTTTCGCGCTGTGCGGCGCGATCGGCGGCGCCGACTGCCTGATGCGGTACGTCGTCGCATTCGACGGCGACCTTTAAATCGTCCATTCTCAAAGTACGATTGGCGCGATTTTACGCCGGAGCCTTCCATACTTGATCGATTGATGAATTGTTCGGATGTGGATGCTTTCGAGCATGCCCGGAAGCGCGAGGATTAGACCCCTCTCACCGTTGCAACGGGATGGCATGACTCGCTTTCGTCTCTCCATACTAATATTCGCGGTCTTCGTGCTCTCAATGCCGACCGCGGCACTTGCAGCCGGGACGGTTTTTCTTTCGGGAACCGTCACTGCCGATGGCATAGCTGTCGCCGACGCCACCGTCATTGCAAACGGTAACAATGCAACGTTTCGAACGACGACGGACGCGCGAGGCGAGTTTTCTTTTCCGTCCCTATTAGCGGGCACGTATCTTCTCAACGCAAGCGGTCGCGGCGGTACTGCAAGCGCAAGCGTCGATCTCACCGGCAGCGGCGTAACAGTCAACCTAGCCTTGCAGCCGAGAGAAATCGGAGTCGTTTCGACGATGTCGTCAGCCGTGCGAGGGTCGGGAACCGATCTCGCGCTCGACCAAAACCTGATCTCGCGCAGCGCCGCCAGCGAAAGTTTGCCGGAGATCTTGCTGCAACTGCCCGGCGCAGCGCGCGGAGCAAACGGAATCGTTCACATCAATGGCGATCACGGCGACATCAACTATATAGTCGACGGCGTGTCGATTCCGCAGGAGCTGAATCGCAACATCGGAACAGAGTTCGACCCGCACGACATCTCGTTTATGGACGTCATCGAAGGCGCTTATCCGGCGCAATATGGAGAGCGCTTCGCCTCGGTGATCAACATCAACACGCGCACCGCAATCGGTACGCGTCCGTCGCTTACGACGCAACTGGAAGGCGGGTCGTACGCAACTTACCGGTCGTTCCTCAACTACCACGGCTCCATCGGCAACGCATCGCTCGTAGCGGCTTTCACAAACGAGCGTACCTCGCGCGGTCTGGATCCGCCGAACTTCAATTCGCCGCATAATGAGGCAAGTAACGCGAATCAATTCTTGCGTTACACGGTGCCGCACGGAAACGACTACTTCAACCTGACCCTCAGCCACTCGCACCGCACCTACCAAATTCCGGTTGACGTCGCCGGCGGCGAGCCCGCCGCAACCGACGATAACGAGACTCAGGACGATCTCTTTGTCGCGGCGCAATATCACCACGCGATCGGTGACCACGGCGCGTTCACGTTCGGGCCGGCTTACAAGCGGTCTCGGATTCGTGATTTCGGAGATCCGAGCAATGATTTCACATACGGTGAGGCAATCAATATCGGTAACGGCGGCTCACCGACCGACTGCGCGAACGCAGTGACGACGGGGACTTTCACCCCAACCACGTGCGCCTACTCACTCGCCGGCGATCGCGCAGCGCAGGATTATCGTTTCAATGCCGACTACGCGCTGCGCAGCCGCGTCCATGAGGTTCGCGCCGGTTTTGTGTACGACGTCACCAACGTCGCGAAAACGTACGCCGTAACGTTACAACCCAGCAACTTCCTGGCACCGATCTTCACGCCACAGACTCCCAACGCGGCGTATACCGTCGTTGACGCGGCGCCGAACGTCGGCCATACCGAGGAGGCGTACCTGCAAGACAGCTGGGCACTCGGCGCCTTGTATCGCCTCGATTACGGCCTTCGCTTCGACGCTTTTCAGTTGGCTTCAACGCAGTTCAGCACCGTCGCTTCACAGGTGAGCCCGCGCGTGAAGCTGACGCGCTTCTTCGGCCCGCGCGCCAGCGCTTACGTTTACTACGGGCGTTTCTTTACGCCGTTTTCATTCGAAAACGTCTCGCCGCAGGCCGCACAACTTCTCAACCTTCCACTGCAGCGCGCGGTCGCGGCATTCGACTTACGCCCGCAACGCGACTCCGATTATGAGATCGGCGGCCACTTGCCGGTTGGGCGCGGCGAGCTTGGCTTGCGCGTCATGCAAAAGAATGCGACCGACCTCATCGACGACACGCAAGTCGGCGTCACACTTTTGCATCAAGACATCAACTACCAACTCGGGCGGATCGCAACGCAGACCGCCTACTATCAGTTGCCGTTGGCGCGCGGAGGTCGTCTGTACGCGTCCGTCAATCACACGTACTCCGTAAACCGCGGCTGTGAGACGCAATTGCTCGCGCCGTGCTTCGGTTCGCCAACGGATTGGACGCCCGCCGACCACGAGCAGCGCTGGGGTGCAACGGCCGGCTTCTTGCACAATGATGAACACGGTGGCTGGTTATCCGCCGACGCCGAATACGGCAGCGGCCTTTCCTCCGCCGTTTGTCCGCCCGGC
>Ga0213881_10001225_pt1 | contig 12670 bp, 9 predicted proteins | sample BarmaccoBMER_R08_FD_160104 | JGI IMG/M metagenome (GOLD analysis project Ga0213881, IMG submission 160104) | Barbacenia macrantha exposed rock microbial communities from rupestrian grasslands, the National Park of Serra do Cipo, Brazil - ER_R08 ... | reverse complement strand
TGAGAAACCCTAATAGATTCCAGGAGAGCAGGAAGGGAATAAAGGCCACAGCACCTAGCGTCACTAAAGTGTAGTACATCCGCCCCCAAACTGACCAATAATGATTTCTCCAAGCGATTCCGGTCAAAAATAGCAATCCCAGCGTCATGCCAGTAGTTACGATGGGGAGGCAAAGGAAGGCAACTGCTGCTGGAGGCAAACCATATAAGAACTGAATCGGTTCTAGCCAGACTGTCAGAGCTAAACCAATTATGAAAGCCAGATTTAGGATGCACAGCACAACGGCTATCAGCGCCGCCAATCGAGCCTGCTTCAGGTTGACAGGAGGTCGAGACTGGCGAGTTCTGAAACGACGAACTAGATAGACCAAAGGCCAAATGATGCATGCTGATAAAAACAGTAGAAAGAAAAATGCCAATAGAGCCACCTGCACATAGAAAGTGCCAAACCAGGACACCTTCTCATAACCAGCTGTGATTCTTTGACCAAATGGATGGTACAAGTAAGCTATCTGACCACTGTTATCCTGCTCAAAAGCAGAGTATTCATTCTGGTCAACTCGTCTGAATAAAAGCTGATCTACTTGCACTAACCTTGTTGTTTCAGAGCCAAACAATTTAGGGCTATGGGCAACAGTTAAAGTGCCATCTTTATTTGCCGACACAGTGACTTGCTGAGTTAGTGCCGACACCTTAGCAGGGGTGGGATGAGGATACCCAAGATTCTGGTAAGTGCCAGTGAAACGGTTAACTTGCTGCTGGAAATTGGCAGGTGGCTGGGGAGCAGGGTTCGGTTGAGCGGGATAATAATGGTCGATAAATGCTTTAAACAGTTGGTCCTGTATATTCTTGGTAAACCCGAAGCTGTTGTATACAAAAAAGAAGCCTAAGTTCTGCTCAGGAATGATGAACAAAATGCTGGTATACCCGATCAAGTTACCAGAATGCCCGATTGCCCGGATGTTGTTTTGCCTCCACTCATGAAAACTGTAGGCAGAGCCAGGTAATTGGGGATATTTAGTGTTGAGGAAGTGCTGTTGATGCATGAGCCGCGCTGTATCCTCTTGTAGGATGCGCGAGGAGTGGTAGCGACCGAGCTGTAGATGAGCAATCATGAAGTGAGCCATGTCTGTAGCGGTCGTACTCAATGAAGCTGCTGGCGGGAAGTTGACATCTATAAACGGTGCCTGCTGATAGCTGCCATTTTTATACCTGTAACCCTGTGCCAGCTCGGATGCCAGAGCAGGCGGCACTGGTTGAAGAAAACTGCTGCGGTGCATATCCAGCGGTTGCAGGAGATTTTGCTCTATATATTTGGGGAAAGGGACACCCGATAGCTCCTGTACCAGATAGCCTAAAAGAGCAACGTCATCGTCAGTGTAAAGATAAAACTTTCCTGGCGGCAGGATCAGAGGGTAAAGTTGTTCAGAGAGGTACTTTCCTAGCGGTGGCACTTGAGCTGCCGTTGGGGATGCTATCCCGATATAACGCAGATTCAGACCACTGGTTTGGGTCAGCAGATCGGCGACTGTCTGTGGCTGGGGGAATGGGTTCTGGACTTGAAAGCTCTTGAGATAATGGTTGACATTTTCGTCAAGTTTGAGCAGTCCTCGCTCATACAATTGCATGACTGCTGTTTCTGTGAATAGCTTGGAGAGGGAAGCAACACGAAACAGGGTCCTATCTGGAACAACTGGAATCTTTTTTTCTAAGTTGGCATAGCCGTAGCCTTTGCTAAAAAAGATATTGCCATCCTTCACCACACTGACAGCGGCACCTGGGGCATGTGCTTTTGGCATCTGCTCTGCCAAGAATTTATCAAAAAACGCTTCCATTTCCTGCGGATCAGTCGGTCCTTGCCCAGGCGAGGACATAGCCTGTGCTATTTGAGTAGATGGCTGCTGATGAAGAGACGGTGGTACCTTTCTCGCTAGACTAGGTAGCCCAGATAGCGAAACAAGTAGGAGTGCTAGAATTGCCCAATGAATTATCTTTTTAATTTGGCGTTTCCCCATCGTCCAATTTTCTCAAAAAGAATCTAGCTTTAATGTTTTATCAATGAATAGCTACCTAGTAAAATGCCAAATAGCTGGATAGCACCTAGATGATTCCTATCAACAAATAGCTATGCAATAGATTTTGATTCGGTGATTTCTCTCACTCAAGCTCACTTTAGTAAGGCAAAAAACATTAAAGCTTCCTCCTAGCGAAGTAAGGCGGTTTGTTCTTAAAGGCATGATTATTTTTCATGCTGGTTTCATTTTTAATTGCGTTTGTCAGTATTTTAATCTGAACCCTAGTAAAACAATACTTATAGATATTGGGAAGGAATGCAGAGCGCGAATTTAGCCTCAAGGAAGATACCTGCTTCAGAAGTTAGTCTAAGATGGATATGGGTCATGTTGTAGCATTTTTTTGTGAAAGGTAGATACCAACAAGCATGAAGTTGCCAAACAAAACATGCAAAAAAAGATAGATTAAAGCAAGATGAGTGCTAATAAGCAGAGCCCATTGATCTTATTCATCCTGGCTGCATCATTGCTAGGAGCCTGTAGCAAAGTTGAACCGTCTGCCAACGCTATCAAACCTCCAGCAGTAAGAGTGCAGCTATCAAGGGTAGATTTATCCACTCTTGTAGAAAGTTCAGAATTTGTTGCTAGCCTAGAGTCACGCCGCTCCGTGACTCTGCAACCGCAAATCTCTGGTCGAGTTAGCAAGATATTTGTTAGATATGGCGAACAAGTCCCAGCAGGGGCACCGCTTATCCAAATCTACCCAGCTGAACAACAAGCAGCAGTCAATAGTTATAAAGCTGCTGCCCAAGCTGCTCAAGCTCATCTACAGCAGACGAAAGCTACACTCAGCTCCCTTCAAGCTCAGCGAATATCTAACGTGGCCAATTTTCAATACAACCAGAAGCAGTATGAAAGGTATGCGACCCTCTATGCTGAAGGGGCTGTATCTCAGCAGCAAAGAGACCAGTATCTTAACAGTCTCAATGCAGCCCGCTCCAGCCTTAAAGCAATCGATGAACAGATTCAAGCCCAGAAAGCCACTGTGGCTCAGGCGGAAAAATCACTACAACAAGCTCAGTCGAATACTAATCAACAACAAGTTCAGCTCCATTACTATAAAATTTCGGCTCCCTTCGCTGGTAGAGTAGGCAACATTCCAGTAAAGCTAGGTGATTATGTCACTCCTTCTACTTCCTTAACTAGCATTACCCAGAATCAACCATTAGAGGTGAACATATCTATTCCGATTGAGGATGCACCGAAGTTGCACTTGGGAACATCAGTAAATTTGATCAACCCTCAAGGCAAGACAATAGGCACCAGTCACGTCTTTTTTATCTCTCCTAAGACCAATAACAATACCCAATCTATACTAGTCAAGTCTTTATTTGACAATTCTAAAAATCAACTGAAGGCTAATCAATACATACGAGCTAAAGTAATTTGGGACAAGCGTCCTGGAATTCTAATTCCAACTACAGCCGTGACTCCCATCGGTGGGCAGGATTTTGTCTATGTAGCACAGGAGATGCAAGAACAATCAAAACAAGGCAAATCCCAATTAGTGGCCGAGCAAAAGCCTGTGAAGTTAGGTGCAATTCAGGGTAATGATTACCAAGTTCTTCAAGGATTGCAGCCAGGAGAGCAAATAGTTGTATCTGGCATCATCAAACTGTCTAATGGCACTCCTATTATCCCTATAAAATCGTGAGCTGCCAATTGGCATTATTACGTATTCTAAATACCAATACATATGTTTGTTGATTTTTTCATTAAACGACCTGTGTTTGCCAGTGTCTGTTCGCTGGTCATCTTGTTAGCGGGAGGAGTTAGTATTCCCGCATTACCAATTGCTCAGTACCCAGAGATTAGTCCTCCTCAAGTCCAAGTGTCTTCTACATATATTGGAGCGAATGCTCAAGACGTAGAAAATGCTGTGACAACCGTATTAGAGCAGCAGATTAACGGTGTCCAGGGCATGCAGTACATCTCTTCGAGCAGCAGTAATGATGGCACCAGTACGATTACAGTCACGTTTGAACCACAGTATAACCAAGATATTGGGGCTGTTGATGTGCAAAATCGAGTGTCTATTGCTGAACCGCAACTGCCTGCCTCGGTGAGACAAACTGGAGTTAAGGTCACTAAGCAGCAAAGCAGTATTTTATTAGGGATTGGTCTATATACAGATAACAACGAGTACAGCACAATATTCTTAAGCAACTATGCGGATCTCTACCTGACGAATGCTCTAAAAAGAGTTAATGGCGTTGGTCAGGTGACAATTTTTGGGGAACGTAAATACGCCATGCGTATCTGGCTAGACCCCGCTCGGCTAGCTAGTCGCGGGATCACGGCTCAGGACGTTGTTAATGCAATTAACCAACAGAATATACAGGTAGGTGCTGGAACCATCGGTCAGCCACCAGCACCTACAGGGCAAATGTATCAAATCCCGATCACTGCTCAGAGCAGACTGACAAAGCCGACCCAATTTGAGAATATCATTGTCAAAACCAATACTGATGGCACGCTGATCAAAATTAAAGATCTCGGTCGAGTTGAACTTGGGGCAGAAACCTATAGCTCGTTCTTGAGATTTGATGGTAAAGATGCTGTGGGCTTGGGAATATACCAACTTCCAGGCAGCAATGCTTTGGATGTTGCCAAGGCAGTCAAAGCCGAAATGAAAAACCTGGCTCAACATTTTCCACCAGGAATGAAATATGAAGTGGCGATTGACAGGACGCAGTTTGTCCAAGAGTCCATCAAGGAAGTTCTCACAACTCTGTTTGAGGCGATCGCGTTAGTCGTCTTGGTGATTTTTATTTTTTTACAGAACTGGAAAACTACCTTGATTCCAGCGATCACAATTCCCGTTTCCTTGATTGGAACATTTGCCTTTATGAAGGTGTTTGGGTTTTCCATCAACCTCCTGTCCTTATTTGGCATTACTTTAGCGACAGGGCTAGTGGTTGATGACGCAATTGTTGTCATCGAAAATATCACCCGCGTACTTGAGGCTGAAAACGTAAGTCCACGTCGGGCTGCTTCTGAAGGGATGCACGAGGTTACAGGTGCAGTTATTGCCAGTTCCCTAGTGCTAATGGCAGTGTTTATCCCAGTTGCGTTTTTTCCTGGGACAACAGGAGAACTCTATAAACAATTTGCATTAACAATTGCTTTCTCAATCGGGATTTCTGCCTTTAATGCCTTAACCCTCACGCCTGCCCTCTCAGCCCTGTTGCTTGGTCGTGGCGAGGCATCGCGAGGCTGGATGTCTAGAATTTTTAGACCGATTAACTGGTGCATTGACAAAACTCGAAGTGGATACCATTGGTCACTACAGCGCCTGACACGCATTAAGGGCATTGTGATTCTAATTTTTATCGGGTTGTTGGTACTGACAGTCTGGCTCTATCTACATGTTCCACAGGCATTTATTCCCGAAGAAGACCAGGGCTATTTCCTCACAATTATCCAAGCCCAACAGGGTGTTTCCCTTCAGTACACGAGCGATGTCATGGCTCAGGTGGAAAAAGAACTCCTCTCACTACCTGAAGTTGACTCTACTTTCGCAGTGGGCGGTTTTGGTTTTAGTGGCAGTACTGCTAACAACGGTATTGTTTTTACTCATCTCAAACCTTGGTCAGAGCGGCAAAAGGCTAATCAGTCAGCTCAGGCAATTATCAAAAAGCTGCAAGGAACCTTTAATGCGATTCCAGGGGCAAAAATTTTGCCAAATAATCCGCCTGCTATCCCAGGTTTAGGCAGTTTTGGCGGTTTCCAATTTGAACTAGAAGACCAAAGAGGTAATGCTAGCATAGATACCCTTGTTAAAAACATGCAGGAGATCGTCAGCCGCGCTAATAAGACACCTAACCTGACATCTGTATTTAGCACTTTTGCAGCAAACACACCTCAGCTTTTAGTTGAAGTCGATCGCAATAAAGCTGAGGCGCTACAAGTCTCTGTACAGGATATTTTCAACACGATGCAAACTTTTTTAGGTTCGCAATATGTGAACGACTTCAATTTGCAGCATCGGACTTATCGAGTGTATGTCGAGGCGGAAAAGCAGTTTCGTTCTAATCCTCAAGATATTAAGCAACTTTATGTTCGCTCAAATCAGGGTCAAATGATTCCCCTAGGCAGTTTGGTTAAGGTAACGCGAACTACGGGAGCAGAAACAATTAATCACTACAACCTATTTCGATCAATTGAAATCAATGGCTCGGCAGCCCCTGGTTCTAGCTCAGGACAGGCAATCAAGGCAATGCAACGGATAGCCAAGCAAGTTTTACCATCTGGGTTTGGCTACGAGTGGTCAGGTATCTCTGCTCAGGAGATCAAGTCAGGCGGTCAAGCACCCCTGATTTTCGCCCTGGGAATTGTCTTCGTTTTCCTGGTGCTTGCTGCTCAGTATGAAAACTACTTTGACCCTTTAATTATTCTCTTAGCAGTTCCCTTAGCAATTTTGGGTGCCATGCTGGCAGAATGGTTGCGCGGTTTTTCTAATGATGTCTATTCTCAGATTGGGCTAGTGATGCTGATTGGGTTAGCTAGTAAAAATGCCATTTTGATCGTGGAATTTGCCAATCAACTTCGAGAAAAGGGTTTGTCCACGACCAAGGCGGTGATAGAAGCTTCGCAAGAGCGCTTGCGACCAATCCTGATGACTGCGATCGCTTTTATCTTAGGAATTTTTCCACTAGTAATAGCATCAGGGGCAGGGGCAGCCAGTCGTCAGTCTCTAGGTACCGCTGTCGTTGGCGGGATGTTTGTCTCCACTTTTTTGAGTCTATTTGTGGTACCAGTCTTATACATTGTAATTACCAACATTCGAGATCGCTTGAATCGAGGTGATAAGCATAAGGAAACGAGCGACCCTGAAAGAAATTCTCAGGCGACAAGCTCTTCTAGCACTAAAACTGTTCGGATCAAACTCAAGCGTTAGCAAGTACATGGGGAGTTTTAATTAGAGACAATTCGATTAGTACAAGTCTTCAAGAAAGCTAAAGACATACTCCCCCATCTTTAAAGATTAAGAGTTTAAAATCATCTGTGCTCGCTCGAATGCCCAACGATTGCTACTAGTTGGTATGTTCCTTACTGCTTCATAGATAGCGCGATCCATACCTTTCTGTTCGGCCAACCTTTGCAAAGCAGTCTGACGTTCATCTGGAGTAACAGATTGGTTATGGAATAAAAACCAGTCGCTAATAGGTGAAGTTCCATCAAGGGTAGCTTCCTGATCTCGATGGGTATTTTTCCTATTCTCTGACACTTGTTCCAGATCAAGATTGAGGTAGGAATACATTAAACACTCTCGCTGCTCTTGGGTCAACATTTGCATTCGCAACTCAGGAGACAACGAACGCCACTTTTCCCAAAGCTCATCTTCACCCTCTAATAATTCCACAAATTGTCTGTCTGAAAGGTGAGGGAATGGCTGATATAATCCCTGCTGTTGCCAGTTCAATCGCTTCTCAAGTGTCCAGAAACGCGGGTTGTTTTTACGATCCATATTCACTATTGACTATCCGAATCACTACTTTCAATACTTGTTGTCCCATTTCGGGGATTTGCTTTGTTGCCGAACCTCCATTAATTACAGAGTTAAGTTGAGATTGATTTGATCGCTACTGCCATTGTTTAGAGCATTTTTCTGAGAAGCATTGCTAAACAAAATTCTTTTCAAAATAGGTTTATAAACGGAAAAACTCGTGAGGAAAGCAGAAGAGCGACTTTTTAGAGCATGTTTCATAGAACTAGCCACTAACTTCCCACTTTTTGATCATAGCGTAAGAACACAAGCCACTGGAGCTACCTCCAGCTGAGTCCCACGCAAGCTTGATAGATTTTTTTAATTGATGTGACAATCATCTTTAGAAGGATTTTAAATGTCTGACTTTTGTTATTTTTTCATCAAAAAATACAGCGTTCATTGCTCTCGTCATGCCGTCATAACTACTCTTATCTTGCTAGACTATTGAGGTGAAGGGTAGAGCGCACTTCAACCAATGGACAAGAATTCCTCAATTACCAGCCCACTGCATCCTGCTGTCTTTGTAACTGCCTTGGCACTGACAGCGAATATCTTATACCCATTGAAATCATTAGCTCAGACACCCAGTGCCCCCAGAAGCAGCACATCCCCCTCATCAGGTTGTCTGTCTGGTTATCCTGACGGTACATATCGAGGTGATCGCCCCGTTACCCGGAATGAATTTGCGGCAGGGTTAAATGCTTGCCTAAACTCTGTGAACCAACTCCTACCGAGCAATAAGGCAGACTTGGCAACGCGAGAAGACTTTCAAAATTTGATCGATCGGCAGATTGAGCTAAACAGACAACTGCTACAGCTTGACGAGCAACTTGGCAATCCACCTGCTCAGAAATAAGATCTAAGTCAGAAATGAGTTCAGTTAAGTGCCTCTGAGTGTACACCAGACTGCAGATTCTGGAAAAACAGCCTTTTTTGTTACAATCTCACAAGTAGCAACCAACTGCCTTTAGAAGCAGGAAGGTGGATAGCCAAGCATAGCTATAGCTATGCTTGGATAGGTTTATTAGAGCAGATAGGAAGATTGCCGTGTGACGCATACACAAAAGTCATTAGGAGAGCAAAACTACGAGCAGTTTGCAGAGCGCTATGCAGCTGCGGTTGAAACGAAAGCTCATAACGCTTATTATGAGCGACCCGCTACCTTATCGCTGCTGCCTGAAGTGGAGGGATTACAAGTGTTAGATGCGGGATGCGGTCCTGGAATTTATACCGAATGGCTGCTCAAGCGTGGAGCACAGGTTGTGGCTTGTGACGTAACACCCCAGATGGTTGAGATTACCAGACGGCGAGTCGGCAATCTTGCAGAGATTCATCAGGCAGATATCACTCAATCGCTTACGTTCGCCGTTGATGCTGCCTTTGACATAGTGCTGTGTTCTTTAGTATTAGACTATATCAATGACTGGCAGCCTGTATTTAAGGAGTTTTTTCGGGTATTACGATCGGGCGGAACGTTAATCTTTTCTTGTGGACATCCAACTGGAGACTATCTCTACACCCAGCGCAAACAATTAACCCCCGGCAATTACTTTAATGTCGAAAAGTTTGTGACCGAGTGGTCTGGATTTGGCGAACCTTACCCAGTTATCACCTCCTACCGTCGTCCACTCCAGGCAACGTTAAATCCTTTATTCAAGGTAGGGTTTATTTTGGATGAAATCCTTGAACCAAAACCGATCCCGCAGTTTGAAGAGGCAAATCCAGAAGACTACAACAGGCTAATGCGAGAGCCTGGATTTCTGTGCGTTCGTGCTTGTAAACTATGCTAATTCAACGATAACTGACTCACAAATTGCACTTTGGATTACCTAAAGATGATTCAATGAGCACCCAAAATACTAACAGTTGATGAGTTCATCAAAAACTACGGAGACAACGAGCGTTATGAGCTAATTGATCGAGAATGTAAGCTTATTCACTGATTCACATAGTTTACAGCAAACTGTTGATTGAATAATCGGGCTAAAACCGAATGACTTCATCAGAGGTAAAGCAAATGAGATATTGCGGTGCGGCATGACTGACCTGAAGCAAGTGCTGCTCCTAGGTGGAACAGGGGATGCCATAGAGTTAGCTGCTAGAATTGCCGAAATCCCAGGAGTGGAAGTCATGACTTCTTTAGCAGGTCAAACTCGCCAGCCTGTAGTGCCATCTGAAAACACCCGGCTCGGCGGATTTGGTGGAGTAGCAGGACTCATAGCGAACAGCGGGCGATCGTTGGATTGAAGTAGACAGTCATGAAGCAGCGGCAACAGTATTGCCAGGAATTGCCCAGCGAATCTTTCTGACGATCGGTCGGCAAGAACTCGCTGCCTTTGCTCATCTACAAGATCTCTGGTTCCTGATGCGAATGATTGATCCACCCCTATCGGATGCGGTAGTACCACCCGGAAAGCTCCTCCTAGAACGTGGACCGTTTTCACTTGATGAAGAGCGATCACTGTTGCAACAGTATGAAATTGAGGCGATCGTCAGCAAAAACAGTGGCGGTCATGCCACTTATGCCAAAATTGTCGCAGCACGAGAAATAAAGATCCCAGTAGTAATGGTACAACGCCCTCGCATTCCATGCAGTGAAAGGGTCGAAACCTTGGAGGATGCTATAGCATGGATCGTCAGCGTTTTATAAAAAGCTGATTCTCACCACGATCAATATTTCTCCCAAATTCATGAAAATAGCTAGCCTAAGATTTCATTTCACGGCTCTTCTATCCCTTTCACAATAGTCCACTGTGTCACTGGAGCCATTGCTTTCCAGCCCAGGAATTTTCCGACGGGTTCTGCCCGCTGGATAGCAAGGCGGGTCAGGTTTCCTCCCAGCTTACCTTGGCACTGAAATAGTAGGTGTTCCCCTTCAACCGTGACCGCATTCGCAATCAGGCGACCCCCGGGACGCAGCAATCGCCAGCAGACTTCCAATAAATTAGGTGCGGTTAATCCACCGCCAATGAAGATGGTATCGGGTTCTGGTAATCCTTCAAGGGCACCTGGGGCTTCTCCAGCCACAATTTTGAGATGGGGAACGCCTAAAGCAGTCGCGTTGTTGGCAATGTATTGCAGGCGAGTGGGATGTTGCTCAATGGCGATCGCTTGGCAGCGACGATCGCTCCGCATCCACTCAATGGCGACTGAGCCACAGCCTGCACCCACATCCCACAGCAGTTGTCCTGGTAAGGGGGCAAGAGCAGATAGGGTAACTGCGCGAACTTCTCGCTTCGTCAACTGTCCATCGTGGTGGTAGGCAGTGTCGGGGAGTCCAGGGGTGTGAGGGGCGTAGGGCGTGGGGGAACTGGTCCATGCCCTATTACCTATTCCCCATTCTCCAAACCTACAGGTAACAGCAATCGTGTTGAGATCGGCAAGTTCGTTAGTCATCGTCCAGGTGGAGGCAATGCCTTCGATGATGCGTTCGTGAGTGCCGCCCATGCGTTCTAGAACAGCGATTTGACTCTCACCGTAACCTTGTTGTGTCAGGAGTTGAGCCACTGTTACTGGAGTCGTTTTGTCTGCACTGAGTATCAGGATTCTGGCACCAGGGTAAAGCACTGCACTTAAGAGAGCCAGATCGCGACCACACAAGCTGAGGGTTTCGATTTCGGTCAGCGACCAGCCCAGACGGGCACAGGCAAGACTAAAGGCAGAGGGAGCGGGAACGATCGTCATTTCTGCAACAGGAATGTGTCGAATCAGAGTCACACCAATGCCGTAACACATTGGATCGCCGCTTGCCAGTACACAAACTGTCTGCCCGCGACGCTGAATGATTTGCTCTACTGAGTCTGAGATCGGGGAAGTCCAGAGGAGTTGTTCTCTTGTATCGTCTGTGGACAACATAGCAAGATGACGTTCTCCGCCAACGATCACGGTTGCTTGAGCGAGGAGCGATCGCCCTACTGGACTGACCCCCTCCAACCCATCCTCTCCAATTCCCACAACCGACAGCCACTTTCGCATTGCCCTTTCCTCGCTTTAAGAATAAGAAAGATTTGAGAATTTAAGTTTTGTGCTGCCAATGTGATAGGCTACGCTGGTTTGATGCTGAGAAAATCCGGTGAGATTCCGGTACTGTGCCGCAACTGTAATGCGATTTTAGATTGGAGATTTTAGATTGGAACGTAAAATGTTCAATCCAAAATCTAACATTCAGAATCGATTAAGTCAGAGTGCCAGCCTCAAGCGTGTTCTAAAAATCTAAATCTAACCTGCACTCCTTGTGGTGATTCAAAACAAGAAGCCATTCAACATCATCTTTAGGACGTGATCTTACCTGAATTACCATCACGAATAGAGAAATTACTGGCTTTATACAAACAACATCGAGAAACACCGGATGAATCCTTTGGAGAATTCACAAATCGATTTTCAGTTCCAAATCTTAAACAATCGATGACTTCATCAAAACTTTAGAACTTGATGACATTAGGAATTGCATGGTTGATTATATTCGCAACGGTGATGATATCTATCGCAAATCTTTTGCCATCATTCGTGCAGAAGCTAATTTAGAACACTTACCCGATGATTTAGCACATGTGGCAGTGCGGCTGATCCATGCCTGTGGCATGACTGATATTGTGCAGGACTCGCCGCTTCACCCAATGCGGTAAAAGTAGGACGAGATGCGCTCTAACAGCAGGTACGCCCATTTTGTGCGACTCGCAAATGGTAGCAAGTGGCATTACTCGCAAGCGACTTCCTCCCAATAATGAGATTATTTGCACCCTCAATCAGCCTGACATTTCAGAGATTGCCCAGCGCATCAACAATACGCGATCGGCAGCCGCAGTAGATCTCTGGAAACCTTGCATCGCTAGGGCAGTCATTCGCTTGTTGTCTTCCCATCCAGATAATCGCGTACATTGTAACAACTCTTTCCCACTACGCCCTAGAGGAGTACACAATCCCCAAACACGTTATGCTCGATAATACTGGAGCAAAACGTAAACCCTGGCACTTCACAGTTTTTGGCGAGCCAGATTAAGGTATTCCACTACCCATTCCATTACTCCCAATTCAAGCACTCCCATGCAGAACCTCACCCCAACTCAACCTACACCAGCTGATCTACAAGCCTATTGGATGCCATT
>Ga0213881_10001224_pt1 | contig 12670 bp, 9 predicted proteins | sample BarmaccoBMER_R08_FD_160104 | JGI IMG/M metagenome (GOLD analysis project Ga0213881, IMG submission 160104) | Barbacenia macrantha exposed rock microbial communities from rupestrian grasslands, the National Park of Serra do Cipo, Brazil - ER_R08 ... | reverse complement strand
CCTCGGCCAGCGCGGCCACGGTTGCGTCGTTATCGACGAACACGGGCACGCCGAGCCGCTCGCCCAGGACCTGGCGCAGCGGCACGTCGGTCAATGGGATGTTGACCGACGACACGACGCGCCCGGTCTCGAACTCGACCACCGACGGGACCCCGATCCCGACCGCGGTCAGATCGTCCGGCCGGATGCTTCCCACCATCGCCACCAGCTGATCGATGAGGGCGGCGCTGCCGGACCGGTCGGTCGGCTTCAGAACGGATTCACTGAGCTCTCTTCCCCGCAGGCGGGCCACGATCACCTTGGTCCCACCGAGGTCGACCCCGATGACCGAGCTCACTCAAGCCCCCGAAGCCGCCGAGCGCACCAGAGCGCCGGCCGCGGGGTCGAGCAGCACCTTCACCTCGGAGGCCAGCGGCGGCAGCAATGACGAGGGGATGTGCGGATCCGGCTTGGCATCCGGACCGAACGCCGCTGCGACCGGTTCCGCCTTGGAGTCTCCCGTGGCCAGGAACACGATCTGCCGGGCGTTCACGAGCGCGGGAAACGTGAGGGTCACACGCGGCACATACGGCTCCAAGCCGGCATGCTCCACGCCGAGCACCAGCCGCGAGCGCTCCGACAACGAGTCCTGATCGGGGAACATCGAGGCGAGATGCCCATCGCCGCCGATTCCCAGCAAGACGAGGTCGAAGCGGGGTGGTCCCGCGGCGCGTAGCTCGCGCTCGTAGTCGTCCGCGGCCGCATCGGGGCGAAGCTCGCCGCGCATCCGATGCACCGTCGGCAAAGACCCGCCGTCGCGAGCCAGCGGGTCCAGCAGCGCCGCCTTGACCATGCCGTAGTTGGAGCGCTCATCCTCGGGCGGCACGGACCGTTCGTCGCTGAACCAGAGCGTGCTCCCGGAGACGTCAACGCCCACAGTCCGGACAGCGTCGACGAACTCCCCATAGGCCGTCCGCGGGGTGGATCCTCCCGTCAAGACCACATGCCCGGAGCCGGCGGCCACGCCAACCAGCATGGCCGCGCAGGCGCGCGCCGGATCGTCGAGGATCTCGATCTCAACGCCCATGGACACCGACCCTAAAGAGGCGGGTCAAGGCATCAATCAGCATTGGGGCAGAACTCTCTGGCGGCTCGGAGCGCCGGGCCGTAGGTGGGATCGCGCAGATGTGCCTGTCTCACTCCCTCGCCCAGGATTCCTCCCTCCCCGCGTGACGCCCCCAGCACCAGCCAGGTCTGCTCGCCGCGATCCGGCGAGTACTCGCGGGCACACAGCCCGCCGTCGGCTCGGTCCAGGGACAGCGTGCATCCTGCCCGCCACGCCACGGTCACGCCGGCCAGCCCCGGTACCTCCTGCTCGAACGGCTCTAGGCCAATGTCGATGTAGCGCGGGCTTTCGGTGTAGGCGCGGCCGCACAGCTCGGAGCCAGTGGCCGCCTGCAGCGGCCGGATGTCCCAGTGCAAGCGCGAGGACATCCAGCCGGCCATCAGCAGCGCGCTGGCCGCCGAGTTCGCGTGGTGGCGTACCCTGAAACCGTCCAGGGAGGCGAGCATCGCCCGGCGCCGCGGAGTATCGAAGCTTGCCGCCAGACGCTCTCGCCACGGCGTCGTGCGCAGCCAGGCCAGATCGACGACGTAGGCCGAGCCCAGCTCCTCCTGGGCGCGCGCCAACGCCGCGGCCGGGTCGGGCGCGTCGTCGGAGTCGACCAGCATCACGTCGATCAGCCCGCGCAATGCCTCCACGGCTTCGTCGTGGCCGTGGGGAGACCACACGATGGTGGGGATCTCGGCGATCACGATTGGATCTACGATCGTCGCCAGCGCACCGAGGTGCTCGGGCCCCATGTCGATCTCGACGCTCTCGCGAATCACCCCGATCCCGGCGCGCTCGTCGTAAGTCATCACGGCGACGGCGTCGAGGGTCTCGCGTCGGTCTTCGACCGCACACAGGATCGTGCGCGAGGCGTGATAGCGGCCCACTCGCTCCAGCCGGTTGGCGACCTCGCCCTTCCAGGAGCGGTCAACGATCACGATCAGGTTGAGCACGCGGGCCGGCGCCAGCCCCTGATTGGCGGCATGGCGCTCGCGCAGCATCCCGCGCAGCGCGGCTTCTATCGCGTCCGGGTTGGTGTCCTGCTCTGACCAGACGTCTTCGCTCACAGCCGGCGCCACCTGCGGTCGCTTCCGAGCAGCCTGTCGGCCTCCGCAGGTCCGGCTGAGCCGGCTGGGTACTGCGGGACCGGCGAGCTCGTGTCTGCGTGCCACGCCTGCAGAATCGGATCGATGATCCCCCACAGGGCGATGATCTCGTCGCCCCGCGTGAACAACGTGGCGTCGCCGCGCATCGCGTCAAGGATCAGCCGCTCGTACGCCTCCGGCGACTCCGACAGGAACGAGGTTCCGTAGCGGAACTCCATGTTGACCGGGCGGATCCGCATCGTCGCGCCGGGAATCTTGGCGCCCAGCGAAACCGACACGCCTTCGTCGGGCTGCACGGTGAGGATGATCTGGTTCGGCTGGACCCCGACCGACCCGATGTTCTTGAAGGCCAGGTGGGGCACCGGCTTCAGCGTGACCACGATCTCGGTGACCTTGCGGGCCAACTGCTTGCCCGTCCGCAAGAAAACCGGGACGCCCGCCCACCGCCAGTTTGAGACGCTCAGACGCAGCGCGGCGTAGGTCTCGGTACGCGAATGGGGATCGACTCCGTCCTCCTCCAGGTAGCCGCCGACCTTCTTGCCGCCGACCACTCCCGGGCCATATTGGGCGCGAACCGCCATCGCCGCCACGTCGCCGGGCGATGGGGGCACGATCGACTCGAGCACCTTGAGCTTCTCGTCGCGCACGCGATCGGCGTCGAACGAGGACGGCGGCTCCATCGTGAGCAGCGCCAGCAGCTGCATCATGTGGTTCTGGACCAGGTCGCGCAGCGCCCCGGCGCCCTCGTAGTAGCCGGCCCGCCCTCCGATCCCGATGTCCTCAGCCGCGGTGATCTGGACGTGGTCGATGAAGTTGCGGTTCCAGACCGGCTCGAACAGCGCGTTGGCGAAACGCAGCGCCATCAGGTTCTGGACCGTCTCCTTGCCCAGGTAGTGGTCGATCCGGAACACCTGGGACTCTTCGAACACGTCGAGCACTTCGTCGTTTAGCCGGCGAGCCGAAGCCAGGTCATAGCCGAACGGCTTCTCGATCACGATCCGCGTCTCGGCCTTCTCGCACTGCGAGAGCTCGGCGGCGCCCAGTTTGCTGGCGATCACGGGGAAGAACTGCGGCGCCGTCGAGAGATAGAACACCCGGTTGAGCGGCTGGCCGGCCCGCTCGTCGAACTCACGCAGGGCGCGACCGAGCTCGCCGTACACCTGGTCATCGTCGAACACGCCAGGGACGTAGCGCATCTCGCTGAGTAGGCCGTCGAGCACTTTTTGGTCGGGTCGGCGGCGCGAGAACCGCACGATCGACTCGCGCACCATGTCCTGGAAATCTTCGTCCTCCTGGCCGCGCCGGGCGACGCCGATCATCTCGAAGCGCTCGGGCAGCGATCCTTCGTGTGCCAGGTTGTACAGCGCCGGAAGCAGCTTGCGGTGGGCGAGGTCGCCGGTCGCGCCGAAGATCACCAGCGCTGTCGGCCGGACGGGCAGGCGCTCCAGCCCCTCGATGAGCGGGTTTTCCTGCTCGGATTCTGTGGCAACGGCTGCGCTCTGCATCGGTCTAGCTCTCCTGGAGGATTGCGGTGATCCGCTCGGTCAGCGCACGAATGGCCTGGGCGGGGTCTCCCTCTAGGTCTACCCGCTCGGCGGGCCGCCCGTGCGATCGCAACGTCTCGAGATCGCCGGTCGCCTGCGCGGCCACCAGTGTCCCGAACGAGTAGCCGGCACCCGGGATCTCGGCGTCACGCTCGGCGGACGAGACGAGCTGGAGGAACCGCCCGGTCGGCGGCCCGCCCTTGTGCAGCTGCCCGGTGGAGTGCAGGTACCGCGGCCCGTACCCGAATGTGGTGGCGGCACCGGTAAGCGACCGGATGGCGACCCGCAGCTCTGCGACGGCCTCCTCCACACCGGCCGACGGCGGCACGTAGCCGAGAATCGCGACGTAGTGCGGCGGCCGCGCGTCGGCCAGCAGCGTCCGTAGCTCGCCGTCGCCCGCCGAAGAGACCAACGGCGTCGACCTCGCGTCCAGCACCCGCCTGGTGTTGTCCTTGGCCTCTTGCACGTTGGGCTGGTCGAACGGGTTGATCTCGAGCGCCCACCCCGCCACCGCCACCGCGAACTCGGTCAGGAAGAAGATGCGGCCGAGGTCGACGGCGCCGTGGGCCGGCAGCGTGATCGTTGGATGCCCGGCGGCAGCGATCTGCTCGATCGCGGCATCCAGGCGCTCGTCGGGATCGTCGGGATTGCGCCGGTACACGAAGACGCGGTCGTCCCCGTACACGTCGGCCGAGTCGCCGAGCGGCTCGTCGGCGACCGGCAGGATCCCACGCCCCTGCTTGCCGGTCGATTCCGCGACGAGCTGCTCGGCCCACAGCCCGAAGCTCTCGATCGGGTGCGATATGACGAACGTCAGCTTGTCGCGGCCCCGACGCGCCAGCTCACCCAGGACCGCGCCCAGCCACAGGCCCGAGTTCGACTCGCTCGAGTCGTAGTGGGCGCACATCTGCTCGGCGACCTGGCAGCGGTGCAGTAGCGCCTCGATGTTCACCCCCATCAGTGCCGCCGGAACGAGCCCGAAGTACGACAGCACCGAGTAGCGGCCCCCGATGTCGGCCGGACCCCGGAAGCATCGCCGCAGCCCGTCGTCGGAGGCCAGGCGCTCGAGCGGACTTCCTGGGTCGGTCACCACCACGAACTGCTCGGGCCGGGCGAACGTCTTGAAGTATCGGTAATGCGACAGCGTCTCGATCGTCGAGCCGGACTTGGACGAGACGATGAACAGTGTCTTCTCCAGGTCGACCGAGTGCTGCACGCCGAGCACCACATCGGGGTGGGTGGAGTCGAGCACGGTCAATCGCAGCCCGTCCGGGATCTCGCCAAATGAGCGGCGAATCACCTCGGGTCCCAAGGACGACCCGCCCATACCAAGCAGCACGGCGTCGGTGAATCCGTCAGCCCGGCACTCCTCGGTGAAGGCATGCAGGTCAGCGGCGTGCTCGAGCATCGGCTCGGACACCGTGAGCCAGCCCAGGCGATCCTCGAGCTCGGGCACTCCAGGCCCGCCCCACAAGGACGCGTCGCGCCGCCACACTCGCTGAGCCACGGTGTCGGCGACAGCCTGGCGAACCCGGTCCGCGACGGCCGGTTGCAGCGGCCGCGGGAGCCGGGCTTGGATCCTGCTCGGCTGACCGGTGACGACCGCCGCCCGGCGCTCCTCGATCCCGGCCAGCAACCGGGTCATCGCCTCCTCGAACTGGCTAACGCCATCGACCAGCAGCTCGTCGGTCACCTGGTCGAGGTTGACGCCGGCCTCGGCCAGCGCATCCAGATCCCCGCTCGGGTCCTCCTCGGCCGTCGGGCCGGTCACCTGGCCGTGGTCGGCGAAGGCGAGCAGCGTCGGCAAGGGCATCGTGTTGACCGTGTGGGCGCCCACCAGGCCGTCGACGTACATCGTGTCGGAGTAATGCGGATTCTTGGTCCCGGTCGAGGCCCACAATGGCCGCTGTACGGACGCGCCGGCATGGCGTAGTCCCTCCCAGCGAGGCCCAGCAAAGAGTTCCTTGAACCGCCGGTACGCCGCGCGCGCGTTGGCCAGCGCGGCAGTTCCGGCCAGGTCGCGCCGATCCAGCTGCTCCAACCGTCGATCGACGGCCGTATCCACACGCGAGACGAAGAAGCTCGCCACCGAATTGACGTCCAGCGACAGCCCTTCGTTCTGCCGGCGCTCCAGCGCGCCGATGTATGCCTCTATCACCTTCTCGTACGCCGCACCTGAGAACAGCAGCGTGACGTTGACGTTTATGCCCTCGTACAGAGCCTGCTCGATGGCGGGCACGCCCTCCGGTGTCCCCGGGATCTTGATCATCACGTTGGGCCGGTTGACACGCTGCCAGAACGCGCGCACCTGCTCGAGCGTGCCCTCGGTGTCGTGCGCCAGCTCCGGCGCGACCTCCAGCGAGACGAACCCGTCGCGCCCGCCCGAGCTGCGGTGCACCTCGGCCAGCACGTCGGCCGCCAGCTGCACGTCGTGGATCGCGATCCGCTCGTAGATCGCCACCGAGTCGAGATTCTCGCGCGCGTGCGTCCGCAGATCGTCGTCGTAGTCGGTCGAGCCCAGAATCGCCTTCTCGAAAATCGACGGATTCGACGTCACTCCCCGTAGCGACTCCACCGCGACCATGCGGGCGAGCTCGCCGCCCTCGACCATCGAACGCCGGATCTGGTCGAGCCACACGCTGACACCGGCTTCCGTGAGTGCCTTCAGGCGCGGGTTGAGCTCGGTGACGGTGCTCATCGCGCACTCCCTCCGATCAGCTGCCTCGTACCCGCTTGACGACCTCCCGCCCCGCCTCGCCGACCCGTTCGGGTGTAAGCCCGAAGTGCTTGTAGAGCGCGCCGGCCGGGCCGGACGCGCCGAAGGTCTCCATCCCGATCGCTTTCCCCAGCTCGCCCACCCACTGGTGCCAGCCGAACGTGGCCGCAGCTTCGACCGACACGCGGGCGCGGCAGGCCGGCGGCAGCACGCGGTCTCGGTAGGCGGCGTCCTGGGCGGCGAAGTTCTCCATGCACGGCATGCTGACCAGGCGCGTGGCGATGCCCTCCGCCTCTAGCGCGTCGGCGGTGCGGGCGCAGATGTGGACCTCCGTGCCGCTGGCGATCAGGATCAGGTCCGGCTCGGGCTCTTTGTAGGAGTAGCGCAGGACGTACGCGCCGCGCTCAATCGCGTCGGCCGGAACCGCGGCTGGATTCCAGGTGGGGATCCCCTGGCGCGAGAGGACCAGCGCCGTCGGATGGTCGGTGGACTTGATCGCGTAGTGCCAGGCCAACCCAGTCTCGTTGGCGCCGGCCGGCCTCACCACCCTCAACGTCGGCATGGCGCGCAGGCCCGCCAGATGCTCGATCGGCTGATGCGTGGGACCGTCCTCGCCGAGCCCAATCGAGTCGTGCGTGTACAAGAAGATAGACGGGAGCTTCATCAGCGCGGCCAGCCGGACCGACCCCCGCATGTAGTCGCTGAAGGTGAAGAACGTCGAGCCGTAGCCGCGGAAGTAATGGAGGGTGAGACCGTTGACGATTGCGCCCATGGCGTGCTCGCGGATCCCGAAGTGCAGGTTCCGACCCTCGTACGACCCGGCCTCGACATCCCCGCCCCCGTCGATCAGGGTGAGCGTGGAGGGGGCCAGGTCGGCGGAGCCGCCCACCAGCTCGGGCACCCGCGCCGCAGCCCACTGGAGCACGGTCTGCGAGGACTTGCGGGTCGCGGTCATGCTGCCTGAGGCATGGAAGCGGGGGACGTCGCTGTCCCAGCCCTCCGGGAGCCTGCGGGCGATCATCCGCTCGAGCTCGCCGGCGAGCTCCGGGTGCTCCTCGGCGTAGCGGTCGAAGCGCTCGCGCCACTCGGCCTCGAGCTCCTCGCCCCGCTCGACGCAGCGGCGGAAGTGCTCGAGCGCCTCCTCCGGAACGTAGAACGGCTCGAGTGAGGGCCAGCCCATGGCCTGCTTGGTCAGCTTGACCTCCTCCTCGCCGAGCGGCGAGCCGTGCGCGCCCGCGGTGTCCTGCTTGTGCGGGCTGCCCTGGGCGATGTGGGTCCGGACGATGATCAGCGACGGTTTGTCATCGACCGCGAGCGCGTTCTCCAGCGCCCGCTGGAGGCTGTCGAGCTCGACGTCCTCCTCGAGGTCCTGGACGTGCCAGCCGTAGGCCTCATAGCGCTTGCCGACATCCTCGGTGAAGGCCAGCTTGGTGTCGCCCTCGATCGAGATGTGGTTCTGGTCATAGAAGGAGACCAGCCGCCCGAGTCCGAGATGGCCGGCGATCGAGGACGCCTCGCCGGAAATCCCCTCCTCGAGGTCGCCGTCGGAGGCGATCACGAACGTCCGGTGGTCGACGATCTCATGTCCGGGGCGGTTGAAACGAGCGGCCAGCATGCGCTCGGCCAGCGCCATGCCTACCGCGTGCGAGATCCCCTGCCCGAGCGGCCCGGTGGTGACCTCGATGCCGGGCAGGTCGTGGTGTTCCGGGTGACCCGCCGCTCGCGACCCGAGCTGACGGAACTGCATGATGTCGTCGTCGAGGCTGACCTCGTAGCCGGCCAGGTACAAGGTCGAGTAGAGGAGCATCGACGCGTGCCCGGCCGAGAGCACAAAGCGGTCCCGGTCGGGCCAGTCCGGATGCCGCGGGCTGTGGCGCATCACCCGCGCGTACAGGACGTAGGCCACCGGGGCCAGGGCCATCGGCGTCCCCGGATGGCCCGAGTTGGCCTTCTGCACGGCGTCCATGGACAGCGTGCGGATCGTGTCCACGCACAGCTTGTCCAGCGTGGTCGTGTCCGTGGCGGTCACGGGCGGAGCATAACCCCATCGACCGCCCGACAAGGAACGTGGCAGGAATTCAGCCGAACAGCACGTCGAAGTGCTGATACTGCTCCACCGGCACGTGACGTACCTCCGCCACCGCGTCGGCCAGCGGCACGAGCTTGACCTGGGTCGAATGCAGCGCGGCCATCATCCCCCACCTCCCGTCGTGCACGGCGTCGATCGCGGCCAGCCCGAGGCGCGTCGCGAGCACCCGGTCGAACGCCGTTGGGGTGCCGCCACGCTGGACGTGGCCGAGCACGGTGGCGCGCGTCTCGAACCCGGTCCGCGCCTCGATCTCGCGCTCGAGCGCGTACCCTATCCCGCCCAGCCGCACGTGCCCGAACTCATCCGTGGAACCGGTCTGAGCGACCTCCATCGAGCCATCCTTGGGTGTCGCGCCCTCGGCCGCGACCACGATCGAGAAGTACCGGCCGCGTTCGTGGCGGCGGCGGATCAGGCGGCAAACCTCGTCGATGTCGAACGGGATCTCTGGAATCAGGATTACGTCCGCGCCCCCGGCCACGCCGGAGTGCAGCGCGATCCATCCGGCCGTCCTGCCCATCACCTCGACCACGAGGATCCGGTTGTGGCTCTCCGCCGTGGTGTGGAGTCGGTCGATTGCCTCGGTGGCGATGTGCAGCGCCGTGTCGAACCCGAACGTCACGTCGGTGCCGCCCAGGTCGTTGTCGATCGTCTTGGGCACGCCGATCACCTTTACACCGTCGCCGGTCAAGCGGTTGGCCACGCCGAGCGTGTCCTCGCCGCCGATCGCGATCAGGCCGTCCAGGTTGAAGTCCGACAGAGTGTCGCGGACGCGCTGAACGCCGTCTTCGCGCTTGTACGGATTGGTGCGGGAGCTGCCCAGGATCGTGCCGCCCCGGGGCAGGATGCCGCGCGTGGAGTCGATCGTCAGCTCCTCGAACGAGCCCTCGAGCACCCCCCGCCAGCCATCGCGGAAGCCGATCACCTGATCGCCGTAGGCGTCGATCGCCTTGCGCACGACGGCGCGGATCACGGCGTTGAGCCCAGGGCAGTCGCCACCGCCGGTGAGGATCCCGATCCGCATCGGCGGGAATCCTACGCGTCTAGGGTTTTGGGCCCGGTTTCGCCCCGCTGACGCCCGGGCGCCCCTTGCTCTGGCACAGTGTGCGAGTGGGAGTGAGCGCCGTGTCCCATTCGCCGTCGCTGTGTCATGTGTTGCGGGAGGACCCGGAACTGGCCGACGCGATTCCGCTCGACCGCCGCGCGCAAGCGGTCGAGCAATGCACCGCGCCCCAGCTGTGGATCGAGCCCGGCCCGTGGGCAGGCCGGGGATCACTCGGCTTCCGCGGCGGGATCGGCGTACTCGTGCTGAGCGGGTTGATGATCCGGCGTGTCGGAATCGAGGGCCGCTACGGCGCCGAGGTGATCGGCGACGGCGATTTGCTGCGTCCCAACGAAGAGAGTGTCTCGCCGCTCTTGCCCCTGACCACGCATTGGTCGATTGTCCTGCCCACCCGGGTGGCGGCACTCGATCGCACCTTCGAGCAGCACATCGCCCTGTATCCAGAGCTGGCGCGCTGCCTGGTGGCGCGCGCGATTCAGCGCTCGAAGAACCTCTCGGTCAACATGGCGATCGTGCACCAGGCGCGCGTAGACGTGCGGCTGCACATGCTGCTGTGGCATCTTGCGGCGCGGTGGGGCCGCGTCCGCAGCGACGGCACGGTGCTGCGGCTACGCCTGACTCACGCCGTCCTGGCCGATCTCGTGGCCGCGCGCCGGCCGACCGTCACCACCGCATTGTCGGAGCTCACTCGGCGCGGTCTGGTCAGGACCGACGGAGAGAACTGGGTTCTCTCGGGCGAGGCGCCGGCCGAGCTGATTGCGTTCGCGCGTGAAGGTCCCCGCCGAGCCGGCGAGACCTAATTGCACATCGATCCATACATCGTCCTGGGGAGTGCGATCATCGGCCTGCTCGTCGGCATGACCGGCGCCGGCGGCGGCGCGTTGATGACGCCGATGCTGATCTTGCTGTTCGGCGTCAATCCAGCAGCGGCCATCTCGAGCGACCTCGTGGCCGCGGTCGTGATGCGGCCGTTCGGCGCCGCCGTGCACCTCCGTGCCGGAACCGTGAACCTCCGTCTGGTCCGCTGGATGGTGCTCGGGTCGGTTCCCGCGGCGTTCCTCGGCGCCTATCTGCTCCACGCGCTCGGAAATTCGAAGTCGGCCCAGCAGCACATCGAGACGATCCTGGGCGCCGCCCTGCTCGTCGGCGCCGGAGCGATGGCCCTGCGCTTCGTCCTCGACCGGCGCACCGGTCAGCGCCGGCTGGGGGTCGTACACAATCTCAAGGCCCGGCCGCTGCCCACGATCGCGATCGGCGTCATCGGGGGCGTGATCGTCGGTATGACCTCGGTGGGCTCGGGCTCGCTCATGATCGTCCTGCTCCTGTTCGTGTATCCGAGCATCGGGGCCAACCAGCTGGTCGGGACCGATCTCACCCAGGCCGTCCCGCTGACCGTGGCGGCGGCCCTCGGCGCGCTGATCTTCGGCCACGTCGAGTTTGGTATCACCGCATCCCTGATCATCGGGAGCGTGCCCGCCGTGCTCGTGGGCGCGATGCTTTCCTCGACCGTGCCCGACCGCTACATCCGACCGGCGATCGCGTTCGTGATCTTCGCCTCGGGCCTCAAGTACGTCGGCCTGCACACCACGGCGCTCGGCTGGACGCTGTGCGCGACGTTGCTCGCCGGCGCAGTGCTGTGGCTCCTCTTCGCCCGGCCCTGGCAGGCCCGGGGTGAAGCGCTCGAGGAACTCTCGCGGTGACCGAGCGGCTCGACGTTCCGGTGGCCGGCGGGACACTCGCTGTCTTCCGGCTCGCAGAAGGCGGGGAGCCGGTGCTCGCGGTCCACGGCATCACGGCCAACAGCCACGCCTGGCTGGCCGTGGCCCGCTCGCTCGAGGGCCGCGCGGTGCTGCTCGCGCCCGACCTGCGGGGCCGGGGCGCCAGCAGCCGTCTTCCGCCGCCCTACGGGATGGAGGCCTACACGAGCGACATGCTCGCCGTCCTCGACCACTGCGGCATCGAGCGTGGCGTCCTGGTCGGTCACTCGCTCGGCGCCTACGCGGTGGCGCGCTTCGCCGCCGACCATCCCGAGCGCGTTCGCACCGCAGTCTTGATCGACGGCGGCCTCGCGCGCCCGCTACCCGAGGATGTCGATCCCGAGCAGTTCCTCGCGGCGTTCCTCGGCCCGGCCTTGGCACGACTGGAGCTGACCTTCGAAGCGCCCGAGGCCTACCGCGAGTGGTGGCGGGCGCACCCCGCGATGGCCGGGAGCGATGTCTCTCCGGATGATCTGGTCGCCTACGCGAACCACGACCTGGTCGGTAAGGCAGGTGCGCTGCGCTCTGGCGTGGCCAGGGAAGCGGTCCGGGCCGACGCCGGCGAGCTGCTCGAGCTCGGCAAGCCAGCCCATCGCCTGTCCGTGCCGGTCGAGATGCTGCGCGCGCCGCGCGGGCTGCAGAACGATCCGACTCCGATGATCCCGGCGGAGCTGGCGAACGCCTGGGCGGGCGACGCGCCGCACGATCGGCGCGTCGGCGAGGTGCCGGACACCAACCACTACACGATCGTGATGGGCGCGTCGGGCGCTCGCGTCGTCGCTCAGGCGATCGTGCGCGCATTGCAAAGTCCGGTCGAGGATCCTCGCCTACGATCACCGCGATGAGCAGTGCTGGCACGGTCGGGCTCAGGCTGAACCCCCCGGAACCGAGCCTGACGCAGGAGGAGATGGTCGCCCGTGCGGCGGCGCTGCGGCCCAGACTGGTCGCCGATCAGGCCGAGACCGAGAAGCGCACCTACTACTCGCGGGACATGCACGAGGCTTTCTTGGCCGCGGGCTTCTATCACCTGTACGTCCCCCGTCGGTACGGCGGCTACGAGTTCGACGTACCCACGTATGTCCGGGTTGTCCAGGAGATCGCGCGGGGGTGCGTGTCCACCGCCTGGTGTCTCGGGCTGGCCATGAACCACGCGCTGATGGTGGGCTCCTGGTGGCCGCAGGAGGCTCAGGACGAGATCTTCGCCGGCGGGGACTTCCGGTGCGCGTCGGTGGCGGCGCCGGTCGGTCGCGCGGCGCGGACCGATGCGGGCTGGGAGATCAACGGGCAGGTGGCGTTCGCCTCGGGCGT
>Ga0213881_10001223_pt1 | contig 12675 bp, 8 predicted proteins | sample BarmaccoBMER_R08_FD_160104 | JGI IMG/M metagenome (GOLD analysis project Ga0213881, IMG submission 160104) | Barbacenia macrantha exposed rock microbial communities from rupestrian grasslands, the National Park of Serra do Cipo, Brazil - ER_R08 ... | reverse complement strand
GTGCCATCGGTGCCGCTCAAACCGATCAGTAGCGCTATTAGAGCGTGCCCGATGGTGCCATCGGTGCCGCTGGCCAGGGAGCAGCACCTGGCTGGCTGTCACTTTAAGGGAGCCACACCCATGTGACATCAAGGGGTTGGGCTGGCCCGCGCCGCCAGTTATCCGTGGTAGCGGGCGAGTGCGATGAAGACGTCGCCGGTGGCGTCGTTCTCTGAGAACCGACGGCAACGATCCAACCTCGCCCCATACAGAGCCGAAATTTTGCGCTACACGGAAATTTACCCGCCGTACTCGTACACTAAATTCCCATCTAGCATGGGTGTTCCGCCTTGATCGGTACCTCGTTCGAGATTTACTTGACATTCAGGGAATCCAGCAGCGGCAGGGGCCGCGACTTCGATCCGCGACCTGGCCATGCGCCTCCTGCGGGTGACAGAGGCTGGTCCTTCACGCTCAGTAACTCAGTAACGGCCATATCCCGACAAATCGATGGAGACGCCCGGCACGCCGGAAATCCGGTTGAGGATGGACCCATGACATTTACTGATGGTTCCGCGGCGCCGCGGCCGGAGGCCCAGGCAAGTTCGGCACTGCCGGTCATCGATGTCGCCCCGCTTGTACGAGGCGCGGCGGCCGCGTCGGGCGCGGCACCCGAGACGGCCGCCAAGGAAACAAAAGCCGCCAAGGAAACAAAGGCGGTCGCCGAGCAGATCCAGGCCGCCTGCCGCGAGCGCGGCTTCTTCTATGTGACCGGCCACGGCGTGCCCGCTGAGCTGCTGGCCGAGCTGGCCGACGCGAGTGCCGAGTTCTTCTCCCTCCCGGAACGAGACAAGCTCGAGATCGCCATGGACCGGGGCGGCCGCGCGTGGCGGGGCTACTTCCCGGTGGGTGCCGAGCTGACCTCCGGGCAGCCGGACCTGAAGGAGGGCCTGTATTTTGGCACCGAACTGCCCGCGGACGATCCTCGGGTGGCCGCGGGCTGGCCGCTGCACGGCGCGAACCTGTTTCCCCACCAGGTGCCTCGGCTACGCCCGCTGGTGCTGTCCTATCTTGACGTGATGACCAGCCTGGGGCAGGCCGTGCTGGCGGGCATCGCGCTGAGCCTCGGCCTTGACGCCGATTACTTCGCCGCCGGCTACACCGCCGACCCGACGATCTTGTTCCGGATCTTCAGCTACCCGCCGCCGGAGACCGACGGCCGAGACGGCCGGGACAGCCTGGACAGTCTGGACAGCCCCGACAGCGCGGAGAGCCTGGACGGCCCGGACAGATCAGGCGGCTCCGAAAGCTGGGGAGTGGGTGAGCACACCGACTACGGGCTGCTGACCCTGCTCGCTCAGGACGACAGCGGCGGCCTGCAGATCGCCGCCCCCGAAGGCTGGATCGACGCCCGGCCCGTCCCCGGCACGTTCGTCTGCAACATCGGTGACATGCTGGACCGGCTGACCGGCGGCTGGTACCGGTCCACGCCGCATCGCGTCCGCAACCTTAGCGGCCACAGCCGGCTTTCGTTCCCGTTCTTCCTTGATCCAGGGTTCTCCGCCGAGGTGCCGCCGCTGCCCGACCGCGCCTCCGTCGGCGCCCCCTCCGTCGACGCCCCCAACGCCAACGCCAACGCCAAGAACGGCGGCCGGCGATGGGACGGCCAGGATCTACCCGCCTTCACCGGAACTTACGGCGACTACCTCCTCGGCAAGGTGCCTAAGGTCTTCCCCCAGCTCCGCCGCGAAGTCCTGTGATCCGCTGGCATAACGTTGAGGTGACCACCGGATAGCGCAGGAGGCGGCATGGCCGGAGATGCCCGTGGCAAGGTACGGATCGAGCCGGGCGCGAAGCGGGTACGTGCCTACCTGGCGGGACAGCTTGTCGCGGACACGCTCCATCCGTTCCTGGTGTGGGAGGTCCCCTATTATCCGGCGTACTACCTGCCGGCGGCCGACGTGACGGCCAAGCTTGTTCCCACCGGGAAGACCGAATACTCGCCCAGCCGGGGCGATGCCGAGCTCTACGACGTCCAGGTCGACGGCGCCGTGGCACAGGCGGCCGCCCGTAGGTATCCGGATTCCCCGTTCGAGCGGTTGCGCGATCTGGTCCGCTTTGACTGGTCCGCGATGGACGAATGGCTGGAGGAGGACGAGCCGGTCTACACCCATCCCCGCGATCCATACACCAGGGTGGATATTCTGGCCAGCTCGCGGCGGGTCCGGGTGGAGGTCGACGGCGTCACCGTGGCCGACTCGGTCCGACCGCACATCTTGTTCGAGACCGGCCTGCCGCCTCGCTACTATCTGCCGCTTACCGACATCCGGATGGATCTGCTCCGCCCTTCGAGCACTCAGACCCACTGCCCGTACAAGGGAACGGCGTCGTACTGGTCGCTCGACACCGGACGCACGATCCATCCCGACATCGTGTGGATCTACCGGACTCCGCTACCGGAAAGCCAGAAGGTCGCTGGCCTGGCGTGCTTCTACAACGAGAAGGTGGACATCTACCTCGACGACGAGCTGACCGAGCGCCCGCGCACCCACCTCACCTGAGTTCATGACCACCACCAGGCCGACCACTTCCGAACTCATCGCGCTCGTGGTCCAGGGCAGCCGGGCCCTGATGGCAGCCGGGCAGTCCGACATGGTGTGGGGTCACGCCAGCGTCCGGGATCCCGGTGGGCGCGGCGCCTGGATGAAGAGCGCGGGCTGGGGCTTCGAGGAGGTGGATGCCACCAGGGTCGTCCTGGTATCCAGGGACGGGGACGTCCTGCACGGCGGCGAGACCGGCCGTCGGCACATCGAGTACCCGATCCACACCGAGATCATGGACCGCCGCGATGACGTCGGAGCCGTCGTCCACACCCATTCCGATGCCGCCAATAGTTTCTCCGCCTTGGATGTGCCGCTCCGTCCGATCAGCCACGCGGGTTCGCTGTTCTGCTATCCGGACATCCCGCGATTCACCCTGACCGGCGGCCTGATCCGCGGCCGGGAGCTGGGGCAGGCGCTGGCGGAGATGCTCGGACCGGCGTCGGCCTGCCTCATGCCCCAGCACGGCCTGGTGGCGGTCGGCCCCACCCTTCCGGTCGCGGTGATGACCGCCGTGCTGCTTGACCGGGCCTGCCGCACCCAGCTGACCGCGATGGCGGCCGGGCCGCTCGTCCGCTGGGGCGCCGAAGCGGACACCCTGGCCAAGCGGGCCGAGGTCTGGTCCGCCGCCCAGATGCAAGCCGGCTGGGACTACCTGCTCCGCACCGCCGGCCGCCTCCCCGCCGGATGAATGTGGCATCCACCCGGTTACAACCGGGTCGCTGTCACATCCATCCGATGGCCGGAGCGCCCGAAAGTTTCAGCCCTCACATCCGCCCGCCCCGCCCGACCAGAGCTTGTCACCAGGGCAAACCTTTGCCTAACCAGCATCCGAAGAAGCCACGCCTTGTCGGCCCCGCCAGCCGATCCTTACCGTCCTGGCCATGAGGATTCGCCTGTTCGCGGCCTGCCTGGCCGGTGTCCTGAGCCTCGCGGGGGCGGCGGCGGTAACCGCGCCGCGCGCCGCAAACGGGGCCACCTCGACCTGCACGGTGAGCTACAGCGTCGGCAACAACTGGTCGGGTGGCTTCCAGGCCGGCGTCACCATCACCAACAACGGCCCGGCCCTCTCCAGCTGGACGCTCGCCTTCGCGTTCCCGAACGACCAGCAGGTGACGAACCTCTGGAACGGCATCTTCAGCCAGAACGGCCAGGTACTGGTGGTCAGCAACGCGAGCTACAACGGCTCGCTCGGCACGGGGGCCAGCGTCACCGTCGGGTTCACCGGATCCGTCAGCGCCACCAACAACGTCCCGTCGTATTTCACGGTCAACGGGTTCGCGTGCAACGGCGCTGCTCAGGTTCCCTTCGTCGAACTGACCAGCCCGCAGGCCAGCCAGGGCTACACGCCGGGCGCCAGCGTCACGGCGGCAGCCACCGCCAGCGAGCCGACCGCGTCGATCAGCAAGGTCGAGTTCTTCGCCACATCGGTGATTCCCGGCACCAGCAAGACCCCGCTGCTCATCGGCACCGCGAGCGCCAGCCCGTACACCGCCACCTGGCCCAGCGTCCCGGCGGGCTACTACGACCTGACCGCGGAGGCGTTCGACAGCGCGGGCGCCACCGCCACCTCCCCGCCCATCCTGGTCAATGTGGTCTCCGCCACGTCCACCGCCCCGCAACTGCACGTTTCCGGGAACCAGCTGCTGAATGCCAGCGGTAGTCCGGTGGTGTTGCACGGGGCGGATCGCTCCGGCGGCGAGTTCGCCTGCGTGCAGAACACCGGCATCTGGAATGGCCCGATGGATCAGGCGTCGGTCACCGCGATGAAGGAATGGGGTATCACCGCCGTCCGCGTCCCCCTCAACGAAGCGTGCTGGAGCGGTGAGTCGTACGTGACCGCGGCATATGCGGGCACCACCTACCAGAACGCCGTCAAGCAGTACGTCAGCCTGCTGAACGACAACGGCATAGTCCCGATCCTGGACCTGCACTGGACCGACGGCGCGTACACCGGTACGGCGTCCGCGTGTGCGAACGCGCAGGCCACCTGCCAGAAGCCCATGCCGGATACGGCGCAGTCCGTGCCGTTCTGGACAAGTGTCGCGACCGCCTTCAAGGGCAACAACGCCGTCATCTTCGACCTGTTCAACGAGCCCTACCCGGATGTCGCGGCGGCCAGCGAGACCGCGGGCTGGCAGTGCTGGCTCAATGGCGGCACCTGCCCGGGCATCGGCTACCCGGTGGCTGGCATGCAGTCCCTGGTCAACGCGGTGCGGTCCACCGGTGCGGCCAATGTCCTCATGCTCGGCGGCCTCACCTGGTCAAACGACCTCACCCAATGGCTGGCCCACGAGCCATCGGACCCCGACCATAACCTGGTCGCGTCGTGGCACTCCTACAACTTCAACGCCTGCTCCACCCAGTCGTGCTGGACGTCGCAGGTCGCCCCGGTCGCTGCCGCTGTCCCGGTGATCGCCGGCGAGATTGGCGAGAACGAGTGCTCGGATACCTACATCACCCCGTTGATGACCTGGATGGACTCCGCGCACATCGGCTACCTGGCCTGGACCTGGAACGCATGGGGATGTTCCCAGGGGAGCGTGCTGATCAACGACTACACCGGTAACCCGACCGCGTTCGGCGCCGGCTTCGAGGCTCACCTGCAGGCGCTGGCGGGCGGCTGATTTAAGAGAATTTGACAGAACGGCGGTGGTTTCACCGCTGCGCACCCTGCACGCCACCTGATAATGGTGTGATCGGTTCTGCGTGATTCCGGGTGGTGATGATGTTTATCTGGCGGGCGACGGCAGTTCTGGCCCTCATGGCAGGCGCGATAACTGGAGGCACGGCGGCTACCGCGGCGGCGGCGACGGAGGTCGTCGTCGGCACGGAGTCGGGAAACGAGAACGCCTGCGTGGACACGCCGCTCACGATCACGTTCCCGTCGGCGCCCGCGCTGGGTACCACCGGCTCGATTACCGTCCACAACGCGGACGGCTCCGTCGCGGACACGATCAATCTCGCCGATCCGGCGTCGTTCACGGAAACGGTCGGCGGCGCGACCGACGAAGCCGGCAATCTGCACTTCTTCAACTACTTTCCGGTGATCATCGCCGGCGACACCGCCACCGTCTACCTGCACCACGAACTGGCCTACGGCCGTACCTACTACGTGACCGCGGACCCCACGGTGTTTACCGGAGCGGGTTTCACCGGCATCACCGACCCCCACACGTGGCGGTTCACCACGACCCACCGCCGTCCCCGGCCGGACGCCAGGATCATCGGCGTCGATTCCCGCGGTCGCGGCGATTTCTGCACCGTGCAGGGCGCGATCAACGCCGTCCCGTCGGACAACACAGTTCCGCGGCTCATCAAGGTGGCCGACGGCACCTACACCGAGCTCGACTGGGTCGCCCCCGGCAAACCGCACATCACCGTCCAGGGCCAGTCGCGGGATGGCACCACCATCGAGTACGCGAACAACAACACGCTCAACGCGGCGAACACCACCGACATCTGTGCGCGGCAGGCCATCCCGGTGCACGACAACTTCAACTGCTGGCGGTCCAATTTCAGCGTGGAGGCCAATGACTTCACCCTGGAGGATCTGACCCTGCTCAACACCACTCCGTTCGGCGGCAGCCAGGCGGAGGCCTTCCGCGGCAACGCCGACCGGATCACGCTGAACCGGGTCAACCTGCTTTCCTTCCAGGACACGATCCGGATCCAGGGCCTCGGCTACGTGACGAACAGTTATATCCAGGGCGACGTGGACTTCACCTGGGGCGTCGGCACCGTGTTCTGGACCCACGACGAGCTGAAGTCGATGCACGCCGGATACGTCACCCAGATCCGCAACCCGGCCGGCCAGAACGGCTACGTGTTCTTCGACGACACGCTCACCCGGGCGCCGGGCGTCGCCGACGGCTCGGTTTACCTGGGCCGGATCGATCCGACCGTCTATCCCTACAGCCAGGCCGTATACATCGACACGAAGATGGACTCGCACATCAACCCGGCCGGCTGGCTGCTCAACAACGCCGACTGTTCAACGGGCGGAGCCCACCTGCAGTTCTGGGAGTACGGTTCGATGAACCTGCAAGGCCAGCCCGTCGATACCAGCCAGCGGCTGGCCTGCTCCCGGCAGCTCACCGCCGCCGAGGCGGCACAGTGGTCCGACCCCGCGTTCGTCCTCGGCGGCTGGGTGCCATCCACGGTCAACGCCACGGTCGCCGGGACGACCGTGGACGCGAACTGGTCGGCCCCGCCCGGCCACTCCGCCACCGACGTCATCGCGCTGTGCGCGGTGCGCACCCCATGGTGCGTGGCCGCTCAGCGTGCCGGCACCACGGCCAGCATCGGCACGGCCAGCTTCCCGTTGCCGCGCGCCCCGGGCGCTTACCAGGTGCGTTACTACGCGAACGGTCACCTCGCCGCGGTCAGCGCCCCCATAACGACCGGGTAAGGACGATAATCGTAAGCGTGACCGAGGTCCCCATCCGGGTCGCGCTGGCTGACGATGACGTCCTGCTGCGCGAGGGTCTCGCGAGCCTGCTGGACCGCTCGGGGTTCGAGGTCGTCGGGCAGTGCGGGGATGCCGCGCAACTGCTCGCGCTTGTCCGTGATCAGCGGCCCGAATTGGTGATCGTGGACATCCGGATGCCGCCCAGCCATTCCACCGAGGGTCTCGACGCGGCTCGCCAGATCCGCTTGGATTTCCCCGGCATCGCCGTCCTCGTCTTGTCCGCGCACGTGGAGGTCGAGCATGCGATGGACCTCCTGGCCAGTGGCGAGCGAAGCGGCTACCTGCTCAAGAGCCGGGTCATCAACGTCGACGATTTCATCGGGACGCTCCAGCGCCTGGTGCGGGGCGGCTCGATCGTCGATCCCGCTCTCGTCGCCGAACTCGTCTCGGCCCGCCGCCTGGACGACCCGCTCGACGTGCTGTCTCCCAGGGAACGTGAGGTGCTGGCGCTGATGGCGGAGGGGCGCTCCAACAGCGGGATCTCGAAGGAACTCTGGGTGACCGAAGGCACGATCGAGAAGCACGTGCGGAGCATCCTGATGAAGCTGCGTCTTCCGGAGACCGATGACGCGCACCGGCGTGTGCTCGCCGTCCTCAAGTTCCTCGGCCAGCTGGGCTTAGCGGGCCAGGACCTTCCTGATTCCGGCCGCCGACAGCTCCGTCTTGGGCAGGAAGCCCGCCGCGGGACTGTCCGCGATCAGGTCGGCGTAGTCGGCTCCCGCCCAGGTCGAGGTCATGATGACGGCCATGCCGTCCACGCCGTTACCGGCCAGGCGGCTGGCCAGGTCGAGGCCGTTCTCGTCGCCGAGCGTGATGTCGACCAGGACGACGTCCGGCCGCAGTTCATCGGCTTTCCGCAGCGCCTCGGCAATGCTCGACGCGGTGCCGGCGACCATCATGCCCTCCCGCTCCAGGATCATGCGCGCCATCTCGATGAAAGCGGCGTTGTCGTCGACGATCAGGCAACGCAGCTGCACATGACCAGGATCGCAGCACCAGGGTCTTCCAGCATTGCGGCTAGCCGGAATCGCTCACTCCGGTTACCCTCCTGCTGTAACGACACTGCCTGGAGGTATTGCCTGGAGGTCCCCGTGGGCGGAGGGGGGGCCGCCGCTACGACGGCCGTTAAGAGAAGAATACGCTGGCGGCTGTCCACCAGGATCATCCTGACTCAGGTCGGGGTCCTGCTGGTGGTGGCAGGGCTCGCCCTCTGGCTGAACCTGCGGCTTTCCAGCGATGAGCTCAATCAGCAGTATGAGTACCGTTCCCTGGCTGTGGCCCAGAGCGTCGCGGACATGCCGCAGACGATCAGGGCGCTGACCGGAACCGGCCCGGTATCGGTCGTCCAGCCGCTCGCGCTCCAGGTCAGCCGTACCACCGGCGCCGCCTTCGTGGTTGTGGTCAACCGGAAGGGCATCCGCTTGTCAAGTCCGGACCCGTCGCTCGTCGGCAAGTGGTTCCACGAGAAGGTGGTCTCCCTGGACGGGCACGACCATCTCCGCGTTGACCCTGGCAAACCAGCGCCTTCGGCCAACGCTCGCGCTCCGGTGTTCGGCCCCCGGGGGCAGGTGGCCGGCGAGGTGAGCGTCGGCTTCCTCGAACGCCAGGTGGCCGCGGCCGCCTGGCGCGAGGTCCCGGCTCTCGTGGCCGCCGCCGGCGTGGCCCTGGTGCTCGGGGTGGTGGTGTCCGTGCTGCTGGCGAGACGGCTGAAGCGGATCACGTTCGGCCTGGAACTGGAGGAGATCGCCAGCCGGCTCAGTGAGGCCCAGCAGATGGCGGTCGAGCAGGAATCGCTGCGCCGGGTCGCCACGCTTGTCGCCACCGGAGTGCCCAAGGATGACATCTTCGCCGCGGTCGCCGAGGAGATCGGGCGGCTGGCCGATGCCGACACCGTGCAGGTGTACCAGTACGAGCCGGACGAGTCGATAGTGCGTGTCGCGGCGTGGGGGAACGGGGCCGATGGCCTGGAGATCGGCGCCAGGTACCACACTGGCGGCCACAACGTGGCGACGCTGGTGCTGCGCGACGGCGAGTCCGCGCGCATCGACGATGCCGCCGAGATCACCGGTGAGCCGGCCGCTGTCGCGGCGAGACTCGGTTTCCGGTCGGTGGTGGGCACCCCGATTGTCTCCGGTGGCCGGGTGTGGGGCCTGATCGCGGTGACCACCACGCGGCTGGTGCCCATGCCGGCCGACACCGAGCAGCGTGTCGCCGGTTTTACCGAACTGGCCGCCACCGCCATCTCCAACGCCCAGGCCCGTGCCGACCTGGCCGCATCGCGACGGCGGGTGGTATCAGCGGCCGACGATATGCGACGCCGGATCGAGCGGAACCTGCATGACGGCACGCAGCAGCGGCTCGTCACCCTGGCGCTGGAACTGCGGGACATCCAGTCCGGTTACCCCCAGGCCGGGGAACTGCGAGGCCGGCTGTCGCGCGTGACCGACGGGCTGGCGGGTGTCCTCGACGAAGTGCGCGAGATCTCCCGCGGCGTCCATCCCGCCATCTTGTCGCAGGCGGGCCTGGCACCCGCGCTGAATTCGCTGGCCCGTCGCGCGGCCCTGCCGGTGAAGCTGACCGCTGACGTGTCGGAGCGCCTCCCCGAACCGGTGGAGGTGGCGGCTTATTACGTGGTGTCCGAGGCGCTCACCAACGCCGCGAAGCATAGTGGCGCCACGGTCGCGGCGGTGGACGTGGCGATACGCGGTGGCGTGTTGTGCGTGCTCCTGCGTGACGATGGCGTAGGCGGTGCCGACGAGGCCAAGGGGTCGGGAATCGTGGGGCTGCGGGACCGTGTCGAGGCGCTCGGTGGCACCATGGTGGTTACCAGCCCTCGGTGTGAGGGGACCACGCTGGCCGTCGAGCTCCCGTTGGGCAGTCATTCCAGCTAGCCGGTATTGAGATTGGGCGCCTGCCATATAGACCACACCGGGCGCATCCGCGATCGTCGGGATATCCGAAACCGCATCGCTGGAGAACGATATGTGCCCGCACCAGCCTCGATGCCCGGAAGCAGTGGCGTCAGATCGCATGGCCGCACGAGTCGTGGCCGGTTATCCCGAGCAGGGATGGAGCCTGCTGTGCAACGGGATCATCGTGTTCGATGACACCGGCGCTCTGCTCCCCGACGGACTGGGCATCGTCCCTCCTACCGTCGTCCCTGCTACCGCGGCAACCCCGGCTGCACTGGCAGCGTGAGCATGTGAGCGCTAACATCGATCTGGCCAGGGAAAACAGTACATACCTACGCAGGCTGCTGAACGATAAGGAGCCGGACTTCTTCGCGGCGTTGCAGGCCGCGGAACGTGAGGTCGCCCTTGAGTTGTCCGGCGACAGTCTGGAGTGGAGGACCACCGATGATAACGACAGCGCTGTATCACCGTGACGGCACGGGATGTGCCGACCATTGGTCCTGTCCCCAGGATGACCACACAACGGTGCCGCCACGGTGCCGCAGCCATATCCCGGCCCTCGCTGTCCCCTCCGCTCCCGCGGCCCCCACCGCCGTCGGCCATCCGTCCGGCTCCGGGCGCGCATCCGCTGCCGGGCACCCAGCCGGTTCCGGACACCCGTCCGCCTCCGCGCCCCCGTCCGCCCCCGGACACCCAGCCGGTTCCGGGATCTCGACCGGATGCGTGCTCCCGGCCGGCCACCCAGGCCCGCACCTGCCCGTAGGCCACACCCCCCGCTTAGCGTCTACCCCCGCCGCGCCGGCCGGCTGCCGCAATGCTGCTCGGTCCCCGCTGTCCTGACCGGACGCTGGCTCTGCCGCTTGGCTCTCCTCGCCCCGTCGGCTGGTTGCCGCCGCCTTGTCGGCCGGCTCTCCCCGCCCTCCGGTACAGCGAAGCTCAAGGTGATTGAAGGCCTTCAGGTGGGTAGTAAAAGCTGGTACGGTGATTATCCATTAATCCAATCGGGATTATTAGTTGGACAGGGAGGCCCCATGTCCATGCCCGACTTCCTGGTGATTGGCGCCCCCAAGGCGGGCACCACGGCCCTGCACGCGGCGCTTGCCGGACATCCGGGCCTGTACATGTCGGCGATCAAGGAGCCGAAGTTCTTCCTTACCGATGGGCCGCCGCCAACCAGGGGCGGCCCCGGTGATGCGCTGACCTATCGCGAGCACATCTGGCGCCGGGCCGACTATGAGGCGCTTTTCGACCCGGCGCCGCCCGGTACGCTGCGTGGCGAGGCGACGCCGCTGTATTTGTACGATCGGATCGCGATGCGCCGCATACGCGAGACGCTGCCCGACGCGAAACTGATCGTGATCATCCGCGACCCGGTGGAGCGGGCGCATTCCAACTGGACCCACCTGTGGTCGGCGGGCCTGGAGCCCGTCGGCGACTTCGTCCGGGCCTGCGATGAGGAGGAGCGCCGGATCGCCGCCGGCTGGGCTAGCTTCTGGCACTACATCGCGCAAGGCCGATACGGTGAGCAACTGGAGCATTTGTTCACGCTCTTCCCGCGGGAACAGGTGCTGGTCGTGCGGTACCGGCTGATGGTTGACGAGCCCGCACAGACCCTGGACCGGATCTGCGCGTTCCTGGGCGTGGAGCAGGGTGTGCTGGCCGAGATACCGCGGCAGAACGTGACGGCCCATCCGGACGCCACGTTCGTCCACCGCGTCGTGTCGCTGGGTCAGCGGGCGGGCAGCGTGATCGGCAGCCTGGTACCGGGCCTGACCGCAGCTTCGGTGACCGGCCCGCTGGAGCGCTTCCTGCAGCGGCGCAGTCGCCAGCGGCAACCGCTGAGCTGGGAACAGCGCCAGGAGATCATCCCGAGGTTCGAGCAGGACATCAGCCTCCTCGAAGACGTCCTCGGCGAAAGCTTCAGTGACTGGGTCAGGCCGCGCGAGCGCTCGGGCGGCATGGTTGGCGATCGCCCCTCGGGCCAAGGCCAGGCCAGAAACGGCCGCCCCAGCCCCACCCCGGCCCGCTAACCTCGCGCCACCTCAGTCCGTTACGGCTAACGGTTATCGCTACACATGACAAGTCCCGGAAGTGTCAGGGCGGGGGCTGTCGGCCGTGGGAGGTAAGCGCCCCGGTCGTTGTCGCCACCGGACCTCGGTGAACAAGTGCGCCTGTCCGTTTTACCGGAGTTCGGTGAACAGCGCGTGGGATCCGTCTTGCCTGGTCATCTCGTAATAGATCCGCTTCCGGCCGTCGTGCAGCGGCACGATATGCATGTATCGCAGACCGCCGCCACGGTACGGCGAGAAGGCAACTGGTTCACGACTCACCGGAATGAGCGCCGCCGGGTCGGTGCCGGTCGCTACTCCTGTCCGCTCCTCGTAGTTCTCCGCGGCGGTCGCCCGGCCGTCGTAGTACGCGATGACCGTGTCCCCGTCGAAGTGCACCGCGCTGACCCGTGTACCCCGGGAATCCCACTGACCGGGTGTACCGCTCAGTGCGGTGCCATGCCAGGTCCAGGTCAGGCCGTCCGCGCTGGTCGCGTACTCGGTGGTCATCTGATCGGTCTGCAGCGGGTCCTCGAGCGGATGGCAGGACGCCCACAGGTGCCACTGGCCGCCGTGGTGCACGATCACCGGATCCTTCACGCCGGTCTTGGCATCGCCGGGCAGCACCGTCTCCCGGTCCCGCACGTCGAACAGGGTCGGGTGGT
>Ga0213881_10001222_pt1 | contig 12691 bp, 16 predicted proteins | sample BarmaccoBMER_R08_FD_160104 | JGI IMG/M metagenome (GOLD analysis project Ga0213881, IMG submission 160104) | Barbacenia macrantha exposed rock microbial communities from rupestrian grasslands, the National Park of Serra do Cipo, Brazil - ER_R08 ... | reverse complement strand
GCGGCCAGCCTCGGTGCGGATGATGGCAACGCAGATATCGGCGGCGAGATCCCACTCGGGATAGAACACCCGGGCTGCCTCGTCCAGAAACGTGAACCGGGCCAGGTTCGCCGGCCGTTGCGGGTTCTTGTAGACGTCGGCGTAGAAGGCGCGGGCAAGCTGGTTGGCCGCCAGCAGGTCCATCCGCCCATTGCGGACGAACGCCGGCCCGTTCGTGACCGCATCCAGCGTCCACTGCAGGCTCGGCCGCACTGTCCACTGCTTCGAGGCGCGTCGCCGGGGCCGCTCGATCGCACTCGTTCCGTCCGCAGCCCGCGCAAGGTCGAACAGGTGAGCCCGCTCCGCCTCATCGAACTGGAGTGTCTGGGCGATCGCATCCAGGACGCCGGCAGACGCTCCGGCCAGCGCCCCGCGCTCCAGCTTCGCGTAGTACTCCACGCTCACACCGGCCAAGGCCGCAACCTCACCGCGGCGCAGCCCAGCCACGCGACGGTTGCCCCCTGACGTCAGACCCGCCTGCTCCGGGGTGATCTTGGCGCGCCGCGACAGGAGGAACTCGCGGACTTCTTGACGGTTGTCCACATAACGAGGGTAGGTCTCCCGAACACACCGAAGGGTGCCCTGTCAGTACACGTCTCAACAGGGACTCCCAGTACCTCGCCGCGGTTTGGTTTGCTGGTCTGCGTGGAGTGACGGTCCACCGGCAGCCCGTCACAGCGGGTCTGCCTTACCGAAGCGTGCATCTCAAGGCGGCAGTCACACCACATCGGACAAGAAGCACCAGGAGAGTTCCAATGCTCACCCAGACGGCCGGAGGCGTGCGCATCCAACTGCGCATCGGCGACGACGTCGCCACCGCCACGCTCCAGGACACGGCGCCAGCCCGTGACCTCGCCGCAATGGTCCCGGTCACCGCGCACATGCCCGACCTGTTCGGGCGGGAGAAGCCCGGGCAACTACCGCGGGCGCTCGACATGGACGGTGCCGCGCGCGAGTCCAACTACGAGGTGGCGAGATCACCTACTGGTCCCCGAACCACGACATCGCGATCTTCTACGCCCACGACGGCCAGACCATCCCCCGGCCCGGCCGGCTCGGGGCGATCAACTCCGGCTTGGAGGCGGTCGCAACCGCCGGCAGCGACTTCAACCTGACGATCGAACTGTTGAGCTGATCGACGACAACCGCGAACACTAGCCCCACCAGGCGCACCGCCGAGCGGCTCCGACCACGCCGGTAGCGCAGCGAAGCAACCCCAAGACCACCGTCCCGGGGCGGCCTTGGGACGGGAACCTGGCCGCGCAGCGTTCAGGCACAGATAAGTGTCCAGGCACAGATAAGTAAGGAGAACGCCATGCGCGGTGCTGTGATGCACGCCCCCGGCGACGTCCGGGTGGAGAAGCGCGAGGACCCGAAGATCCTCGCGCCGTCCGACGCGATCATCCGCCTGTCCGCGACCTGCATCTGCGGCTCGGACCTGTGGCCTTGGCGCGGCATCGATAAGGTCCACGGCCCCTCCCCGATGGGGCACGAGTACGTCGGCGTCGTCGAGCAGATCGGCAGCGAGGTCAAGACCATCAAGGTCGGCGACTTCGTCGTCGGCTCCTTCTTCGCCTCCGACAACACCTGCGAGATCTGCCAGGCCGGCTACCAGAGCCGCTGCGTGCACGCTCAGCTCATGGGGTCGGAGGGGGCGCAGGCCGAGCTACTGCACGTGCCGATGGCCGACGGCACCCTCGTCGCAACCCCCGGCATGCCGGACGCGGACCTGGTTCCGAGCCTGCTGGCCGCCTCCGACGTGCTTGGCACCGGATGGTTCGGCGCGGTCGCGGCCGAGGCCGGTCCCGGCAAGACGGTCGCCGTCGTCGGTGACGGCGCGGTCGGCCTTCTCGCGATCCTCGCCGCCAAGCAGCTCGGTGCCGAGCGGATCATCGCGATGAGCCGCCACGAGTCCCGGCAGAAGCTCGCCCTGGAGTTCGGCGCCACCGACATCATCGACGAGCGCGGCGATGCTGGCGTGGCCAAGATCAAGGAACTGACCGGCGGGCTCGGGGCGCACTCCGTGGTCGAGGCCGTCGGCACGCAGGAGTCCATGATGCAGGCCATCCGCTCCACCCGCCCCGGCGGGCACGTCGGCTACGTCGGCGTCTCCCACGGCGTTGAACTGCCCGGCGAGGAGCTGTTCTTCTCCGGCGTGCACCTCCACGGCGGCCCCGCCCCCGTCCGCCGCTTCCTTCCCGAACTGATCGACCTGATCTGGAACCGGAAGATCAACCCCGGCAAGGTCTTCGACCTCGAGCTGCCCCTCGACCAGGCCGCCGAAGGCTACAAGGCGATGGACGAGCGCCGCGCCATCAAGGTGCTCCTGCACCTGTAGGCACAATCCCGCGACCGCCCGCCCCGGCACAACTCCGGTCGGGACGGGCGGTCGCTTGCTCGCATCGAAAATAGAGGTCCCCCCCGTAGCACCATCTACGGCCACCTCACCAACGGTTCGGTCGGCACTTAACCCAGAGCCCGCAAACCCAACACCAACACCACAGCACCCGCCAGCGCCGATACTCCGCCGGCCAGGCCGGTGTCGGCGCCGGACGGCAAGCCGGGTCAGCATCCGGAGCGCCCGCGTGTGGTAATGCTCGCCTCGGCCTGCCCCCCTGCGGAACCAAGCCCGCAGATGCCCAGACCCGGTGGCGGCTGCGCCAAGACCTCGTCACCATCTGGCTCCACCTCGACGGCCAAGACCTCCGTGAGCAGCGCCACTGCGTCGCGTGCCAACCCCACACTCAGCCGTTGATCATTGAGTGCGATCTATGCGGCGCCCACACGGCAGTCGCGGTGGCGCTCATGATCGATCTCGGTGCCAACGGCTGTTCCGCTACTACTCACCCCCGGTTTACTATGCAGCCATTCGACCATTGCTGCAGGGCTGGGCGGCGAGCCGGGGCCACCTGCGGGAGATCACCGCCACCGACGTCACGGCCGCGGTTGAGCCGTTGCGCGGCTGGCCACGGCGCACCACGATCGCGGCGCTGCGTTCGCTGTTCCGGTCGCTGGTATTCAACCTGTCGCACAGCGCCGCAAGCCGCTACGCCAACATCGTCCAGCAACTTCTCGACGACGTTGAGAAAACGCCGCGCGGAGAATCGGCGGGCGATCGTCGGTCAGTCTTGCAAGGATTCAGGGGTGACTGCCTACGTGATCTCCGAGGTTGAGGTGCTCGACGAGTCCCAGGGGCAGCGCTATCGGGAATTGGCCAGCGCCTCGATCGCGCAATACGGCGGTCGATACCTCGTTCGAGGCGCCGAGCCGGAGGTTCCGGAAGGAACCTGGCCGGGCAACCAGCGTGTGGTGATCGTTGAGTTCCCAACGATGCAGGACCTGCAGCGCTGGTACCGCTCCGCCGAGTACGCCGAAGCGCTCGCCCTGCGACGAACGGCGCTGAACCGCCGCTTGCTGTTCGTCGAGGGCGTGGGCGGGTAACAGCCCGGATCGACCCCGGTGGCACCGCCCTCTGCCGAGCACTGGACGCCGTCGGTCGACTGATCACCGGGATCCGCGAGCAGCAATGGTCGGCGCCGACCCCGTGCACCGAATAGACTGTGCACGCGCTGGTCAACCACCTGGTCAGCATCAACGTGATCTTCGTTGCATTACTGAACGACCAGGACCCACCCCAGCGCGGCGCCGACCACCTCGGAGACGACCCCCTCAGCGTCATACTCCGTGCCGCCCAACTGCGCTACCGGAGACCCTCATCTCCTGCGTCAGGCGGCCATGGCAACGACAACGCTCGACGGGGCGGACGAAGCAACAGTCTCGACATGCCGCAGGCCGGCCTGCTCGAATAGGCCGGCAAGCTCAGCCTCGGTGCGGTCCCGCCCTTGGGTCAACATCAACATCGTGATATCCATGAATTTGCCCGGATGTGGTAAGTCGCCCTCCGGGATCACCGGGTCAATCACCAGCACTCGACCGACCGGGTCCATGACCTTACGAATATTGGTCAGCACGGTGACCGCCTCCGCATCGCTCACCTGATGTAGCACATGAGAGATCGTATAGGCGTCACCCTGTGCGGGTACCGCGCGGAGATAGTCGCCGCCGACCATCTCCGCGCGGTCGGCGACGCCTGCCTCGGTCAGCACGTTGACGGCGCCCGGCACCACGTTAGGTAGATCAAAGACCACGCCCTTCATCTCCGGATAGCGACTCAGGATGGCGGCCACGAGGTGACCGTGCGCGCCGCCGATATCGATCAGCCGTTGCACACCAGAAAGGTCATAGGCGTCGATTGCGGGACGCTGGATTTGACGCGCGATATTGCCCATCGCGCTGCTGAACAGCTTCGACAGTTCCGGTCGGTCGGTCAGATAGGAGAACAGCGTGGTGCCGTGCACATGCTCGAAGGCAGGTTCTCCCGTGCGCACCGAGTGCCCGATCGCTGCGTATATGTCCTGCATGCATGGCTGCCCCTGCAGCCTGAAGAGATCCCGCATCGAACCGTCCACATCGGACCGAAGCGTCGCCGCCAGTGGCGTGAGCCCGAAGGTTCGTGGCAAGACCTCGGTGAACACTCCCTTGCTCGCTACCGCGCGCAGCACCCGGTACAGGACATCCGCGTTGGTTCCCGTGCGCTTGGCGAGCTCGTCAACCCCCAGCGGACCATCGGTCACCTGGTCGGCCACACCGATTTCGGCGATCACACTCAATATGTGCGCCATACCCAAACCATTATGGAATTCGAGCATCTGTACGGTCGATTGTGTAAGACCGTTAGTGCTCTCGTTCAGTTTCTCGACATTCGACATGTGACTGATTCCCTTCAGCTGACGCGCACAGTTATGGCGGGGCCTCACGCCGCCGCGTCGGACGATGTGTTCACCTTGTCCATACTTCTCAGCGTGGCCAAATGTCGTCGCGCATAACCTTTCGCCGACTCACCAGCCAGGTCTTGGCGGATCGCGTTAATTCAACGTACATCACCGGGTATGCCCTTGGGCCTGCTCCCGATCGGTGCGCCGACAGCGTGGGAGTTGTCAATTTGCGTGATGGTTCGACCTGTCGATCACGCGTGTGCATAGTTGAGGCCGGAACAGGTCGTGCGAGGGGGTTCTGCAGGTCTCGGCTGTTGTGCGATGACCAGTCCGCGTCTGGCTGCCAGTGCTGATTGCACCACTGGGCCGTGGTAAACCGGCAGTGGTCGGCCGTAGAACTGGGCGCGCTCGCTGGCGTCATACTCGTGAGCCTGCCATCCGTGGCGGCCAAGCCAGCTTGTCGGGTCCTCTTGCGTGCCTGATTGCCACAGGGTCTTGAGGAAGGCACTGTCGGGGGAGGACGGTTCGCTGAGAGAATTGATCATGAGCTGGACCGCGGTCTGGGTCATGTATTCGCTGTTGTATTCGATGGCCAGCCAGTCGCCCGGTGCTGAGAGCTGCCTAACCCTGTCGAGCAATTGGTCGCGTTCGTCCTGGGTGAGGTATATGAGTAGTCCCTCCGCCAGCCAGGCGGTGGGCTCAGCGGGGTGAAAGCCTGCCTGGACCAACGTAGCGGGCCAGTCCTGGCGAAGGTCAACATTGATGGCCACACGTTGGCAGGCTGGTGCGGTATCTCGCTCGGCGAGGACCTGATCTTTGAACGTGAGCACCTCGGGTGTGTCCAGCTCGAACAGGCGCACTCCTGCTGGCCAGCTCAGGCGAAACGCCCGGGTATCCAGCCCGGCCGCCAGGATCACTACTTGGCGACAGCCTTCTGCGCAGGCATCGCGGAAGTAGTCATCGAAAAAGCGGGTGCGGATCACTGCGTAACTGGCCACCCAGGCCCACAGATCAGCGGTGTCCTGCGCGGCGGGTGGGTGGTAGTTGGTGAAGGACAGCGCGGCCCCGGCGGCGGTCACGAAGTCCGCGGCGAAAGGGTCGTCGAACAGCGGGGCGTTGCGCCGGCCTTCCGCGGCGCGGGCCGCTGCCACATGTACCGCGGTCAGTCCTACCCCCGTGGGGACCTGATACTCCTGCGGCTGATTGCCTACCATACGCGCCTCCCTGTGAACGATCAGGAATCCCCCTGGGACGGGTGATCGTTCGCAGGTCTGACGTAGCGCGGACCCGGTAGCTCACCCGTCCCGTGGAGTTGTGTCGGTCTCTGCGCTTGACCCCCGTACGGACGCCCACGGTGTGGAGTCAGTGATCGTCCTGTGTGGACGTCTGGTCAGTGTAGAGGGCTTCGAACTCGACCGGCCGGAGCATTCTGAGGTTGGAATGTCGCCGTTCGATGTAGCACTATTATATTCTATCTACTCGAGGATGAAGTTGGCAAGTTCGTCGCGGGTTTCCCAGGTCCTCGTGTCGGGGACTTCGAGTTGCAGGGTTCCCCAGCAGGACTCCATCATGGGGTGAGTCGGCGGGGGGGGGATCCCACCCGCCACCGCTCGCGGAACCATGCGTAAACCTTCAGCTTACACGGCCACCATGTCCAGTCCGCGGGTTTGATCCCGATGCGCCAGTGCGCGAACAAGTAGGGGTATTGCCGCGCTCTCTTGCCCAGCGGTTTCCTGGCTCTTCGGGGTCTGCAGAATGCGGCGGATCATCGACTCGCTCGGCGCCAGCACTGCGCACACCGCGACGGCCAGCACCGTAACGAACCGATGACGGACATCCGGCGCGTCCGCGGATCGGGCACCGCGGCCAACGCCCTCAGCGAATCGACCGGGATCGCCTGCGGGTCGATCGTACACGGTCGTCCGCACTGCTCGGCAACATCAAGGATCGGCAAGGATAGGCAGGCGGATACGGCAATCACTCCGATGATCAGGTAGTAGGAATCACTATGATCATCAGCGGCGCGGTCGTGTCCGCGCCGCGTTTACCGCATCACTGCTGTGTCAGCAACCGACACGCCGCAACACACGACTTTGCCGAGGCCCTGACTCAGAGACCAGTAGGTAAGAACTGGAGCCTACGCACCAGTTATTACGGAGAGCAACTCTATAACACCCGATTGGAGCATTGACGAACAAACAGGTGGTAATGGTAAGAATTCGACCTTAACGAGGCAAGTAACTTTGACGGGAGGAAGCCCATCATCTGTGCAGCCTCGCCGACCCAAGTGGCACATTGAACCGACAAACCCGTGTGGGTTCATCTCATGACCAGACGGCGCCACAGACTCTCGCCATCTGCCCGAATCTGCTGCGACGAGAACATCCACGCCGGAAGCACTAACGTCCCCACCCTGAACTGACCACTGGAAGCGGGGTGACGGGAAACCGGCCAGACCATCCCGCATTGTCGCTGCTTCCGATTGTCGCTGCTTCCGATTGAGGGGCGGTCGGCTTCGCAATTCATTCCAAGGCCCAAGGTGGAGAGGTAGATTCTGAGGTGAGGAAGATTGGTAGTCGACGAAAGGTTGTGGTGACGGGGACTGGGGCGGTTTCTCCGGCGGGCACCGACTCGGAATCCCACGCATTGGGTCTCATGGCTGGATGGCCGCTGTCCGAGGCACTCGGACGCGGGTTCGAAGAATTCGATCACGCGATTGGTTGTCGCGTCGCGTCCATAGAGCGCATCGAAGGGCTGCCGAGGCATGTCAGTCTGGGCTTGCCCGCGGTCCGCGAGGCAGTCGAGAACGCTGGACTGGCCGATCGGGAGCGCGCCGAGACCGATGTCGTCGCAGCGACCGCGATCAGTGCCATTGTGGAGTTGGAGGCCGCCCACCGCGGCGGGGTGGCTCCGCCGGCCGGTTGGTTCGGCTTCGACCTGTTGACCGAGCGCGTGCAGGCTGAACTGGGTATCTGTGGTCGCTCGTTGACGGTTTCCACCGGATGCACCACATCGCTGGATGCCCTCGGCGCCGCAGTCGACGCGGTCGCGTCCGGTCGCTCCCCTCGGGTGCTGGTGGCCGCTGCGGAAGCTGCGTTAACTCCCGCGGTGGTGGCCGGCTTTCAGCGCGTTGGCGCGTTGTCGACGCGGCCGGTGCCACCCGAGCGGGCGAGCTGCCCGTTTTCCCGTGAGCGTGACGGATTCGTGCTGGGCGAGGGTGCCGCCGCGCTGATAGTGGAAGACGCTGAGCTGGCCGCCGCCAGAGGAGCGCGGCCGGTCTTGGAAATCTGCGGCTGGGGGTCGGTATCGAGCGCGTATCACATGACCGGCATCCGCAAGACCGGTGAGGACATTGCCAGGTCCATCCGGCAGGCGCTGGATAACGCCCGCGTTTCGGCCAGCGCAATCGACTGCATCGACGCCCACGGGTCGTCGACCCCTCTCAACGACGCCAGCGAGGCTGCCGCCTTCGCCGACGTCTTCGGGAATCGGTCCAGTTCGATGCCGGTCGTGGCGCAGAAGGGCGTTTTTGGCCACCCGCTCGGGGCGTCGAATCTGCTGGAAGTCGTCGGGTTGGCCAGCTTACTGCCGAAAGGAGTTCTGCCGCCGGTGAAGAACACGACCAGGGACACCCTCGACGAGCCGGTGGACCTCGTGCTTGATGAGCCCCGGCACGCGCAACCCGAGTATGTGATCAAGACCAGCAGCGGTTTCTCCGGCTTGCACAGCGCCTGTGTCATCCGGGTGATCTCGTGAGGACCGCGGTCGAGGAACTTGACGTGCTGGCAAGCCGAGTTCTGCTGCCGAGTGAAGGTGAGACGGTCGAGCTTTCTAGCCGACGTCCTGATCAGCCCGTCATCGAATTGCCGGCCTTCGCTGAGGACCCCCGCCGTGCCGAGGGGGTGCCCCCACGCGTCGGCCGCCGCATCGACCGATTCTCCGCGCTGGCATATCACGCGGTGTCTGACCTGGTTGCGCCACTTGTCATGCCCGAACCCGAGCGGATAGGGGTCTTCTTCGCCAACACCCGCGCCGGGTGGGCCTACGCAGACCCCCAGATGGAATCGATGATCAGACGAGGGCCTCGGGCGGTGCACCCCTATTTCGTTACTGCGTGGTTCCCGACAGCGGCCACGGGCGAGGTCACCATCGGGCTGGGTTTCCGAGGCTGTGCCAAGACCACCACTGGCCGCCTGTCCGGCTTCGCCGAGGCGCTGTGGCTGGCCAGGGACGCGCTGGAACGACAGGCCATTGACATCGCCATTGTGGGCGCCGTGGAGTCCGTGGTCGCCCCGTTCACGATGCTGGACTGGCCACCGGGGCAGGGCCTGCCGACTGCGGGCGCGGCAGAGGGCGCGACTGTCTTCGCGGTGCGACAGCGACCGTTAACCGATCAGGGCACCAACGGTGCGGCATTGCGTGGCTTGCGTTACGAGGGTACCGACCGCACTACCGCCGCGGACCGGCATTGGATTCCGACTCTCAGCATCGCGACCGAGCTCGCGAACCGCATCGCCCAAGCCTCTGACCTGGACCGCGACGTCGATGTGGCCTTGGGCGGCGGCTACCGCGTCACGGTCGGGCACGGATCCAGGGAGGCGACGTGAGCACGAAAGGAACACCAGTGACTGGTACGCCAACCGACTCGTCAACCCTCGGGTGCGCCGATGACCTGCCATCTGATGGTCCGCTGACCGGTCGCGTCGCGTTGGTTACCGGGGGCAGCCGGGGAATCGGCCTTGCCTGCGCTGCCGAGCTTGGCAGGCTGGGCGCCACCGTGGTCATCTCGGCCACCACCCCGGAAACCGTGCACAAAGGCCTTGCCGCACTGCGCGAATCGGGTGTCCATCGGGTCGAGGGCCATGTGGCCGACGTACGCGACCAGCGGCAGATCGATGCGCTTTTTGATGCCATCGCCGGCGAGCATGGAAACTGTGACGTGCTGGTCAACAATGCCGGCATCGGGGGCATGACCCGTATCCAGGACACGCCCGACGAGTTGTGGCACCGCATCATCGACACCAACCTCAACGGGGCTTTCCGAGTGACCCGTGCCTGGATGCTGCGTTCTGGTGCTCCTGAACGCGGCTGGGGCCGGATCATCAATATCGCCTCGACTGCGGGCAAGCAGGCCGCGCCGCTGGGGCTGGCGTACTCGGCGAGCAAACACGGGCTGGTCGGAATGACCAGGACGCTAGCCGCTGACTTGGCCGGCACCGGCATCACCGTCAACGCCGTGTGCCCTGGCCTGGTCGACACCGACCTCAGCACAGGGGTTATTGAGCAGTTGGCCGAGGCGAAGTCCATGACACCCGAGGAGGTGCTGCGGATGCGTAACAAACTCGTCCCCATCGGCCGACACCTGCGTCCGGACGAGGTGGCCCGAATGGTTGGTTTCCTAGCGGTGCCGGAGGCGGAGTCGATCACCGGGCAAACATTCAACGTGTGCGGGGGCATGGGAGTTTACTGACCGCGAAGCCGCACAGGCGGAAAACGAGTTTGGAGGAGCGAAACGTGCTCGACCGCAAATCACATCCGCACGTGGAGATATTGCGCGCCATCTATGCGGATTTAAGCCTGCTGACGGAATTCGCAAGCGAGGACATCGTGCTGCACGCCGCTGGGCCACGTGACGTCATGGCCGCTGGGTCACGTGGCCTCATGACCGGCGACTACATCGGTAAGCGAGCTGTGCTAGCCAGGGAAAAGGAACTGTTTCGGCGATCCGGAGGGGCACTCGTCATGACCCCGGGCGACATCGTCGCCAACGACTATTTCGGCGCCGTGCTGGGTCGCCTCACTGCGAATCGCCATGGCCACCGATACGAGGGTGAATTCTGCGGGCTCTGGCGATTCCATGACGGCCACATCGTGGAACACTGGGAAAACGCTGCGGACTGGCCAGCGGCTGAACGTTTCTTCGTGGACGAATTCGGCGATGAAGCAGGCGCCGAACCCGCCGACACGCGCTCGACCAAATAATAGGTGTAATGATGACGGGACGCATCGACATCCACCACCACGCGTTGTCGGCCGACATCATCGAGCTGATGCGTGAGCGTGGACTGCCCACACCGGGTCAGCAGTGGCACCTGAACAACACTCTCGACATGATGGACGCGAACAGAATCGAGGCCAGCGTCATATCCAATGTCATCCCCTGCGACGTGCTCGGTGACGCGACACAGGCGCATCGGCTGGTCCGGCAGGTGAATGAAGCAGCCGCCGAGGTGGTGCACACGCACCCGAACCGGTTCGGCTTCTTCGCGGTCCTGCCGCTGCCACACGTGGATCTCGCACTGGCGGAGGCCGCCCACGCACTCGACGAACTGGGGGCAGAGGGCGTGGCGCTCCTGCCGCACGGCGGCCACCACTATCTGGGCGCCCCGCTGTTCGACCCGCTCTTTGCGGAGTTGAACCAGCGCCAGGCGGTCGTACTCGTGCATCCGCTGGACCTGCCACAGGGCAGCGCGCCGGGTGTGCCCTCCGTCTTCGCCGACTACCTCCTGGACACGACGCGGGCCGCGATCAATCTGATCACATCGGGCACCCTGGTCCGCTACCCCCACGTGTCGATCATCCTGTCCCACGCGGGCGGATTCCTGCCGTACGCGGCCACCCGTATCGAGGTCGCCGCCGGTGCCCTGGCCAATGTGGATCACACCACTGTGTGGGACAGTATCCGGCGCTTCTACTACGACCTGGCGCTGTCAGTGCCCTCGGCGTTGCCAAGCCTGCTTGCCGCGGCCGACCCCAGTCGCATCCTCTACGGAACCGACTGGAGTGGTGTCCCCGCATCGGTGGTCGAGCACGCCACCCGTGCTCTGGATGAGACCGCCGTGCTCGACGACCCCACTCGCCGGGCAATCAACCGGGGTAATGCCCTCGGCCTGTTACCGCGCCTGGCTCGCCGCCTGAGCACCACGCCAACCACCACCACAGTACGGTGACTCTCAGTGAAGTGGCCCCCGGCGTGTACGCGTGGGTGCAGCCAGACGGTTCATGGTTCATCAACAATGCCGGCGCGGTCCACGGCGAGGACGACGTCGTCCTCATCGATACCTGCGCCACCGCGTCGCGCACTCGCCGTTTTCTTGGTGCCGTCGCCGACGCGACAGGCGAGGCACCGATACGCCTCGCTGTCAATACGCACTGGCATGGTGACCACACCTTCGGCAACGCGTTGCTACCGGCATCGACGGTACTCATCGGCCATGAGCACACCAGGAGCGAAATCCTGGTCGACACCATGCTGGCCACCGAGCTTCCTCCGATCTGGTCCCCAGCCCCGGACTGGGGGCTCTCCCGAACCCGCGCGCCTACCGTCGTCCTGTCTCATGACCTGACCCTGTTCGCTGGTGATCATCGGATCGACCTGCGCCATCCCGGGTACGAGGCGCACACCCATGGCGATGTCGTCGCATGGCTACCCCAGCACCGGGTGCTGTTCGCTGGTGACCTGCTGTTTCACCATGTCACGCCCCTGGTCCTGCAGGGGTCGATTGCCGGCGCACTGCGTTCGATGGACTGGCTACGCCAGTTCCCCGCGGCCCGCATCATCCCTGGGCACGGTCCGGTGATCGACGAAGCAGGACTGGCCGAGGTCCTCGACGCGCAGACCCGGTATTACCAATTGATCCAACACACCGCGCGAGCCGGGTTGGCGGCCGACCACACGCCATTGCAGGTCGCGCACGATTGTGACCTCGGAGAGTTCGCCCGGTGGCCCGACCCGCATCGGATCGTGCTGAACCTGCACCGCGCGTACGCCGACGCCACCGGAGCCGCCATCGACTTGATGACCGCATTCACCGATGCCATTACCTTCAACGGCGGCCCATTGGATTGCGCCGTCAACCATGAAACATAAGTGCCGC
>Ga0213881_10001221_pt1 | contig 12715 bp, 14 predicted proteins | sample BarmaccoBMER_R08_FD_160104 | JGI IMG/M metagenome (GOLD analysis project Ga0213881, IMG submission 160104) | Barbacenia macrantha exposed rock microbial communities from rupestrian grasslands, the National Park of Serra do Cipo, Brazil - ER_R08 ... | reverse complement strand
ATGGGTCTCCAGCGCGCCACCGCTTCCACCCAAGCTGGAAAAAACTACCTGCTGTGCGTGATCTTGATGATCAGCTTCATCACCTGCCCGTCTCATGAGGGCTTGCCTCGTGGCGTACGTACAACGGGATTCATTCGATCTCTATGTGCGGGCGCCTACAGGTTAACTCGCCTATGGGGACCGGCCCTCCTGACCGGAGGCTTTCGCGAAGGCACGTCCTCGGCGCTGTCGAACGTACCTAGCTCGGCATGCGCGATTGCCCCACTGTTCCGCGGAACACTGAAGGCAGACACGCGTCACCACACTAGTAGTTGAGCGCGGTCTGCCACCAGCGCAGATTACCCTGGCCTGGTTGCTGCATAAGCCCGGTGTCACCGCGTCCATTGTCGGCGCCACCAAAGTCGAGCATCTTGATGATGTGGTGGCCACACTCGACGTGACGCTCACCAACATGGAGCTTCATCGCCCTAAATCCGCGGCGGAAGGGCCAGCCCAGAGTCAGTGGACGACCTGTACCACGTCGCCGACGTGCAGGGTGTTGTAGAAGGTCTGTGCGGCGCTGTGCGTCAGGTGTACGCAGCCGTTGGAGCGGACCGTCACGCTGTCCTCGTGGAAGGCGTCACCGCCGTGGAAAAACACCGAGTACGGCATCGGAGCGTTGTGGAACAAGCTGCTGCGATGGTGAAGGTCCTTCCACAACACCTGGAAGGTGCCAGGGGCGGTCGGTGCGCTGGCCTTGCCGGTCGCCACCGGGACTGGCCCGTAGATGACATTGCCATCCCGCATCAGCCACGCTTGTTGGGTCGACAAGTCGACACAGGCTCGAGCTGCCGAGATACACGACGCGCCGCTCGGCGCGGCGGACGCGCCCGCGGTACCAGCGAGCAGCAGCGCAGCGGCACCGAGCAGCACGATGACACCGGACTTGACCGTCTGAATGATCGGCATGACAGGTATTCGAACCATCTCCCGCTCCCTCTACAGCGTGCGTGGCGCCCGGCGAAGACGCCGCTTACTCGTGACGGCCCGGCGCTCGCTGGCGGAAACCAGGACCGTAGGTTGCTGTCAGTTACCCGCTCTCACCTGATGGTAAACACCGTTCTCCAGCAGACGGCCTGACCGCACCCCGAGTCTCGTGACCACGCGCCAGCCAGGTGTGGCGCTGCCGGCCCTCGCGGCTACGATCAGGGCGGGACCACGATGACTACGGTCGTCATGGGCCAGTACCGTGCACGGTGAGTCGTGGACAATCAGGAGGCAACCCGTGACGGCCGTTGCGCCCCAGCCGATCGCCACCCGTCCGCGTCCCGTGCGCCCCTCAGTCAAGGGGGCGACCCTGCTCGGGCTGCTCCAGACCACCGATCACAAGGTGATCGGCATGCTGTACCTGGTCACTTCCATGGCCTTCTTCTTCATCGGCGGCAGCATGGCCATGCTGATCCGCGCCGAGCTGGCTCGGCCGGGGCTGCAGTTCCTGTCCACTGAGCAGTACAACCAGCTGTTCACTATGCACGGCACGATCATGTTGCTGCTGTACGCCACACCGATCCTATTCGCGTTCGCTAATCTGGTCTTGCCGCTGCAGATCGGCTCGCCGGACGTGGCCTTTCCCCGGCTCAACGCCTTCTCCTACTGGGCGTTTTTGTTCGGCGGTCTCATTGTGTTGTCCGGGTTCCTGACGCCGGGCGGTGCGGCGGATTTCGGCTGGTTCGCCTACACCCCGCTGTCCGACGCCGTGCATTCCCCGGGCGCGGGCGCCGATCTGTGGATCATGGGTCTGGTCCTCGCCGGACTGGGCACCATTCTGGGCGCGGTCAACATGATCACTACTGTGGTCTGTCTGCGCGCACCGGGGATGACGATGTTCCGGATGCCGATCTTCACCTGGAACATCTTTGTCACGTCACTTCTTGTTCTGCTGGCCTTCCCGATCTTGACCGCGGCGCTCCTCGGGCTGGAGGCCGATCGGCGGCTCGGGGCGCACGTGTTCGACCCGGCCAACGGGGGGGCCATTCTCTGGCAGCACCTGTTCTGGTTCTTCGGCCATCCCGAGGTCTACATCGTCGCGCTGCCGTTCTTCGGTATCGTGTCGGAGATCTTCCCCGTGTTCAGCCGCAAGCCACTGTTCGGGTACAAAACCCTGATCTTCGCTACGCTCTCGATCGGCGCGTTGTCCGTGGTGGTGTGGGCGCACCACATGTACGCCACGGGTGCGGTGCTGCTGCCGTTCTTCTCGTTCACCACGTTCCTCATCGCGGTGCCCACCGGGATCAAGTTCTTCAACTGGATCGGCACCATGTGGCGGGGGCAGCTCACGTTCGAGACCCCGATGATGTTCTCGATCGGCTTTTTGGTGACGTTCTTGCTCGGCGGCCTGACCGGGGTGCTGCTGGCCGCCCCGGCGATCGACTTCCACGTCAGCGACACGTACTTCGTGGTGGCGCACTTCCACTACGTGCTCTATGGCACGATCGTGTTCGCGACCTTCGCCGGGATCTACTTCTGGTTCCCGAAGATCACCGGTCGGATGCTCGACGAGCCGCTGGGCAAGTTCCACTTCTGGGCTACGTTCATCGGGTTCCACCTGACGTTCCTGGTGCAGCACTGGCTGGGTGCCGAGGGGATGCCTCGCCGGTATGCGGACTATCTGCCCAGTGACGGGTTCACCACGTTGAACATGGTGTCCTCGATTGGTGCCTTCGTGCTCGGTGCTTCCACGCTGCCGTTCCTGTGGAACGTGTTCCGCAGCTACCGCTACGGTGAGGTGGTCACCGTCGATGACCCCTGGGGGTATGGCAACTCGTTGGAATGGGCCACCTCGTGCCCGCCACCGAGGCACAACTTCACCGAGCTGCCCCGTATCCGCTCCGAGCGACCAGCCTTCGAACTGCATTATCCGCACATGACGGATCGGATACGGCATGAGGCGCATGTCGGTGTTCGTGGCCACCCGGTGGCGCCAAGCGAGCAGGCGGTATACGCCGTGGAGCGAGGCGACACCGGTTTCGTCGACCCGCGGGACAAGTGACCGGTAAGTCGCGGACGACCCTGCTGGTGACGGTCACTGGGCGGGACAAGCCCGGGGTCGTGTCGGTGATCTTCGCCGCGCTCACCAGGCATGGGGTGGACATCCTCGACGTCGAGCAGGTGGTGATCCAAGGCCGGATCATTCTCGGCGTGCTGGTGGAGACCACGGCTGATCCGGAGGACCTGCAGGAGGCCGCCGAGCAGGCCATGGCCAGCATTGGAATGCAGGTGGAGGTTGAGGTCGGCGCTGACGTGCTAGGCGCGAGTGCCCGCGGGTCCACGCACGTCGTGTTGGTGCTGGGCCGGCCGGTCACGGCTCGCGCCTTCACCGAGACGACCCGCGCGTTGGCCGCATTGAACATCAACATCGACGCCATCCGGCGAATCGCGGATTATCCGGTCACTGGGCTTGAGCTGCTCGTGTCGGTGCCCAGCAACGATGATCCCGAGGCCGCCGACACCGCACTGCGATCCGCGCTAGTCAGGCTTGCCGCGCACGGTGAGGTCGACCTCGCCGTCGAACGGGTGGGTATCGCCCGCCGAGCCAAGCGTCTGGTGGTCTTCGACGTCGACTCGACCCTGGTGCAGGGGGAGGTGATCGAGATGCTTGCGGAACACGCCGGCTGCGGGGTCGAGGTGCGGGCGGTCACCGAAGCCGCGATGCGCGGGGAGCTGGACTTCACACAGTCGCTGCGTCGCCGGGTCGCCCTGCTGGCGGGCCTTCCAGCCAGCGTGCTCACCGAGGTGACCAACGCAGTGGAGCTCACGCCCGGGGCACGCACGACGGTACGGACCCTCAAGCGGCTGGGATTCCGCTGTGGAGCCGTGTCGGGCGGTTTCACCCAGATCGTGCGGCCAGTCGCCGAAGAGTTGGGGTTGGACTTCTGCACCGCCAACGAATTGGAGATTTCCGACGGGAAACTCACCGGCAGGGTCATCGGCTCGGTGGTAGATCGGTCCGGGAAAGCCGACGCGCTGCGCCAAGCGGCGGAGCATTTCGGGGTCCCGCTGGCCCAGTGTGTCGCGGTCGGGGACGGCGCAAACGACATCGACATGCTCACCACCGCTGGCCTGGGTGTGGCGTTCAATGCCAAACCAGCGCTGCGGGAAGTCGCGGACACCGCGATTACCCAGCCGTTTCTGGATGTCGTGCTATTCGTGCTGGGCGTGACCCGGGACGAGGTGGAGGCCGCCGACGCCGCCGACGGGATACTGCGCAGGGTGCCCCTGTGAGTGGGGATGCGCCTGCATGGTACGCACCGCCAGCCCGCACCAGCGGGCTAGGGTGTGCTGACGAGACGCGCTAGGGCCGCCCGTGCGACGGCGGGGTCGGTGGTAGGCCAGAACGGTGGTAGCGAGGCGCGCAGGAAAGCGCCGTAGCGGGCTGTGGCCAGCCTGGGGTCCAGGATCGCCACCACGCCGCGGTCCTCGGTCGAGCGCAACAGCCGGCCAGCGCCCTGCGCGAGCAGCAGCGCCGCGTGCGTCGCTGCCACCGTGAGGAACCCGTTGCCACCGCGGGCGGCCACCGCACGTTGCCGCGCCGAGCTCAGCGGATCGTCGGGGCGGGGAAACGGGATGCGGTCGACCACCACCAGAGACAGCGACCGGCCGGGCACGTCGACGCCCTGCCACAACGACAAGGTGCCGAAGAGGCAGGTCGGTTCGTCCTGCGCGAATTGCTGCACCAGCAGGCCGGTCGCGTCGTCGCCCTGGCACAGGACGGGTATGTCCAGCTGGGACCGCAGTGCCTCGGCGGCCTGCTTGGCGGCCCGCATCGAGGAGAACAACCCGAGGGTGCGACCACCCGCCGCGGTGACCAGTGTGGCGAGCTCGTCAAGGTAGGCAGGCGCTAGCCCGTCGCGGCCGGGTGGGGGTAGGTGTGCGGCGGTGTAGAGGATCCCGGCGCGACGGTGCTCGAATGGGGAGCCCGCATCGAGCCCCACCCAGGCCGGGCCGGCGTCATCGGTGGCGGGCGGCGGCTGCTGGGTGGCTGTTCCGACGGCGGGTGGGGCGGATGGTGCCGGGGTCGGCCGCTGCCGGGGTAGGCCCCACTGCGCGGCGAGCGTGTCGAATGTCCCGCCCAGGGTGAGGGTGGCCGAGGTGAGCACCACCGTTCGCGTCGCGAACAGCCGTTGCTGGAGCAGGTCGGCGACGCGCAGCGGCGCAACCCTCAGCACTCGCCCGCGCACGGTCTCCTCCGCCAGCCAGACCACGTCATGCCGGTCGGCCTCGCTGTCGGGGAAGGCGGCCAGCACCCGGGCGGCAGCCGAGTGCACCTGCTCCAGCGCGGCCAGCGCGAGCCGGCGACGGACGGCGGCGTCAGGATCCTCCCGACGCTCGGTCCCCAGCGCGGTGATGCAGCGGTGCGCCGCGTCGCGCACCGCGGTGAGGCCGCTGGCCACCGCGGCGTTCAGGGTGTCCCACCGCCGCAGACCAGCGTCACCGAGCAGCATCACCAGCCCGTCACCGGCCGCGGCCAGCTCGTCAGCGATCTGCGCCTCGATCAGTCGGCCGCAGCGCCGGGCCGCGGTCTCAACCATCGACGCGGTGAGCTCCTCGGTGGCCGCGCTGGTGACCCGGTCGACCAGATCGTGCGCCTCGTCGACGACCACGACGTCATGGTCGGGGAGTACTTGGCGATCGCCCATCGCGTCGATCGCCAGCAGCGCATGGTTGGTGACCACCACCTCGGCACGTCCGGCCCGCGCCCGGGCCTGTTCGGCGAAGCAGTCCATGCCGACGGGGCAGCGGGACAGGCCCAGGCACTCCCGGGCGTTGACCGACACCTGCCGCCAGGCCCGGTCGATCACGCCGGGCACCAGCTCGTCACGGTCCCCGGTGTCGGTCTGCGAGGACCATTCGTGCAGCCGGGTGATCTGGCGGCCCAGCATCGACGTCGGCGAAGCTCCTGCCGCCGCATCGAACAGGTCCTCGCCCTCGTCGGACGGTCCGGTATGCAGCCGGTGCAGGCATAGGTAGTTGCGCCGTCCCTTGAGGATCGCGAAGCTCGGAGCGCTGCCCAACAGCGGCTCCAGCGCACCGGCCAGTCGAGGCAGGTCACGGTCCACGAGCTGGCGCTGCAGCGCGATGGTCGCGGTGGAAACCACCACGGTGGTATCCGCGGTGACGGCATGCCGGATCGCCGGGACCAGATAGGCCAGCGACTTGCCGGTACCGGTACCGGCTTGCACCGCGAGGTGCTCGCCGGTGCGGATCGCCCGGTCCACCGCCTCTGCCATCAGGATCTGCCCAGCCCGCTCGCTACCCCCCAGAGCGTGTACCGCCGCAGCGAGCAGCGCCGGGGTGTCGGGCACGGTGGTGAGGACCGGCACGGCGGCTCACGCTACAGCAGGAAGACGGTCGGGAGGGCGGGCTCACCGAGGGAGAGGCACAAGCCGTCCCAGGGGAGAGTGGTCAGGGCTGTGGTGACGCGCTCGCGTCCTTCTTGCAGGGTGGGGAGCGAACCGATGCGCTGGCCTTCACGCAGCAACGGGACCGGCAGCACCCGGTCGTGCTCTTCGAGCTCTGGTTGCTGGTCTTGCAAGAACACCACCTCCTCGATCGCGGTGCCGCTGGGTTTGTACCGGCGCAGCGCGCTCTTGGCGCCGCCCCGAGAGATCTTGGATGTGCTGCGCTTGGCTACCGGCTGCCCGTCCACCTCGACCAGCTTGTAGACCATCCCCGCGCTCGGCACGCCCGAACCGGTGACCACCGAGGTGCCTACTCCGTAGGAGCTCACCGGTTCGGCACGCAGCGCCGCGATCGAGTACTCGTCCAGGTCCCCGGAGACTACGATCTGCACGTCCGGCGCTCCCAGTTGGTCGAGTTGCTCGCGAGCCTGCCGGGCGAGCTCCCCGAGATCCCCCGAGTCGATCCGGATCGCTCCTAGCCCCGGACCGGCGACCTCGATCGCGGTAGCGATGCCCAGGGTGATGTCGTAGGTGTCCACCAGCAAGGTGGTGTCGGTGCCCAGCGCCTCCACTTGCGCGGTGAAAGCATCCGCCTCGCGCTCGTGCAGCAGGCTGAATGCGTGCGCCGCGGTGCCGGTGGTGGGAATGCCGTAGCGCTGCCCGGCGGCCAGGTTGGACGTCGCGCTGAAACCTCCCAGGTAGGCTGCACGGGCGGCCGCCACTGCGGCCTCCTCGTGGGTGCGCCGGCTGCCCATCTCGATCAACGGTCGGTCACCTGCGGCACTGGCCATCCGGGCTGCCGCGGAGGCCACCGCGCTGTCGTGATTGAGGACCGAGAGCGCCAGCGTTTCCAGCATCACCGCCTCGGCGAAGCTGCCGGTCACCGTCAGGACTGGGGAGCCGGGGAAGTACAGTTCGCCCTCGGGGTAGCCGTCGATGTCGCCGCGGAACTGGTAGCCGGCCAACCAGTCCAGGGTTCGGGCGTCCAGCATGCGGTGCAGGAACGCCAGTTGTTCGTCGCCGAACTGGAACCGGGCCACTGCGTCGAGCAGCCGGGGGACACCGGCGACGATGCCGTATCGGTGGCCGCGCAGTCCCCGGGCGAACACCTCGAACGTACAGCGGCGGAAGGCCGAACCGTCAGCCAGCGCACTGGCGAGCATCGTCAGCTCGTACTGGTCGGTGAGCAGTGCGGTGCTGTTCGGAGTGCATAGGGGCATCTGGAGAGTTTATGGCTGGTCTTGGTGAGAACATGGGTTCATGACCACACCCGTCGAACTGGAACAGACCCAGGTCGACCCAGCGGTGGACGAGGTCGGCACCGAGGACCGGCCTTGGCTGACGATCGTCTGGAACGACCCGGTGAACCTGATGTCCTACGTCACTTACGTGTTTCAGAAGCTCTTCGGATACAGCCGCGATGAAGCCACCAAGTTGATGCTCGATGTGCACCATAAGGGCCGTGCGGTGGTGACCAGGGGTTCTCGAGACAAGGTGGAGATTGACGTCGCGAAGCTGCACGGCGCCGGACTCTGGGCGACCATGCAGCGGGACGCGTGAACGGCTGGCGGCGTCGCGGCGGACTGGTGGTGGCTGCCCTGTCCGAGCGGGAGGCCGGACTGCTGCGCGGGCTGGTCGGCCAGGTCCGCGACATGCTCGCGGCGCGGGTCGCGGCAATCCCGCAGGATGAGCTGTCCGAACTCACCGGTATCACCGCCGGCCCCACCACCGCTCCCGCCGACCGGGTGCTGGCCCGGTTGCTACCCGATTTCCACCGCGAGGACGCCACGCTGTCTGGCGGCCTGCGGGCGCTGCATGAGCCCGAGCTGGTGGCCATCAAGGACGAGGTGGCCGGCATCGTGTTGGACACCTGCCCGGTGCGGGGCGGGCGAGTGCGTCTGTCCGACGAGCAGGCGCAGGCGTGGCTCTCCGCGCTCAACGATGTCCGCTTGGCCCTGGGCGCGGTGCTCGAGGTCACCGAAGACATGCCCGACGAGCTCCCCCCCGAGGACCCCCGCGCGACGCATCTGGCGGTATATCATTGGCTGACCTGGGTGCAAGAGTCCCTCATCCAAGCGTTGGCCGGCGCGGAGGGTGCCGGCACGTAGGATGAGGATGTGCTGACGATCCGCCACGACCTTGTCGACGCGATGGTGGCGCATGCTCGGCGAGATCACCCCGACGAGGCGTGCGGCGTGGTGGCGGGGCCGGTGGGCTCGAATCGCCCGGAACGGTTCATTGAGATGGCCAATGCCGAGCGTTCAACGACCTTCTACCGGTTCGATGCGGCTGAGCAGTTGCGGGTGTGGCGGGCGATGGACGCTGCGGACGAGGAGCCGGTGGTGATCTACCACTCGCACACCGCTACCGAGGCCTACCCGTCGCGCACCGACATCTCCTACGCTTCGCAGCCGGACGCCCATTACGTGCTGATTTCCACCCGCAAGCCGGACACTCACGAGCTGCGCTCTTACCGCATCATCGACGGTGAGGTCACCGAGGAGCCGGTCGACGTGGTCGAGTCGTACATGTTCTCCCATACCGGTGCCGACGACGTCCCCGACGCGTCCTGATCCGCGCGCCTTCCTTGGAATGCCCGGGGGCGGTTGTGCGTACAGGTACTGGTGAGCCGCCCGCACCCAGAGGAGGATCCGACCATGTCCGTCACCGTCTCCGTTCCCACCATCCTGCGTACTTACACCGGGGGCGAGAAGTCCGTGAAGGCGTCAGGTTCCACGATTGCTGAGGTGATTGAGGACCTGGAGATCCGGCACTCGGGGATCAAAGGCCGGCTGGTGAAGGACGGATCGCTGCACCGTTTTGTCAACGTCTATGTCAACGACGAAGACGTGCGCTTCGTGGGAGGTCTGGACGCCAAGGTGCACGACGGTGACAACGTGACGATCCTGCCTGCCGTCGCCGGTGGCTCCGCCGCTCATGAGCGCCAAACAATGTTATAGCACTCAACGCCGCTCACGAGCGCGACTGAAGGGAGCAGCAATGGCCCGATATGATTCGCTGCTCGATGCTTTGGGTGACACCCCGCTCGTGGGGCTGCCCCACCTCTCACCCTCATCCGACGTACGGCTATGGGCCAAGCTGGAGGACCGCAACCCGACCGGCTCGGTGAAGGACCGCCCGGCGTTGGCGATGATCGAGGACGCCGAGCGCTCCGGTCGGCTCACGACGGGTTGCACCGTTCTGGAGCCGACTTCGGGCAATACCGGGATCTCGCTGGCGATGGCGGCGAAACTCAAGGGTTACCGGCTGGTCTGCGTGATGCCAGAGAATACCTCGATCGAGCGACGGCAGCTCCTCGAGGCGTACGGCGCGGAGATCATCTTCTCGCCGGCGGCGGGCGGCTCCAACCAGGCGGTGGCGCGGGCCAAAGAGCTGGCCGCAGCGCACCCCGACTGGGTCATGCTCTACCAGTACGGCAACCCAGCCAACCCTGCGGCTCATTACCGTACGACCGGCCCGGAGATCCTGCGCGATCTGCCCTCCGTCACTCATTTCGTCGCCGGGCTGGGCACCACTGGCACGCTGGTCGGGGTGGGGCGCTACCTGCGGGAGCACAAGCCCGACGTGCAGATCATCGCTGCGGAACCACGCTACGGGGAGTTGGTCTACGGTCTGCGCAACCTCGACGAGGGATTCGTACCTGAGCTTTACGACCCCGAGGTGCTCACCGGCCGGTTCTCCGTCGGCTCCCTCGACGCGTTGCGCCGCACCCGTGAGCTGCTGGAAACGGAGGGCATCTTTGCCGGCATCTCCACCGGCGGGATCCTGCACGCCGCGCTGGCCGTTGCCGAGAAGGCCGCCGGCACCGGGGAGCCGGCCGACATCGTCATCGTGGTTTGTGACGCCGGATGGAAGTACCTATCCACCGGTGCCTACTCAGGAGACCTCGAGGAAGCAGCCGCCCGCCTAGACAGCCAGTTGTGGGCGTAGCCCCGTGAGTGGCGATACCAGTTGTGGCTCGTATCGCCACTCACGGGTTATCCACAGACACAGGATGCTCTCAGGGAGTGGGGGTAGGGTCGGTACACGTGCCGGACGTGCGTTCTTCGCGGGTGCTTCCAGCGCGGCCCGGGCAGGCCGCGATGATCATTGCCGCGTTCACCGGCGTGCTGTATCTCACCGAGGCGGCGGACACCCTGCTCGGCGGCGCCCTGGACGCTGACGGGATCCGGCCGCGACGCCTCGACGGGCTGGAGGGGATCCTGTGGGCCCCGCTGCTGCACCACGGCTGGCAGCATCTGGCGGCTAACACGGTTCCGGTGTTGGTACTCGGGTTCTTCGCGCTGGCTGGCGGCGTCGGCCAATTCATTGCGGTGACCGCCACGATCTGGCTGGTCGGCGGCCTGGGGACGTGGCTGACAGGAAGCGACGGTGTGCACCTCGGCGCCTCGATCCTGATCTTCGGATGGCTGGTGTTCCTGCTTGCCCGAAGCTTCTTCGTCCGCAGCGCGGCGCAGATCCTGCTGGCGGTGGCGTTGTGTGCGGTCTGGGGCAGTGTGCTGTGGGGAGTGCTGCCGGGCACTGTCGGAATCTCCTGGCAGGGGCACCTGTTCGGAGCACTGGGGGGGCTGATCGCCGCCCAGCTGGTCGCCCGCGCCGATCGACCCCGTGCCGATCAACCCGGTACCGCTGATCAAACCTGGGTCAGCAGCTCGTGACCGGTCCGGACGCCCCCATCGGTGTCTTCGATTCCGGTGTTGGCGGGCTCACCGTCGCGCGCGCGATTGCCGACCAGCTACCGCGCGAGCGGTTGCACTACGTCGGTGATACCGCGCATGGCCCATACGGTCCACTGCCCATTGCGCAGATCCGCGCGCACGCGCTGGCGGTGGCCGACGAGCTGGTGGAAAGCGGGGTGAAGCTGCTGGTCATCGCCTGCAACACGGCCTCTGCGGCCTGCCTGGCCGATGCCAGGGAGCGCTACTGGATCCCGTTGGTAGAGGTGGTGCGCCCGGCGGTGCGGCGGGCCGTCGCCGTCACCCACTCCGGCCGGATCGGGGTGATCGGGACCCAGGCCACCATCCGGTCCCGGGCTTACCATGACGCCTTCGCCGCGGCTCCGCATGTGGAGGTGACCGGGGTGGCCTGTCCGCGGTTCGTAGACTTCGTCGAGCGTGGGATGACGTCGGGACGCCAGATGCTCGGGCTGGCGCAGTCTTATCTTGAACCGCTGCAGCGGGCCGGTGTGGACACCCTCGTGCTGGCTTGCACGCATTACCCGCTGCTCACCGGAGTGCTGCAAATCGTCATGGGAGACGGGGTGACTCTGGTGTCCAGTGCGGAGGAGACCGCCAAGGAAGTGCTGCGGATACTCACCGAGGCAGAGTTGCTGCGCGCCGAGCGCGAGGAGCCTGAGCACCTCGTCACCGCCACCGGCGATCCGGTGTCCTTTGCCCGGCTGGCCCGCCGTTTCCTGGGAGCGTCGCTGGTGGTGCCGGCGCCCATCGCGGACTGACTGGCCCATCGTGGATTGACTGGGAGGGTGATATGCAGCTGACGGTGCTCGGCTGCTCCGGCAGTGTCCCTGGCCCGGACTCTCCCGCGTCTGGTTATCTGGTTCGAGCCGGGGAGACCAGCGTGGTGCTCGATCTGGGCAACGGGACCTTCGGAGCGCTGCAGCGCTACCTCGACCCGTTCACCCTCGATGGGCTGGTCCTGTCTCACCTGCACCCGGATCACTGCGCTGATGTCTCGGCGTTGACCGTCTATCGCCGCTACCACCCGCATCCACCACCGTGTGACGCAATGCCGTTGTACGGGCCGCCGGGCACCGCCGAGCGTCTGGCAGCCGCATACGCGCCCAACGCCGATGAGCGCAACCTGACTGACCTATCCGACGTCTACGACTTCCGGTCCTACCGCGGGACGGCCCGGATTGGCTCGTTCGAGGTGCATGCCGCACGCGTCGAGCACCCTTGCGAGGCCTACGCGCTGCGGATCCGCCACGCGGGCCGGACGCTGGTCTACTCCGGAGACACCGGCCCTTGCCCGCAGCTCGCCGAGCTGGCTACCGGTGCGGACGTCCTGCTCGCCGAGGCGTCCTGGCCGGACCGGTCGGGCAACCCGCCCGGGATACACCTGTCCGGTAGGGAAGCCGGCGAGGCCGCCGCAGCGGCAAGGGTCGGCCGGCTACTGATCACTCACGTTCCGCCGTGGACCGACACCGAGCAGGTGCTCACCGAGGCCAAGGCCGCCTTCGACGGGCCCACCGAGCTGGTCCACCCCGGCAGCCGCTACGAGATCTGACAGTGCAGCGA
>Ga0213881_10001219_pt1 | contig 12719 bp, 16 predicted proteins | sample BarmaccoBMER_R08_FD_160104 | JGI IMG/M metagenome (GOLD analysis project Ga0213881, IMG submission 160104) | Barbacenia macrantha exposed rock microbial communities from rupestrian grasslands, the National Park of Serra do Cipo, Brazil - ER_R08 ... | reverse complement strand
CTGGCACTCCCAGCGGGGTGGCGATTGTTACCACCGTCACCGATCGGCTTCACTCGCCATCACGGTGCGCGACCGGCCACGTGTCGAGTTTTGTCATAATCACTCTTACCGGCGACCCCGCCCCCCGCTGACCAGACAAAACGCGGCGGGCGGTTGTTATCACTCTGACCCGCACCCGAAACGCCCGAGTATGCGGCCGATTCCGTATGACCATACGGTCACTGTGGGTGAAGGTATCCGAGCCAAACCGGCCCAGTGGCCGCATAACCGGTTTCGAGGATGTCCCGCAAGGGAACCACTCCGCAGGGCGGGGGACTTAGGCGGCCGAATGCGGGCCGTCCGGGTTGAGAGTGGTCGCCACCATTGCTCTCCTCTCAGAGCCGTTGCCAACCCTACAAACCACCACCGACAGTCCCCTGCCTTACCTGTCTTCGACGGTTCGAGCCTTGGCTCAAGACCGCAAGGCCAAGGTGGACCGCCTTCTGTGGGCGGGGGACAGCTGGCCGTCGGCATGACGCCGGCCCCGGCCTCATCAGCCTCTCTATCGCGATATCCGGACGATTTGGCCAGTACTACGGCGGCTCCCGTTAGATCAAGGCGTGGTGAAGTCATGACGTAGCGACGTCATGCAGTAATGTCTTGTCATGCCTAGACATCGGCAGGGGACCAAGCGGGTACCACCACTGCGTGTGGTGACGGTGACTAATTTCAAGGGCGGTAGCGGTAAGAGCACGTCGGCTGGACTGCTCATTCATGCGTGGGCCGCATTGGGTTATCGGGTGCTTGGAGTGGATGCTGACCCGCAAGGCACGCTTCAGCGGTGGCGGGAGGACGGCGAATGGAGTGTGCCGGTGATGAGCCTGCCCTCGCCCCGGATGCACGAAGAGAACCGGGGCTTGGGCGGTTTGGTCTCCCCGGATCTGTTCGACCTGGTCGTTGTTGACACACCTCCGTTGGAGCTACAGCGGGGGATCGTGCTGTCGGCAATTCGAGCGGCGACCGATGTTGTGGTCACGTTGGCGCCGACGTCGGCGGAGTGGGATGTGCTACCGAAGGTGTGGGAAGCGATTGATGAGGTCGCGGTGACCCGGGTTCGACCAGCACCGGTGAGCGTGCTGTGGAATCGCGTTCGGGGAGGCACGACGTCAGCCAAGGTGTATCGGGAGCAGCTGGTGGAGCAGGGCCGTTACTGCTTGACGGCTGCTCTGCCGTTGGCGGAGCGGTATGCACAGGCGATCGGTGCACCTGTCGAACTCCGACCGGGCGACGTGGCTATCCAAGCGGCAGAGGAGATCACGCGTCGGGGCGGGTGGGCAGCGTGAGCAAGGCATCAGACGCTCTCGCCGCCCGGGCCGCCCGGGCGGCAGCTCGACTACACTCCCCCGAACCAGCGGTGGAGGTCCCATCGGTTGCCCCGCGCGCCCAGCCTGTTCGGATCACTGTTGATCTCGCCCCGATCACGCATCAAGATCTCCTCGACCGGTGTCGACAGTTTGCGATCAAGCTCCAGGTCCCGAAAGTTCCCGCAGCGTCTATCATTCGCGCGCTTCTAGTACAGCTCGGGGATGATCCGGCGCTGGTGGAGCGAGTACTTCCGGACGTGCTTCGCGATGTACAGGAGAATCGCCGACGAAAGTAAGTAATGCAGTAGTGACGTCATTGCTTAATAAAGTGGTTTAGTCCAGACATTGCTTCGGATTTCCTCCTGGGCATGTCGTCGCTTGAGCGGGGCGGCGACGGTGGCTTCGGCGGGCAGCGCGCGAGTGGTGATCTGGCGCGTGCCCCCGGACGTGCTGCGCGATATAGTAAGTAATGCAGTAACGACTTCATCAGGTAATGAAGTCGTTACGTAGTACAGTCGTTACTGTGCTCCTCATGGGTTTGCTGTCTAGCGTGGCGGCGACGGTGGCTTTAGCGGCGGCGCGGGTGGTGGGGCTGGCGGGGGGGCGGGTGATGCGCCCGTGTTCGGTGATGTGATGGGTGGTGAGGGTGCGTTCGCCGGGTCGTAGCAGTGCTGCGCCGGCTCGGCCATGGCGAGCCCGTACCTGGGCTCGCGCGGCTTTGGTGGCTGCGGCGTCGGCGACGCGAGAGCTCCAGTGCCCGGGCAGGATCGCGCTGTCGGTATTGCGCCAGGCGGCAAGGCGGGAGGCGATGAACGCCTTAGGTGCGATGATCCGCTGCGGGCAGATCAGCACGCCAGCGGGTTGGCCGAACACGCTGGGCCGATGATCCATTGCGTGGACGATGTCGTGGTTGCACCACCCGGCACGCCAGTAGGGCTTGCACAGGTGCCGGATGAGCTTTCGGCTGCACAAGGCGAAAACCGGAAGCCTGCAACGCAGCCAATCGGCTGCAACGAGCATGGCAAAACGGCTGGTCGGTACGGTGACCGCCCAATTCGGCCCACTCCTGTTGTCCAGGCTCGCCCGGAGGGCGATCCGTTGGGCTTTTCCTGGATTGGGCGGATCTTGTGTCGAGTTATCCACAGGTGTGCTCGCGCGCGAGAAACCACCAACCCAACTTTGCTTTTCAGATAAACCAGACCAAGAAGGGCTGACATTTGTATCCCCAGCCGATTGGAGGTGATCTTTCTTTTGGTCAGCCCGGTTTGGTCGTGTGCTGTCTACGATGGGTCCTCGAAAGGACACATGAACCGTGAGTGGGGCAGCATCCGCCGGGTCGGTGTTGGTACGGGCGCCTAGCGGCGCGGAGGCAGAGCACGGTGGGAGCGCCTGCGTGGCCTCGGCTGTCGCCTGGTAGGTCAGGTCGTCAGCCAGCCGCGCCACGAGCTGGTCGACGGCGCGGTACAGCGCCTCCTCGGGGGTCAATGGGATCCGCAGCCCGTACACCGCAGCTCGGTTCCCCACTAGCTGGTGGGCTAGCACCATCGGCCGGTGCGCTGGAGTCGAGCCTCGCTCCAGGTGCGCCAGCCAGCCCCGCACTCGCAGCTCTTGAAGCCACCGCGCCACTGTGCGCTCACTAAGGCCTGAGCGGGCCACCAGCCGCGCCCAGGTCGGGCGCGACTCCAACGTCTCCCATCCCGCATACAGCGCCACCAACCGGGCCACTGTCAACAGGTTCGCCTGACCATCCGCGCGGATCTGCTGAACCCAGTCCTGACGTCGCAACGCTGAGAGCCAATGCCACTGATTCCGCGGGTCGGCAGAAGCCACGGTGACCGTCGGCACCGGCCCGATATCCCCAGCGGCCGGCGAGCCACCATGCGCCGCCCAACACGGCCCACACACCACCGCCCGCAACACTGTCGGCCGCGGCCACCCCACCCGCACCAGACACGTGACACACAGATCACTAGGGGTCGCCGGTAAGCCGACCGTAATCGGCTCGGGCAGGCGTCCGGGAGGCCGGGAATCTGCGTCACGCGAGGGACTCGTCGCGGCCGACGCAGCTGGCGAACCAGCCGGCTGCGAGGCGCTGAGGTCCTTGCCAGCATGGAATGAGCACACCGCGCCCACCGGCTGTTCGGCGGCGGGAATGAATTCGCCAGCGGTATAGCAAGCTGTGCACCAGCCAGGCGGCGGTGACGTGATGTGTGATGGATCGGGTGTGGCGGCTGTCCTGGAATGAGGGCAGCCGCTACCCTCAGAGGGCGCGACCACGCGCCTCCCTTCTCGGGGAGGCTGAGGGCATGCGGAGTTCGCACCTCCGCTCCCTCACCAGCTGTTGAGGCCCGCCTTTGCCAGGGGCGGGCCTCAGTCATATCTGGGGAGATGTCACCTCAGCCCGGGTGTGCAGTTGTCACGAGGCGACTCAGCTGAGCGCTCGCTTTGTGACCCGCCGGGATCACGAGGCCTGGGTCAGCGGCAACTCCTTCTGCTTCGTGGATGGTGGGGCTGGCAGCTCGCCGAGATGGCGCAGTCCAATGCGCAGGAGCGCGGCCAACGTGTCAGACAGCGTCATGCCCAGCTCATCGGCCAGGTCGCGCAGCTTGTCGGCGTCCTCCATGGGGGGCCGAGTTACGAATAAGTCGCGCTGTCCCTTGGAGGGTCGCCCGCCTCGTCCTCGTCGTTCCGCCATGGCCCGAGATCATGCCGACGTTTCTGATACCGATGCCCGCGACACGCCGTCACCAATGACAATCACCTCTACGCGGTTCGCGAATTTCGTGCCGACAATCCTCGGCGCGTTACGCAAGAGGAACTGGTCACGGTCGTCGTCGCCGCGGCCGCGGTCGGTGTCAGCCGTCATCCTTGACCGGTCAGTAAGGGGACCTGCCAAGTTCGGCCACTAAGTGCCTGGTAGCGGGGTGGTCAGGCTGCGGCCACGGTGAGATCGTCGAGTTTGTTGTTGGGGTGGTCGAGCCAGTAGTGGTGGGTTGTCGCGGTGGCGGTGAGGCCGAAGCGGTCTCGGCTGGGTCGGCCGAGCTGGTTCCACAGTGTGGTGGCGTGTTCGATGGTGGTCCAGATGCGGCGTGGGCCACCTTGGGTGATCAGGGTGTGGTCGTGGTGGGGTTGGGCTTGGGCCCAGGAGCCGTCTTCGGCGGATAGGTGCAGGGTGGGGGTGTCGTCGTGGTGGCTGTGCCACAGGTGCTGCAGGGTGGGGTCGGTGAGTTGGAGCACGAAGCGCAGGTCGGGGTCGTCGAGAATCCGCGGGTCGAGTGTGGTGGTGTACTGGTCTGCGTCGGCGTGGTCGATGAGGGTGTTGTATACCCCGCCGTCGCGTAGCGGGTTGGCCACGTCGGCGCGCAGCCACATGAAGTGGCCCGGGACACGGGAGAAGCGGCCGGTGACAGTGTCGGGTTGGTTTTTGCGCAGGATGGCGATGCTGCTGGCTAGGTCGCCGCGCAGATCGGCGACGATGATGCCCGACGGGGCGAGTTGGTCGATCCAGCTGGGGGGAATGGTGGGTACGGCGCAGGTGGCGATGATCCGGTCATAGGGGGCATTGATGCTGGCCCCGCGGGCGCCGTCTCCGGCGAGCAGCGTGGGACAGTAGCCCAGCGTGGCCAGGCGTGCCCGTGCGGCTGCGATGAGATCGGGATCAATGTCAATGCTGGTGACGTGGGTGTCGCCGAGGCGGTGGCAGAGCAAGGCGGTGTTGTAGCCGGTGCCGGTGCCGATCTCCAACACGGTGTGGCCGGTGTGGGGATGGAGCATGGTGAGCATGTGTGCCATGAGGCTGGGTTTGGTGGAGGAGCTGGTGGCCCACATCAAGTCGGTACCGGGCACGGGGGCGTACTGGGTGGTCAGTGATTGGTCGGAGTAGACGGCCTGTAGCCATTGGTCGGCTGTCGCGGGATCGTCGCCGGCGAGCACGGTGACGGGGTCTTGCCAAAACCGGGGCACGAACAAGTGCCGCGGGATTGCCTGGAAGGCTTGCCGCCACTGGTTGTCACTCAGATGCCCGGACGTGGATAGGTCCTTGACCAGGGCGCGGGCCTTGTCTTTCCAGTCGGTCATCCGGTGGCTCCCGCAACGAGGAGCTCGGCGAGCGCGGCGCTGATATCGATGCTGGTTTGATGTTCCAGCCACAGCCATTGGGCGCTGGGGTTGCATTCGTAGGCAAGCCACTGCCCGGCGTCGGTGATGCCGAAATCGAAGGCGCCAAACGATAGCCCGAACAGGTCCAGGTAACGGCCCATCACGGCGGTGACCTCGGCCGGTGGCTGGATCGGCGAGTAGCGCAGCGCACCGTAGTCAGCTCGCCAGTCGACGCGTGCGGTCGGGGAGTCGGCGTGGATGGCCACGCCGTAGGGCCGGTGACCGACCATGGTGACGCGGGCGTCGAAGGCCTTGTCCACCCACGCTTGGAGACAGTGCGCGCTGGCGGCGAAGGCGTCGGGGTCGATGTCGTCGACCGTTACGCGCGTGGTGTAGGTGATCCTTGGCGCACCGTAGGGATCACCCAGGGCCAATGACGACAAGGTCTTGCAGACCATCGGGCCAGCGACGGTCTGGGCGAAGTCGACCGCGGCTGCGTGGTCGTTGCTGATCAGGGTGGCCGGCATGATCAACCCGGCCTGCGCAGCGACGGTGTGCTGCAAAGGTTTGTACTCAGCCCGCGCCGCGCTGTGGGGATGGTTGACATACAAACACTCCAACGCCGACAGCACCCCGCCCAGCCCGAGGCGGGCCTCGACCGCACCGTAGATACGGTCGGCCTCCGACAGTCCGTCGGGGAAGGTGAATTGCGTGGGGCGCCGGTAATACACCGAGCGGACCTGCTCAAGATCCACCGTCACGCGACCGGTGCGTAGCCGACCCATCCAGCCTTTCCCGACATTGGTGGCCGACACACGCATATGGGCCGGGAAGTCTCCGGTGTCGATTCGCGCCACCCGTACCGGATGGGCAGCCAAAGCGGCGATCACCGCGTCGGCGGTGGGATCATCTGGGCCGGTCAGGACCAACACGGTATCCCCGGTGGGCATAGCACCCGCCTCCTTTTTAGGTGTCGGTGTGCTGAATGGTCACCGTGTCAGGGATCACTTCGCCGTCCCTGCATTCCTCGGTCGCCTTGTCCTGACTCCACCGGGTGGCGGTGGTGTCGTGTTTGCCACATTCCAGCGGCGCGACTGCCAGCGTGGCCGAATACGGCCGCAGCAGGCCAGGGATGTTGGCCATCGGCCGGTACCCGCCACCACGCTCAGCAAGCGGCCACAAGCCTGAGGCGGGAAACAACAGATCGGGTTCCCACAGGCCAGCATGTTGGGTGTTCATCGTTCGTTCCTCCAGACCACGAGACGTCGTGTCGCGTCCTATGTGGTCCCGCTGCCGGTCAACTTCAGCAACCCCGTTCCAACCGGCGGGTCAACACTCGCCTCAGCGTAGCGGCGCTGCCCGACTAGCGGCGCTGGCCGATAGGCCCGTCCGCTGGCGTCATCGCCCGTTGCCTACGGTGAGCGCCGTGACAACGACTCCACCGCAGAGGGAACCCCAGTGATCTCCCCGAAGGCTGTATCTGATGCTCTGACCGCCCTGGGGGCCTACGCCGAGGCGCCCACGGATGCACAGCTGGCCGCGGCTGAACTCGCCGAGGGCAGAGCAGCGTTGGTGGCCCGGTTGTCCAACGCCTTGTACGGCTGCGCGTTGGCGCACGTCATGACCGCCGAGGTCGCCGCGCACGACGCGGGAGTGACTGGCGGGCACCGGGCTCAGGCGTGGCAGGCGGCCGGGGCCACCACCGAGGGCATTGCCATCTTGCTGCACTACACCGCGATGCGGCTGTCAGCGGAGTTGCAGGCCATCAGTGAGCGGCTGCCGGCGGACCTGGGCGTCATGGGAGCCGCAGCGGGCGCCGCGGAGGCCCTTAAGCTGCTGTTGGAGGTATGCACCGTGCGCACCCTGGATGACCCTCGCGCGGATGCGGTGACGACGAACTTGGCCCGCGCAGCCAACCAGCTCAGCACCGCCACCGACCGCATCGAGGAGCTGTTCGCCGCGGCCCGCGACGTCGTCACGATCATTCACCCCGGATAACCCCGGAGCGTACCGATCAACCACAAAAGCACCGCACCATAGGGCTGGACTCCTGCGGCCTTGCCGACCTCGCCCGCCTTCAAGCACTTCTGGCAGATCGATCCTGAATTCGGAGTTAGCCCTTGCGGAGTTAGCCCTTGCCGGGGATCTTGGCGACAATGCGGGTCAGACCGCACTAATGGGAGTGGCACTAGCCGTGCGGCTAGGGCGCCGTTATCAGTGCTGCCTACCGCACCTGATACAAGGCCAGGCTCTTAGAGGGCGTCGGTGTGTCAATGGTCGCCGTAGGCGGTCCGAAGGACGGTTCTGCGCGCGGGGCGCGCAGGTTCGCCATTGACATGCCGATGACCGGACTAAGAGATAATCCCGATATTAGGTGAGAGAGACCTGACGTCAGTTATTTACCTGACGACAACCTCACCAACCGGGGGCAGAACAGATGACCACACTCATTTGCTGGGTCGGGTGACCGTCATGCAGCCGACTTCGAGGCTAGCAACTGCTGGAGCTAGCCCAGGGCGTCACACAGCCTGCGGCGCTGCTGTTCGCCGAGGCCAGCGGCGCGGCGCGAGGCCACGATCCCCGTTTGTTGCATCAGGGCGGTGACCTTTGCAGGGCCATAACCGGGCAGGCTTTTCAGCAAAGCGGCCACCCGGGTCTTGCCTATGACGGGATCACTCTTAGCCCGCTCCAATACCGCGGGAAGGGTTTGCTGTCCCCGAGCAATCGCCTCCAACAACTGTTTCCGAGCGGTTCTGGCTGCGGCAGCTTTCAGCAGCGCTTCGTGACGTTGTTCGGGTGTTCGAGTGGGCAATGTCATCACGGAAAACCCCTTCCATGCCAGCGGTCTGCGCCATCATCACCGGCAATCCGACCCAGCGCTCCCCCGGCCACCTGCCCCACTACTGACGCGCCCCCGGCAATAATCAACGACGTGGCTTCTTGGGTGATGCGGGAAACCTGCGGGCAGGCGCTTGCGCGTGCATAACCAAGGGGTTGGCTAGCGGGCCAAACGCCGTGCGGTGTCTTTCAGCACCTCGGTCAACAGGCGTTGCGCGGCCGCGCCCATGTTGGTCAACACGGCTTGAAGGCGGCGCGCGGTCTCCGGGTCGATCTTGCCGATCATCTGTGCTGACTGGTGCGTCACGGCCACCACCACGCGCCGCAAATCGTCGGGATCCGGGCGACGCTCGACTAGCCCTGCGCGGACTAGCCGATTGACCAGCGCGCAGGTTGCCGGTGGTCGAGTGCCCAAGGCCTGCGACAGCGACAGCAGCGTCATCGGCGCTTTGGCGCTGATGATGTGCAACGCAATCAGCTGAGACAACGTCAAGTCTGTGCCTGCCCAGGCCGCCGGGCGAGTCGACACCATCGTGCGCAGATAGCCAGCCAGCCAACGAGCGTCTTCCATCGTCACCATCGACATACCACCGCATCGACTGCCCACATTCCCAATTTATGGAAGCAACTCCCCGCCATCGACCGCAACACCCGCAGGGCGCCACGGCCCGGCGGTCACGACGCGACCAAAGGTCAATTCCCGGCCGCCGCCGCAAGCGAGGACCTCGCTCTCGCTGACGCCTGAGTCGATCACTCGGGATGTGTTTGCCGCGCCGGGTCAGATCACAGGGGCAAACTATGGGTCACTATTGGCTTGATCCAATAATTACTATCAGTAGTTGGACCCGCTAGGGAGGGAGGCCGTGGTCCGAGTCGGTGGGCGCCGATTTAAGGGGGTTAATGGAGCGCAGCCGAGCACCATGCGCGGGTCCCTGCTTGACCATATTCCCTGTTCAAGGCAGGGAGCCAGGGGGAGGGAGGCGGCAGGGAGAACTCCCTTCCATCCCTGAGCGCCTCCCTGACCAACTCCCTCAGTTATGTGCACCCGATCTAGCGGCACTTGGTCGGTCCCTCGGTAACTCTGGGCTGACAACGACCAGGGGGAAGCAAATCCCTATCAGGTGAGCCAGTCGCTGACCACGATATGCAGCACCGTCAGCGCGTCCCCGGTGACCCGCGCGGTGACCGGCAGCCCGCCGGGCACGATCAGCGAGCAGCGGCGGCGGCGGATCGCGGTACACGACTCGGGTGCGGTGAACCCGGCCAAATAGATCTCGTCCCGGTGTTCGGGAGTGTTCCGCACCCCTCGCAGGGGGCCGTCCTCCCCCGGCGCGAGCCGTTCGAACCGAAATCCCTGGGCTTTGGCGTCGTCCAGGAGCCGTTTGGCGGCAGCCAGGTCGGGACTATCGGCCATCGCCGTGGCCCCCTGCGGGCAGCAGGACATGCAACTGCTGGAGCTGGTCGAGGATCTTCCCGGTGTTCACCGGGCGCAGGCGTACCAGGTCGGGGCGGATGCTGACCGGCTCGGTCTCGTCGTCAAAGCGCACCACCAGTCGGCTGCCTCGGCTGCGGCGGATTACCTGCGCTTGTTTGCCCAGCCGGGATGCCAGCGCCCCATGCGCGCGGTCCACCAGGACCTGCTCGACCCGGGCACCCAGCGGGATCGATACCCCGGCCGCGTCGCGCCAGGGGTCATAGGCCGGTCGTCGGCGCCGTCCTCGACCGTGCAGCGGCAGCACCGCCTGGGCGGGATAGAGGTTTTGTCCCGTGGGACCGGGCTCGCGGCCGACGGGGCGGATCCCGCGCTGGGCCAGCCAGATCCGCGCTGAGTCGCGGCCTGCCAGACCCAGGTAGCGGGCCGCCGTCGCGGTGGTCATCACGGTGGTGCCCGGCCCGTAGGACATCACCGGGGGTCGGGGACCACCCCGCACCGGAACCCCCACCTGCTCACCCACGGCCGCGTCGGTAGCGAACATTGCCCGCAGCCGGGCGTGGTCAGCCGTGCCGGGGTTTTTCCTTGCTGAGGTCAGCAACGACCTCAGCGCATGACTACTGCTGCTGTCCTTGGGCTGGGGTCGCGGCGGGTTCACGGCCCGGTCCCGTCGGCGGCCAGTGCGTCACGCACGGTGTCGTGTTCCAGCGCCAACTCGGCGATCACCTGTAGCCGGCCGGGGAACACGGCGCGGTCTGCGGCCAGTACCACCACCTGCGCCAGCAGCGCCGCCAACTCCGCAACCTCGGCAGGAAGACCAGCATCGGGTAGTGCCGACCGGCCACCAGGAGCCGGCAGGGGGCGCTCAACCAGCGGCCGGCCGGGCATTTCCGAGTCACTCACCGGGGCTCCCTACCGGGCGCATTCCCGGCACCGACTACGACCCGGCTCCGTCAAACTCGCCGCCAAGATCACCGCACCGCATCTAGTGAGGTAGTTGAGGCGATGCGTCGCCAGTACATCGTCGGGCACAAGGTGTTCCACGCGGGTACGCGCGTCAACCATGCCCACCGGGCGCGACGCCCGCTGCTGCGGTATCTGGACGGGCAGCCCCGGGCGTTTGCGGTGTCGTCCTGCCATCACCGCGCAAACCCCGGGCCGCAGTGCAGCGCACAGCTTGCGCGGATGACCTTGCGGTAATGGCAGGCCGGTGCTGATGCGGCGTCAGTGGTGCCCTTAGTCACGGTTGATGAGGATGAACGCGCGCATTGCCCCGATCTTGACAGCGTGGCAAGTAGCCACAAGATCAGCCGACGCCAACACCCATCCGGTAAGCCATTCCGCGCAGCTCCCGGCCGATCGCATCCCGCCGCGCCCGGCGCACCAGATCGACGACGACCTCCCGGACGAACGGGTTGGCCCGCACCCGTTGCGGCGCGAGCTGCTCAGCGGTGCGCAGCGCAGCGACGGCCTCTTGCCGGCACGCTCGCTCGGTGGCCAGTCCCCGGCCCAGATCGCTGTAGAACGCCGCGCGCCGCGACCGCGACTTTACCGCGGTGGGGTCGATGTCTCGGGCGAGCTCACCGACCTTGCTCCCTTCGCCGCGTTCCATGGCCAGATGAACTGTCCAGAACGCGACGTTGGGCAGCCCGAAGCCCTGATGGCCAAAGTTCCTACCAGCACCCACCCACGCGGCGACGTCAGCCGCCTCGGCCTGGTGGTCGGCGGACTCGGCTGGCCGTTGCAGTGCGGCAGCGTTGAGCGCGCACGTCAGGTGCAGGATCCCGTACGCCTCTGCCGCATCGCTGTCAGTGCCCACCAAGGGCGCCACGTGGTCGGCTGCGCGGGTGGCTAGCGCCAGGCTGCGTGCCCGGGCCGGGCTCGACACCGCCTGAGCGCGCAGATACTCGGCCAACGCGGTGTGCGCCGGCGATTCCAGCTCGGCGGCCGCCGCGCGTGCGTGCATCGCGGCAAGTGCTGCGAGATCCGGCTCGCCGAGCTGCTTGGCGGTGAAGGTGGCTGCGGTGTAAACATCCAGCAACCCATGCAGCGCGTCACAGCGGTGGATCGGCTCGCTGGCTGCGATTGCATGCAAGTCCGTGATCAGACCCGGCAGCACCAGACCCATACCCGCGTAGTCGGCCGCCGGGCGCAGCTCGGAGTTGACCCGATGCAGCGTTGCGGCCAGTTCGTGCCACGGTCGCGACGGCTCGTCGGCCGGATCGTCCAGAGCGTTGTCGGCCAACGCCACCCGCAGTGCGACCACTGCAGCGTGTGCGTCCCCCATGCCCTGGGCGGATGTCAGCTCGTGGGCACCAGTCAGTTCCCCAGGGGCAACCTCCAATGCCGCGGCGAGCGCCTCGACCAGCGAGCGGCGGTCAACGACACGATCCCCCCGCTCGATCCGCGACAAATAGGACTCGGAGATCCCAGCCAGCTCGGCGACCACCCGCAGTGACTTGCCGCGCCAGTGCCGGATTTCGCGCAGCCTCCGACCGATCGTGCGCGCGTGATCGTCAACGTCCACGAATAAGACCTCTTTTCACCGAACCCCCACCGATGCCTCGGAGCCGTCGCCCCAGGCGAAAACCTCGGTGAGGAGGCACCACCTCGTTACACCATGCCACGTTGTCGCACGTCATCGGCAGGGTCGTTGGTCACCAGGCCAGGTGGTCCTGACGGGGGCGCGGGCAAGGTGCCGGCGGTGTCGGCACGCGCGACGACGGCCCAGACGCCGATGCCAAGGGCCGTCACTAGTGCCGCGGCCCGGGCACCCTATCGATACTCGGATTGGTCTTGGTGTTGTGTGATGTTGATTTTGTGGCGGGTTTTGTGAGGTATCGACCTGGGGGTTTGGTGGCCGTGGTGGTGGTGTTGGTGGGTCTCGCGTAGATGGTCATTTCCGGTAGACCCCGGCCAGCACCAAGCCCTGCCGAACCCGACTGGTCACCGGCTGTGGTTGGCCGATTGGGAGCTTTGGCGCGGTCGTCGGCGGTGGCGGAGGTCTG
>Ga0213881_10001218_pt1 | contig 12723 bp, 14 predicted proteins | sample BarmaccoBMER_R08_FD_160104 | JGI IMG/M metagenome (GOLD analysis project Ga0213881, IMG submission 160104) | Barbacenia macrantha exposed rock microbial communities from rupestrian grasslands, the National Park of Serra do Cipo, Brazil - ER_R08 ... | reverse complement strand
ATCCGCAGCTTGATCGGTGATCCCTAGGCCTCGCCCCCACCGACCCAGACCCCGCCCAACCCTCACCGAGGCCGACCTCGAGACCGTTCGGATCGGGGGGAGGTCAACTGCCCGAGCGCTCGGTGGTCTCCGGGGCTTTATGCGGCGAAGTCGACTTCGGTCTCGGCCGGGCCGCCTGGCTGTGTCAACCAACTCACCCGAACCATCTAACGCATCAACGCCGACCGAACCCGAATCCCACCCCTCCTCGCAGCCGCTACCAGCACAAACCGACTTTGAAATCGTCCTGGGGGCGGGGGCCACAAAGACCTGCCCGCGCGCTGCTGAGGACATCTATCACGGGTATCGTCCAAGAGTGGCCACTCTTGAACAGCTCTTGCTTATCATTCATCGTCATGTCGACGCTGTTATCGCTATGGTGGCTGTCCGTCGGGCCACCGGGTCGTCCTTGAGCGCGCGTGCGACGCTGGATGGATCAGGGGTAGGGACAAGGTGGCTGGTAGGGCAGGTCCGGGGAGACGTACTGCTTCCATTTTGCTGAGGTGAGGGTGTTCCTTGTGGTAATGCAGATCCGCTGGATTGCCCGATCGACGTTGATCGCCCATAGCCGCACTGTCCGGTCGCCGCTGCTGGTGGCCAGGGTTTGCCCATCCGGGCTAAACGCCACCGAGTCGACTGAGCTGGTGTAGCCAGTCAGGGGTTGGCCCAGGGCGCTGAGGTGGGCCGGATCGGTCGCATTCCACAACCGCACGGTTGTGTCAAGGCTGCCGCTGGCCAGGGTGTGCCCGTCCGGGCTAAACGCCACCGAGTAGACAAGGTTCGTGTGGCCGGTTAGAGGTGAGCCTAGTGGTGTGGGGGGGTAGGCCGGGTCGGTCACGTTCCACAGGCGAACGGCTTGGTCACTGCCACCGCTGGCCAGGGTGTGCCCGTCCGGGCTAAACGCCACCGAGTAGATGGGCTGTGGCTGGGTTCCGGTCAGGGATGAGCCGAGCAGTGTGGGGTGAGCCGGGTCAGTGACGTTCCACAGCTGCACGATGCCATCGGCGCTGCCGCTGGCCAGCGTGCGTCCATCTGGGCTAAAGGCCACTGCGAAAACGATGCCCATATGGCCGGTTAGGGGTTGGCTCAGGACGCTGGGGTGGGTCGGGTCGGTCACGTTCCACAGCCGCACCGTGTTATCGGCGCTGCTGCTGGCCAGCGTGTGCCCATCCAGGCTAAACGCCACCGCGTCGACCTCGTTGGTGTGGCCGGTTAGGGGTTGGCCCAGGGCGCTGGGGTGGGTCGGGTCGGTTACGTTCCATAGCCGCACGGTCCGGTCCCAACTACCGCTGGCCAGAGTGTGCCCGTCCGGGCTAAACGCCACGGCGGTGACGGCGTTGGTGTGGCCGGTCAGGGGTTGGCCCAGGGCCCTGGGGTGGGTCGGGTCGGTCACGTTCCACAGCCGCACCGTGTTATCGGCGCTGCTGCTGGCCAGCGTGTGCCCATCCAGGCTAAACGCCACCGCCAAAACGCCGTTGGCGTGGCCGGTCATGAAGGTAGAAGGGATACTCCACAGCCGGATCGTGTGATCATTGCTGCCGGTGGCCAGGGTGTGCCCGTCGGGGCTAAACGCCACCGAGTTCACAAAGTCGGTGTGTCCGGCCAGGGGCTGGCTCAACGACATGGGGTGAACCGGATCGGTGACATCCCACAACCGCGCGAGCCGGTCAAAGCTGCCGGTGGCCAGGGTGTGCCCGTCGGGGCTAAACGCCACCGAGTTCACAAAGTCGTGAGCAGCCAGGGGTGAGCCCAGCAGTGTGGGGTGGGCCGCGTCGGTGACATTCCACAACCGCACGGTGCTGTCATCGCTACTGCTGGCCAGAGTGTGCCCATCCGGACTAAACGCCACAGCTGCGACCGCGCTGGTGTGGCCAGTCAGAGGTGAGCCCAGGGGTGCGGGGTGGGCCGGATCGGTCACGTTCCACAACTGCACCGTGTGGTCGTCGCTGCCGGTGGCCAGGGTGTGCCCATCTGGGCTAAACGCCACGGCGGTGACGGCGTTGGTGTGGCCGGTTAGGGGTTGGCCCAGGGCGCTGGGGTGGGCTGGGTCGGTTACGTTCCATAGCCGCACCGTGTGGTCCCAGCTGCTGCTGGCCAGGGTGTGCCCATCTGGGCTAAACGCCACGGCGGTGACGGTATTGGTGTGGCCGGTTAGGGGTTGGCCCAGGGCGCTGGGGTGGGCTGGGTCGGTTACGTTCCATAGCCGTACGGCGTTGTCGGCGCTGCCGCTGGCCAGGGTATGCCCGTCCGGGCTATACACCACCTCGCTCACCGCGTCGGTGTGGCCGGTCAGAGGTGTCGATAAGGCAGCATTCCCAGAGGTGATCAGCTTGGTGTACAGATCCGGAGTCCGTTGCATCCGGTAGGCAGTGAGGTCGAGTTGAGCCGCGAGAGACACATCGGTGCTAGATAGCCGATCTGCTTCCGCGGTGACCTGGTTAAAGATCGCGGTATCGCGTTCTCGCTGCGCCATAGCACGTTGTTGGAACGCGACGAACGCAGCGATTAGCGCCGCCACTAGCAACACTGCCAGGACGGTGACTCCTCCACGAGCCAGCAGCAGGGTGCGGCGGTGCTGGCGGATGTGCTCACCCACCAGCTTGTCCTTGTCAACCTGGCGTACTGCCGCAGCGACATCGGCCACGCACTCCCGCAACCGAGGGTTGGCCTGATCCACCTGGTCGACGTCGTGTAACCAGCGCAGATCCACCCAGCGCGGTGTCTCGTCGAACGCGCCACGCAGCGCAGGTGGTAGCGCCGCACTCGCCCCGTCGCCCTCTTCGGCGTCGTCGGCCCAGGCGAACTTGCCCTCGGTGAGCACCACCAGCACCCGCTGGGCTGACTTGTGCGCCAACCACCACTGGACCTCACGATCCACCCACTTTGACCGTGCTGCCTGCGGCGAGGCCATGAGCACTAACCAGTCAGAGGCCGCCAACGCGGTCTGGATGGACGACCACAGGCTTGGACTCGCCGCTAAGTTCGTGCTGTCCCGAAAGACCCGTAGTGCCCGCAGTCGATACCAGGGCTTGGCGAACTGCTGCAATCCGGTCTGCAGCGCTGGTGCCAGCGCGCCGTCCAACGCGTGACTGTATGAGATAAACACGTCATACCCGGTGGTCTCGCCTGCCACCCCCGACCTCCGTCCGTCTCGAAGCCCGGAATAACGCCAGTACAGTAACGCTGAAGATCACAGGCATAGTCGGTGGATCGTCGCCCCAAAACTTGTATCCAGCAAATCTCGGGCCTCTGGCGGGCCTCCGCTCCAGGATGACCCGGGGGGCCTTGGTGGGGGTCGGCCAAGATACGGGTAAAACCGGCAATGGGATGATCTTTGTTCGGTAAATCCCCTGATAGAACTGTGTTGACGGGGACACGGCGGTACGGGGGCTACCCGGGTAGTGATCACCTACAATCAGCCAATGAGCTGATGGCGAACTGCGTGATCTACTCCACCGTGCTGGACATCACCGCCGCGGCCAATGCCCTGGCCGCCGAAGGGCACCCGGTCCATCCCGATGACCTGGCCACCATCACCCCGTACATCACCCACCGCATCCGCCGCTTCGGTGACTGGGTGCTCGATCTGACCCCGCCGGAGGTGGTGTCGGTGACCCGGCTCGATCTCGTGCCGGGCGCGCTGTTCCCGGGCGGGACCGCCACGACGATGGCCGGGGCCTGATCCGCTACCGCGAAGGAGAGTTGCTGATGGCCACCACCACCCGCTGGGTCCGCTACGTCGTGCCGATCATGGTCGAGATCGACTGTGACGACGACCGGATCGGCCGCATTGTCGCGCTGCCAGAGGAGGCCCGCCCGGATCGCGATGACCTCGGCCAGTTCTGCGTCTACGACCAGAACTTCGTGCGCCACCACGCCGACGGGCCGATCGAGACCCACGCTTACTGGGTGGCCAACCCGCCCAGCGGGTGCGGGCTGCCGGGCCCGCCGCAGGACTGGCCGGACATGATGGACTGGGAAGAAGGCTTCGACGTCGAACCCGACGACGAGGGCGTGGCCGAGGAAGACCGCTACGCCGAGATCCAGCCCTACGCTGAGGCAGACCGCACCGAACAGCCCACGTGACCTACTTTCACCTGCACAGACACGGGTTCAAGATCCGATGATCACGGGTTTCGGGCGTATCTTGGCCGCCCTGGTCAGGCGGGTACCCCGGCGCGGTGGGCGAGAGGCTGGTGGAGAGCGGGGCAAACCGTGGGAGGCTACACGGCGAGCTGGTCTTGACCGTTGGTGTGGGTGAAGCTTGGGGTACCACCGTTTGTAGTCGTTGGTGAGGGTGTTGTTGAGGACGCGGGTGCGGATCTGGAGCAGCAAGTGGGCGCTGCGGGGTGTCCAGCGCATCTGCTGTTTTTTGACCATGCGTTTGCTGATGACCTGGTTGACCGTGGATTCGACGAACGCGGTGGAGATGGCCTCACCAGCGCGGCGGCGCTCGCCGTAGTTGGGGATCCGGGCGGCGTTGGCGCGCAGGTAGCCGCCGAACTCGCGCACCGCCTTGAGGAGCTTGGCCTAGGCGATGTGGGGCTCTTCAACGTCGGGGTCGATCTCCAGATCCCGCACGGTCCGGGCACGAAAGACGTTGCCGTGCCAGCAGAACCACTTCAGGCTCTCCAGCTGTGCGGAGACGTCCGCGGCGAGGTCCGCTGGTGGTGACGGTGGGAGGTCGGGGTCTGGTGGCGGGGAGCGCGGGCTCTTGGCCATGGTGATCATGACAGTAATGCGCATCGTCACATGGAACCAGTCAAGCAAGTGCTCGGCCTGCGGGTTGAGGTACAGCGGCAGGTCACGGATGTCCTCGCCGCCGTCGGTGAGAAACGTGACCTGCTGATTGGCTTGCATACCCTGGGAGGCGAGGATCTCGTACAGTCGGCGTTTGGGTTTCTTGTCATAGGTCTGCACATAGCCGAAGCACGTGGCCGGCCCCTCGGTGGGCATGGACTTGCCGGCGATCACCTTTGCACTGGAGTGGACGTAGCCGCCGTCCAGGCCGACGACCAGTGGCAGGTCCGGGTGAGGCAGTTCCTCCCGGTCTCGCTGGCAGGTGTCGATGAAGCTGAACCGTTCCTCACCGAGCTCGTCCTCCAGCCGCTGCGCGGTGGCTTGCACCGCTCGTCGCACCGTGCTGGCGTGCAGTACCCGGCCCAGCGGGAGGATCTCACCGAGCATGGCGGCGGACACTCCGTAGGAGACCAGCCCGGCGAAGCGGGCCTGCAGGTAGGACAACTCCGGGGTTATCCGCTCCGGGAGTATCGCGGCCAGCGGACTGAACGTGCGGACCACCCGCGGCAAGCAGCCACAATGCCACCAGCGGGGACTATCCACACGTAGCGTGCCGAACAGCGTCCTCATCACGATGGGCCGGCTGTCCTTATGACGGCGCGCTCCGCCGCAGTGCGGGCAGGCGACCTGAGCGGACCTAGCACAACGCAACAGTCCTTCTACCCGTCGCTGCACCTCAACCTTGCCGACAACTGTCGTCGGTTCGGCTCGTTCGCCGCTGCGTCACGGCACTTGGACGAGGCGAGGCGCCGGCTGGGCGTCCTCGCCGACGACGCCTACGGCCAGACCATGCGCGCCGGGATCGACCACATCGCTGCGGCACTGGCGACGGCGCGCCACGAGGAGAGGACCACCCCCAGCCGCATGGTTTGCCCTTTAAAGCAGGTCAATCTCGACTGCGGGGTCCACGCGGCGTAGTCGTCCGGGGTCGGCGCTGAGCGCCGGCCAGCCGCGTTGCTTGGCGACGTGTACGACATGCCCCGCGCAGCCATCAAACACCTCAGCATCCAGCAGTAGCTGGTCAACCCGGTCGGCCATGGCCGCATCGAGTTCGCCGACGATGACCGAAGGGTGGGTCAGCACATCCGCGAGCAACGGAGCGCATCAGGACGCACAGCGCGGACTTCGGTAAGCGCCAGGCTCGGCACATAGAGAGTCAGCCCCAGCTCCGGGGCGATGTCGAACCACACCAGCACAGACAACCGGCGACGCGCCAGCGCCGCCAGCGCGGACGCGTCGACGACCTTGCCGCCGATCACGCGGCGGGGGCCACGCGGTGCCGCTGACGGATCACGTCATCCCCGGGCCATGGTGCCCCGCAGGAGGCGTACGCGCGGCGGTAATCCTCCAGGCTGGGCATCCCACCCAGCCGTGCCACCAGCCGATTCATCACCGCCTCCGCCCGCTCAGCGGTACTAGCCGACGGTGACGGCAGCGGCGGTAGACCCTCCGCGTCAAGCTGATGCGGCTGTATCACACGCCCAACGGTAGCTGATGAGCAGCACACCACCAAAACACCCCTCACGAAACAAACCAGACAAAAGCCGATACGGATGAGGCACCCCGAGACCAAGACGCTGGTAGCAAGGGCCGGGCATATCGGCAGCCATCGTCGACCCTGCCTCAACGAAGTGGGACGCGGTCTGCCCCCACCTCACCTGACACCCGCTTCCCCAGCACTCGATGACGCGGCGTGAAGAGACGCATAGGGGCGAGTCGCCGCCCGGACGCCGGTGACGGGAGGTGATCTTCTCGGCGTGCAGCCGAAGACCTTTGCCTATCCCTGTGGCCAGTCGTTCATCGGCCGGGCACGCCAGCGGCGAAGCTATGTACCGCTGGTCGCTGAACGGTTTGTGGCCGGCCGCGGCTACGCCAGCGAGACGGGAAACCTGCCCGACCGCTGCGACTTAGCGCATCTAGAGGTGTACGTGATCGATGGTCTTGATGCTGGCGCCCTCCGGTCGCTTGTGGATGTCGGAATGATCCGGGGCGAGTGGGTGATAACGATCGGTCACGACATCGGCCAGCGGGGGCCCCAGACCGTGCCTGTTTGGGAGCTCGACCGATTCTGCCGCCGCGTAAGCCAAGACGATCGCATCTGGATCGCACCGGTGCTGCAGGTGCCCGAGCGCGTACGATCGATCCGCCAGGCGGAGAATCTCGGCTGACTGCTCGGCCACGATCGTGGTCAGAATGTGAAACGGCCAGTATGGTCAACCATGATGGTTCGGTAGATCGTTAGGGGTTGTGTGGGGTTGGGCGTTCGCCTGCCCCACTGAGCACCCCGCACCCGTGTCATGCATGGACCACCATGCAATTACCGCAAATTCACGCATGCGATCGAAGGGCCGCTTTTCGGCCCACCGGTAGTTTCAAACGAAAAATCATCGATCCGCGCCGTTTGCGCTGGTCAGAAGCCTCGACCATGATCGTTTAGGGTGGATAAGCGAAGATCGTCAGCACGGCTGTGACCTGCGTGTATGTAGATATTCGTTGAAATTCGGCGCTTGCTACCGGGAGGTCTTCTCGAGAGCCAAACATTTTGGGGGAGGCAAGCTACGAGGGTGGTTGACCCGCGGGTCGGTGCTGGCGGGCTGGGTCGCGGGCGGAGCTTCTCCGCGGATCAACATCGCCACTCTGGACCTCGTCCGCAGGTGCTGATGCCCAGCTCAGCACTGCCTCCCCCAAAATGTTTCGCTCTCCTAGTCGAACTCCTCGACGCAGGGAGCGTCGGAGAGCCCGAAGCCGAGGTGGTCGAGGGCGATCACGTGGTAGGGGTCGGCGCGTCGGCTGGCCCGGCCACCCGGTAGAAGAGCTGCTGGCCCTGAACGGTCGCGTAGCGGTGATGTACGGCAGTCATGTCTAACCCCTTTGATTACCTTTGGAAGTTAGCACTCAAGCACCATCTGATGTAACCTGTCGAGCATGCTTTTGGGGTTAGACGCGTGATGGTGAGCGAGAGCAACGAGACGCTGCTGCTCGACCTGTTGAACACCACGCCCGTGCTCAACGGCGTGCCCAGCGATGAACTGGCCACCGTGGAGGCCGGTCGGCGTTGGCTCGCCGCGCACGGCCAGCCAGCCACCGAGGACGAGTGGCGCGCGCTGCTCGAGGCACGCGCGGCACTCCAGGATGTCGTGCTGGGTCACCAGCCGCCCACCGCGATGGCGCGCCTCGTCGAGGGAGTCAGCTACCGGCCCTCGTTCGACGGTAACGGGCTCGTGTGGACCCTCGATGCGCCCGCCGGCCGGAGCGCGGGGAGTCGGGCCGTGCTCGCATGGGACGCGCTCCGCGTGTCGAGTCCTGGGCGGCTTCGTCCCTGCGCCAACACGCAGTGCCGACTGTTCCTGATCGACCACAGCAAGTCCAACAATGCCCGCTGGTGCTCGATGGCGATCTGCGGCAACCGTATGAAGGCCCGTCGGCACTATCAGCGCGCCCGACAGACCGCGAAGAACTAAGCGATGAACCGCGACCGCCCGCCCGGTGTGACTGGCATTCCGCGCCTGTTGTCCCTGAACGTCGGCATGCCCAAACACCACCCCTGGCATGGCAAGACCGTTTATACTGGCATTTTCAAATACCCCGTCAAGGGCCCGCTGATGGTCTGCAGGCTCAACGTCGACGGCGACGGGCAAGGCGACCTCAACGGGCACGGCGGTGAGATGCGCGCGGTGCTAGTCTACCAGCGCCAGTCTTACGACTTCTGGCGAAAGCAGCTCGGCCGCGACGACCTCGAATACGGCCACTTCGGGGAGAACTTCACCGTCGAGGGCCTGCCCGATGACGAAGTCCACATCGGCGATCGCTACCGCATCGGCGAGGCCGAGTTTGAGGTCACCCAGCCACGCGTGACCTGCTACCGGGTCGGCATGCGCCTGGGTGAACCCGAGATGGCCTCACTCCTCGTCGCCCACCACCGGCCCGGTTTCTATTTCCGAGTCATCACCGAAGGCCACGTCCAGGCCGGCGATGAGATCATCCGTACCAGGATCGGCCCGCACCGAATGAGCGTCGCCACTATCGACGCCCTGCTCTACCTCCCTGATCGAGACATCGACCAACTCCGCCAAGCCGTCAACATTTCAGCCCTCAGCCCCGGCTGGCAGGGATCGTTTCGCGACCTCCTCGCCACCGCCGAGAACCGAACACCCACCCACACGCCGCCAGTGGGTGTTGAACCCGGCTGGGTCGGCTTCCGGCGTCTGCGGGTCTCCCGAGTGGCACCCGAGAGTTCAACCGTGACCTCGATCTACCTCGCCGCCGAAGACGGTGCACCGCTGCCCCGGCCCAAGCCAGGCCAATTTCTCACCCTGCGCGTCACCGGCGCCGCCGATCCGCCACCGGTACGCAGCTACTCGCTCTCGGGTAACCCCGCGGGCGCCGAGTACCGCATCAGCGTCAAACGCGAGGACCACGGCATGGTCAGCGCCTACCTACATACGCACCTCCACGCCGGCTCCGTGCTCGAAGCCGCCGCCCCGCGAGGCGACTTCGCGCTACCAGACGGCGAAACCGGACCCCTGCTCCTTTTATCGGCCGGTATCGGAGCCACACCCGTCCTGGCCATGCTGCACACGCTGGCCGCCGCGAACAGCACGCGCGACATCTGGTGGCTACACACCGCCCACTCAACCGCCGAACACGCGTTCGCCACCGAGGCCCATAAACTGCTGCAACGTCTCCCCCACAGCCACGAACACGTCTACTACACCGCGCAAACCGCGATGACCGACCACCTGGCCACGATCACGCTCGGCCGCCTGAACCGTGACGCGTTGACCGCGCTCGACCTGCCGGCCAATGCGATCGTTTACCTGTGTGGACCAGACGGTTTCATGACCGCCATGCGGAAAGCTCTTGGGGAGCTCGGCTTTGCCCCCGGCCACATCCACAGCGAGCTATTCGGCACGCTCCCGCCCATCAACCCAGGCCTCACCAACCTCACCCACCCGACACCACATCAGCCACCCGGCCCGGCCGGCACCGGGCCGGACATCACCTTCGCCCGCAGCGGGCTCACCGTGCCCTGGAACGACGACCACACCACCATCCTCGAATTCGCCGAAGCCTGCGACGTGCCAACCCGCTGGGCCTGCCGCACCGGCGTCTGCCACACCTGCCAAACCCCGATCCTCTCAGGCTCCGTCCACTACAACCCCCAACCCCTCGAACCTCCCGCACCCGGATCGGTACTCGTCTGCTGCGCAACACCCGACAGCGACCTAGTCCTCGACCTCTAAGCCTGAAGAGCACGAGGGTCTGAAGAGAAAACAAGTTTTCCCGAGATCACGCCGATCCGCCAGGGTCCCCGATGGCTGTCAAGTTAACGGCGTATTCCAGGGAGCGGCACCGCCGTGACCGCAGTACGGCTCGCGGTTCATCGGTCGGCGCGGTCCGGGATCGGCTCAGCTAGCGCCGCTCGCGAGGGAGGCGCCTGGAAAGGGTCGGCGAAGTACTGTGTCTCGTGCGTCACGAGACCGTCGGCGAACTCCATGACGCTCACCGTGTTGGTGGGTACGCCGTCATAGGTGATCACGCACTCGCTAACCCAGAGGTTGCTACCGCCCAGGATTCGGATGATGGTGAAATGGCGCTCGGCCGGGTGCCCCCCACGTTGCTCTTGGATCCTTGAGCGGCCTCGGAAGCGCTCCCCGGACTGAGGGTAGTCCAAGATCGCGTTGGCAGCGTAGATCGCGTGCTCACTGTCGGTGTCCCCGAGCTCGGAGGCCTTCCAGTGCTCCTCGATCCGGGCCCGAGTCTCGGAGTCACGTGTCATTGTCTTCCTCACCTGGTCCGCATCAGCGCCGGGAATTTTACTCGTCCGGCGCTGCGCACGCCCGGATGCGTCTGCCCGTGCGGCCGGCGTTCGCGGTGAAGCAAGCGAGTGCCGTTGCGGTATTGGGCGAGGAGACGTTGGACAACCAAGCCACGGGAACCAAGGGCGGCCGGCGCGTCTTGCAGTTTCCGACGAGCGGCGTGCCGAGGTGATCGTCGACGCAGCCAGCCGGCTGTTCCTCGCGCCAGGCCGTGCACAGCCAGCAGCTGGATGAGACCTACCGGGCGGTGGCCGAGCGGGTGGACGCCAACACTGCGGTCAGCATCGACGCTGACGGCCGGGTCCATGGGGCAGCCATCAAGGCGATCGAGGAACCCGAATCGCTAATCGAGCTGCGTAAACGGGTCACGGCGATGATGCCCTGGTGGCAACGAGCGCTTCGTTGGATCAGATGGCGTACGGCCACTCGGTGAGTGCATAACCGCCGAACCACGCCGACGCCAGCGTGACGCCGGCCAGTATCCACATGGCGGTGGCGAGGCGTTGCCTGGCGAGTGCCGTCGCGACCGGCACCAACAGCGTCACCGCCGGCAGCAGCAGCCGGGCCTTGGAGTTCATCAGCCCGTTCGAGCCGAGGCCCATCGCCAGCACTCCAGCCGCGAAGACCACTATCGGCCACGGCAGTTCACCCCGAAGGGCTTGTCGAGCGCACACCACCAGCATCACTAGCGCTCCGGCCAGCACCACGACCGTGCCCACTTCGAGCACCGACCGGCCGCTGAGCAGCACCTGTTGGCTGAACCGGACCGTCGCGATACCTCCATCGAAATGGGAGTTCCATCCGCGCCGCTGTATGCCGAACCAGCCATCGACCGAACCGGTGCGCCACGCCACGTAAGCCAGGTAGCCGACCAGCCCGATCGGTGCGAGCGCACCGGCCGCCCACGGTCGCCAGCCATCTCGCCAAGACAGGGCGGCGATAACGAGCGCGCCGCCGACGGCGAGCAGTAACGCGGCCGAGGTCGGTCGCACGGTGCCGGCCAGCGCGGTGGTCAGGCCGGCCAGCAGCCACTGCCGCCGCAGCGTCGCCACCAGAGCCCACACGGCGCAGGCTCCGAACAGCGACTCGGAGTAGGTCATCGACCACACCACGCCCATCGGGGCGGCGGCGACCAACCCAACCAACAGCAGACCGGCTCGTCGGGACCCGCCGGGCACTAGCTCGCCGAGCTGGGCTAGCCCGTGTGCCATCACCAGGCCGGCCAGCAGCGACACCGTCAGCCCGGCCAGCAGCGGCTCGATACCGGCCAACAGCCGTATTGAGGCGACGGCGGCGGGATAGCCGGGGAAGAACGCCAGTGGGGTTTCGACGGCGCGCACGTTGGAGGCATCCACCAGGCCGGTCGGTGTATTGTCGTAACCACCGGCCGCGATGCCGAGCAGCCACTGCCCGTCCCAGGTGGACAGCGAGGTGCGCAGCCGCTGGCCGTGCGCCACGCTCAGCCACCTCAACATCAGCACGCCGACCGCCCGTACCGCCAGGAACACCAACGTCGGCGCTGCCGCCGACACAGCTAACCTTCGATGGGTGGCTTGGCTGAGCTTATTGTGACCTAGCGTCACAACAGGAAATCGGTAGGCTGAGTCGTCATACTTGCCTGCGGCAGCACCCACCCCAGCGGCTGGGTCACGGCGGTTAACGGACACGAGTCGCATCTGGAGGTGTCGGTCGGTGGCTCTTGTCGTGCAAAAGTACGGCGGTTCCTCACTGCGGGACACGGACCGGATCAAGCGGGTGGCGGAGCGGATTGTCCGCTGCCGCAAAGAGGGTAACGATGTCCTTGTGGTGGCCTCGGCGATGGGTGATACTACCGACGAGTTGATCGACATGGCCCTGCGGATCAGCCCGCAACCCCCGCCCCGCGAACTGGACATGTTGCTGACCGCTGGCGAGCGAATCTCCAATGCGTTGCTGGCGATGGCTATCCACGCTATCGGCGCCGAGGCCCGCTCATTCACCGGTTCCCAGGCTGGCATGATGACCACCTCCAAGCACGGTGACGCACGGATCACCGGGGTCAACCCCCGACGGCTGCGGGCCACGT
>Ga0213881_10001217_pt1 | contig 12729 bp, 17 predicted proteins | sample BarmaccoBMER_R08_FD_160104 | JGI IMG/M metagenome (GOLD analysis project Ga0213881, IMG submission 160104) | Barbacenia macrantha exposed rock microbial communities from rupestrian grasslands, the National Park of Serra do Cipo, Brazil - ER_R08 ... | reverse complement strand
CCTGGTCGGGGTGGCGGGATTTGAACCCACGGCCCCTCGCTCCCAAAGCGAGTGCGCTACCAAGCTGCGCCACACCCCGGTGCACCGACTGGTGCCCCGCGCAGCTTACGCGACGAACAGGATCGCGTGTCAGCCACCGCTCCCTCCCACGACCAATCAGGCTGCCGGTACGCTTAGGACACCGCCGCTCCGGCGGAGTATGCGGGCGTAGCTCAATGGCAGAGCCCCAGCCTTCCAAGCTGGCTATGCGGGTTCGATTCCCGTCGCCCGCTCCACAGACTAGGCCCAGGTCAGAAGGCCTACCCCCTGACCTGGGCCTAGTCGTTACGAGGCGCTCACGCGTCTACGTGCCAGATTCGTGCCAGATCACGCGACCGGCGGTAGCGTCAGACCCTCGTCATCGCCTCGGTCTCGCGACTGCTCGGCAGCGACCTCGACAGCGGCGCGAGCCTCCGCGATCATTAGATCTAGCGCTGCGGCTATTTCCCGGTCACGCTCGCTGGTCGCGTGTTGGTAGATCATCGCGGCCCGTGTGCTCGACTGCCCGAGCCGGGCCATGATCTCTTTAAGCGTCGCCCCCGTCCGCGCGGTCATCGTGCCTCCCGTATGCCTCAAATCGTGCAGATGTAGGTCAGGGTGGACCTCGGCGCCTGCAAGGGCTTTCTTCCAGAGTCGATGAAAGTTGCCACGCTTCGGAGTGGCTCCTTTCGGTCCGACGAACAGCCGTCCCTTCGGCCCCGGCTCAGCGAACACCTCCAGATGGTGCCGAAGCTCGGGCAGGATTCCCGCAGGGAGGGCCACCGTCCGCACGCCAGCTGCCGACTTCGGCTTCTTAGTTCGTTGCTTTCCGCTGTTGAGCTGAGAGACGGAGCGCTCGACCTTCAGCACCGGGATGCCATCATCGATCAGTTTGGCTGGATCAATCCCCGCCGCGATCTCCTGATCATTCGGCGTACGCGCAGGCGGTAGGATCAGGTTATCGCGTCGAAGCGCTACCAACTCTCCGAAACGGAGTTGCCCGAACGCTGCAATCAGTACCAAAGCGCAATACCTCGGTTGAATGCGTGCCGCGATAGCAAACACTTCGGTAAGTGTGATTACCGGCCTCTCTGGCGCCGTCTCCTGGCCGGCGCCCTTAATACGGCAAGGGTTCCGCCGGACTATCTCATCATCGACCGCAGTGTTCAGCACAGCTCGCAGGAAGCGGTACGCCTTTGCAACTGTCGTGTGTCCGGTGCCGCTGGTTAACAAGTCTGTTCGCCACGTCCGTATGTGGGCGGCAGTAAGGTCTGCGAGCATCAAGGTGCCGAGATGTGGACAGATGTGGTTACGGAGCAGTCCCTCATACAGTTCGATCGTGCGATCCTCTAAACTTCGCTCGGCGATCCACCGTGTAGCGTACTCGTGTGCGGTGATTTTTCCCGCGTCCGGATCGATCCACTCCTGCCGCATCATATCAGCTTCGACTTCGACGAGGTATTGCGCCGCCTCTGTATGCGTGCGGAAGGTATCAGGTGCGGGACGAAAAGCACCGTCAGGTCCCGGGTATCGTGCCTGGAACCGGCCAGAGGGCAACTTACGGATGGAACCAAAGCGCCGCTTGTGGCCCTTGGAATTTCCGCTCAACTACGCAGCCCTCCTCCCACGCCGTATCCGCCGAATTGGTGCGACCGTGTTTTGTTCGATGTATGCCTTTAGGACGCTTTCACGGATGCGGACGTGGCTACCGATCTTCACGAACTCGATACGTCTTTCCTCGATCAGCCGCCGGGGGAATCGTTCAGTAGTTCCCAACAGCGCGGCGGCGGCCTCCACGTCTAGCAGCCGGTCAGTCATTAAGACTCCCCCCTCCTCCTGCGGTTCCGTCAGCTACAGCCGCTACATCCGCTACCGCCCTGGTCACGGTCCGGTTCGGGGCCTCTCCGGCACCCGCTACAGCCGCTACAGCCGCTACGTGGCTGGCAGACTCTGTAGCGGCTGTAGCGGATAGGTCCGCGACAGCACTCGTCTCTGATATGGGGCTGAGCTGCGCTGTAGCGGGTGTAGCGGCTGTAGCGGCAGCTGGAAGGTAGCGGCTCCAAACGTCGGCTAACCCGTCTTCACCATCAATGCGGTAACCTTTGGTGACGGCACCTGTGGGAAGTCGGAGGTTCTTGGGCTTGATGCCGTACCGGGCTAATTCTTTGCTTAATCGGCGGCTATCTAGCGGTTTGCCGTGCAAGTCGGCCCAGGGTGCATCTTCGAGTCCGCAGAGTGCGGCGATTAAGTCGGCAGTGGTCATCCTGTCTGTATCAGCACGACAGAATAGTTCGCGGAGATCGGCGAGTAGCCGAATACCGGTGGAGGTCATCTGCGGTCCTGTATCGAGGACGAAGTGCCGGCAGGCGTTGCGGGCGGTTTCGGGCCAGTGGCTCCCTGCGGTGTCAGCGATGGCGAGGAGTGGCTCCCAGATTTCGGCGGATCGGTCGGTGACGCCGTCAGGCATCTCCGGCAGCGCCTCACTGAGTCGAGTGATGGCGGAGTCGATCCACGCTGCTAATTCGTCTCGGATGGGCTTTGCCTCGCGGGCTACTTGGCGTTCTCTGAATGGTTCGGCGGGTTCGTCGGGACGGCGGCGACGCATGTGGATAGTGATAGCCCTGGTGGTGATGGTGGAGGGCATGTGCCCGGAGATGCCGGCCAGTGCAGCTGGGGCGTAGACCGGGAAGCGTTCGACTTTGATGTTTTTGGCGTCACCGACGCAGCGGGCGATGGTGGCGGAGCGCTTATATCCGGCGTTGAGCAGACCCCGAAGATCCTCGTTGTTACCGTTATTCTTCGGATTGAAAATAGCATCGACTTCGTCAAAGAGGATAGTGACCGGTCCTAGGGACACCAGCCGAAATAGCGCGGCGGGGGTGGCGGAGATGGTCATCTCGGGAGCCCGTACGAGGTATTGCGCGACTTCCAGTACCCGGGTTTTTCCGGATCCGGGTTCGGCAGAGTCGAGCACCAGCCGTGGAGTGACGTAGAACTGCTCGGTGGCGTGGGTGTGGGCATACCACAGCGCCAGCGTGGGCGCGCAGTGCTCGGATGGGAATACCGAAAACCGGGCCACAAATGCGGCGACCGCATCGAGCACCTCATGTCCTGCGCGGGCCGGGCCGCCAGACGGGGGTGGCCCGAGCCAGCCCAACGGGTGAGCAGTTGTGGTCCCCGCGGTTGACTCCTCTGCGTCGGTCCCACCTGGGGCGGAGGTGGTCGGGGTGGCTTGCCAGGTGTGTTGGCAATCTTCGGAGCAGAAATCCGCCGAGGGCGACTGTCCGAGAGGTCCTTGGCAGTGGCGGCAGCGTGGCTGGTCGGGGACGGTCGCTGCAGGGGTGTGGTTGCGTGTCATGCGGCCCTCCGGATGCTGGTACGGGGGGTGGTGCGGCGGGGATTGCGCGCCCCGGCGGTTAGGCCGGCGGTGATGACACGGGCGACCTCGGCGGGGGTGCAGCCGCACTCGTCGGTGATCAGTGCCTGGGCGGCGGTGGTGAGCTGGGCGCGGGCGGTGGCCGCGTCGAGTAGTCCGGCGCCGATGAGTTGGCCCAGGGCGTAGGCGGCGCGGCAGAGCGTGGCGTTGTGCCGTCCTGGTGGGGCGTTGCGCACCCGTTGGCACTCGCCGCGCAGGGCGGCGAGGGTGTAGCGGTCGGGGTTGGTAGCGGCGGCTACAGGCGGCGCTGAGTGGCCCGTAGCCGGCCTGGGGACCAGGGCTTCGTATAGCCAGGTGGGCAACGGCGCGGGGTCGCGGTCATCGAACAGCTCGTAGCCGCCGGATGGGACCGGGGTGCCGGGGGCAATGACGTACCCGCCGCGCGCGCGGGTGTCGATTTTCCACCCGAGCACGCCGCAGGTGTTGCGCAGCGCGGCGCCGGGCGGGCTGGTGTAGTACAGGTGCCAGCCGCCCGATGGGGTCGACACGGCGTAGGTTGGAATGATCTCTTGGCCGTGCTGGCGGGCCAGGGTACGCAGGACGCCGGTGCCGGTGGTGATGCCCAGCCTGGCCCACTGGTCCGGCACGGTCTCAGCGTGTCGGGTGGTGTCCAGATCGATGACCACGAGCCCGGAGGGGCCGGTGGCGAGGCCGATGCTGTAGGGGGCTTGTCGCCACCAGGCTGCGATTTGGTCGGGGTCGGTGCTGGCCCGGGTTTCCCAGCGGTCGATCACCGGGGGTTTCTTGGCGCCGGGGCTGACCGGGAACACGTGCCAGCCCCGGGCGGCTAGGTGCAGCGCCCACGCGCGCAGCTGAGTGCACGGGGTATTCACAGCGGGGTGATCCCTTCGGTTGCGGGTTAGTCGCTTAGTGCCGGCCCGGGCCCGGCGGCGGCCGCACGGGGCGGTACTGCCGGGGCCCGGACCAGGGAGAGCTAGAAGGGGGGCTTGTCGTCGCCGCACGGGTCGTCAGCACCGCCGCTGGTGTCGGCGTGGCCGATGCTGCGGGTGGGTTTGGTGACGGTCGCGGTAGCCCACTTCAGGGACGCACCGATTTCGGTGACGTCGACTTCGAAGGCGTAGCGCTTCTCGCCCTCGGCGCTGTCCCATTCGCGTTGACGGAGGACTCCGGTGAGTAGCACCCGGGTGCCCTTGGTGAGCGATTCGGCGAGGTTTTCGGCGGCCTGGCGCCAGAGGCAGCAGCGCAGGAAGGTGGCGCCTTTGTCGACCCACTGACCAGTAGCCGGGTCGTGGCGGCGGTCGTTAGCGGCCACGGTGAACGTCGCGACGGCCGCGCCGGTGGGCATGAAGCGCAGTTCGGGGTCGGCGACCAGGGTGCCGGCGAGAGTGATCTCGGGTAGTCCAGCCATGACAGATCCAGCTCCTTTCCAGGGGTAGCTCAGAACGGCTCCTCGCCGTCGTCGCTGTCGGATGGGGTGGGGAGGGTGTCGAGCCAGCCGAGGGCCACGGCGGCCAATTCGCGCAGGGCGGTGTGCAGGGCGGCGGTGTTGAGTGGTCGCCCGGGGGCGACGCCGAAGAGGGCGGTCCCTACGGCGCCGAGGGCGGCGGTCAGCGCGTCGAGGCGCCGCTCGGGTGGCGCGTAGCGGGCCGCGGGGTCGTGGGTGTGGTGGGTGTCGGCCAGGGCGACGCGGGTGGCGCCGATGGCGGCGAGGGCGGCCGGGGTGGCGGCGTGGTGGTGCTGGCTGGTGGTCAGCAGTTCCACCAGTGCGGCGCGCACCGCGGCGGTGTCGGTAGGGGTGGTCATTGGGGTCCTCTCGGGCGCCGTGGTTGTGTTGGGGTGGGCGGGGGTGATCACTCGTCCGGTACCCCACTGGTCACGTTGCGTAGCCATTGGAAGGTGCGCGGGGTCGGAATCCGGGTCAGGGAGGGAGGCAGCTCCCGGGTGTGTCTGGCCCCGGATTCGGGGGGTTTCGGGGATGGTTAGCGGGGTGCGGGAGAAGGCCCCTGGTAGGCGTATGGGCTGGTTAGATCGGGGAGGTGGGGCCAGGGAGGCGGGAGGGAGAACTCCCTGACCTCCCTGGCGCCTCCCTGCCTAACTCCCTATCTCCTCATCACACCCACTATCACGCTCGTGGTCACGCAACGTGAGTGCGGTAGTGACGTCGTCGGCGCGCACCACCATCAGCCCATCGGACTTGACCGGCTCGACGCCGTACTCGCCCAGGGCTGCTTTGAGGTCGGTGAAGGTCCAGCCCTCGTACTCGGTCGGGTTGAGTTCGGCCAGCCGGGTGAGCACCACCCGGGTGAGCATCCGGCGCTGCCCGTCGAGCACCGCGGCGATGTCGGCCAGGTGGTCCACCGGCGCGGGCCCGTCCGCGTCCTTAGGAGGGGTGGGTCCGGTGCGGCGCAGATGCTCGATGTTCGCCATGGCCCGGGCGATGACCGGGCTCACGTGATCGATGCCGTCTTCGAAGGGCACGTAGAAGGTGTCGATGAGCTCGAAGGTGGACTCGGTGAGCCCGACGGTGACGGCCGTGCCGCGGTCTTTGTTGAACCGCAGGTCGGTGGCGCGCACCCCGGCGCGGTATCTCCCGGACCCGAGAAGGCCATCGTTGGCAACGTGATCACCCACACAGAACGCCACGCCGCAGGAGATATTGCGGGTGATCTCCCGCGGGATGGAGTCCTTGGTGGGCGACTGGGTCGCCAGGATGAGACTGATGCCGTACTTACGGCCGCGTTTGATCAGCCGAATCGCCAGCTCGGCGGCCTCTTTGCCGTATTTCGGGTGCAAAAACAGCTCGTGGCACTCATCGATCCAGCAGCCCAGCCAGTGCAACCCCAGCCCGGGCTTGTCCGCGAGCTTCCGCGACGTCTTAGGTGGTGAACCGGGCTGACGCTCCAAGACCCTTCCCCGGCGCTCCATCTCCGCCAGCAGATCCCGTAGCGCCTGCACCGCGGCCTCGGCAACGGTGTCGTCCATGCCCATGGCATAGTGCGACAACCGGGGCTCGAGCGGCGCGAAATCGGGGGACTGCCCCATCACGAACACCCACAACTCCGCGGTGGGATCCAGGGCCGCCCCCAGCGCCAGGACGCGGCTGAAGTTCGTCTTGCCCTGTCCGGGCTTACCCCCGGCCAGGTAGTTACATCCGAACAACGGCGCGTAGATGATCTGCCCGCGCTGCGAGCGACCGATCGGCACCCCCTCGAACACGTCTGCGGTGCCCTCGCCCAGCAGCGGCCACGGACCCGCACCCTTACCCAGCCGACCCTTATCCGCGATCCACAAGTCGAGGATGCCGTCTTCGTCGCCTTTGGTGGGCCAGGTTTCCAGGCTGGCCCGCCCCAGGTTGGCGGCCAGGGTGGCGCGTTTGGCGGCGACCATCTCCGCGGTGACCCCCATCGGCAGCCGAATCTGCGCGAAGGTGCCGTCCCCGTCGACCCGCGCGGGGATGGTGTAGACCAGCTCACCTCCGGCCTTGAAAAACCGATCCAGAGGAGCGATCCCGACATGGGCCAGAGCTTGGGAGATCATCCGCTCGTCCACCCAGGAATCGGCGTCGTCGCGGCTGGGACGGACCAGCCAGCCCGCCCCCGGGGTGCGATCCCGACCCTCATACACCGAGGCGACCAGCCACCCGAGCGGCGCCAGCTTGAGCAGCCAAACCGCGACGACCGCGAGCACGCCGAGCACGGTGTAGACGCTGGCTAGCCAGGGCCACATCTGCGCCCGCGGCACGTTCACGTCCAGCAGGGCCAGCACCCCGGCCAGAAACGCGACCATCAGCCCACCGGTCAGCCCGTGACGGGCCGCGATCGCCAGTTTGGCCCACCGAGCCCGGCCATCAGCCCGGATTAACTCCTGGGCGGCCCGGCGGGACTCAGCATCCCCGGCCAGCCGAGCCGCGCGCACGTCAGCGCGCAGATCGGCATGGCTCACCCAAGTCCAGCCCTTGACAATCCAGCGCCCGTGCCCGCGCAGGAAAAACCAGCACAACCGGGTCACATCGCGGGGAGCTTGGCGCAGCCGATACGCCGTGGCGGCTTTGATCTGCGCCACCTGCGGGCTGGTGAGCATCCCGTGGGCCAGCGTGACCGTGCGAGCGCCCCAGCCCGCCAGGTCTGCACCCCGGGCGGCCACCCGCCCCGTATACGCCGGTGCGGACTCGGGCGACCGGGTGGGGAAGGGGATCAACCGCCCACCTCGGCGCGCAGACAGCCCGGACCCTTCCGCAGCGGTGCCGCCAGTGGGGGTGGTGTGATCGCTGGTGGCATTGCCGTCATGGTTAGTGGTGTCGTCGGGATTGAGAGGATTCATCAGGCGGCCCTCCCCTCAGGCTCAGACGCGGTTGCGGTGGGGTGGTTCAGGGTCGGGTCGGTGGTCAGGGTGGCGGCGACTTTCGAGGACAGTCCTCGGGAGCAGTCGGTGACCTGGCGCACCCACGCCGGGCTGACCACCACACCCGGGGTCCACGCTGCCCGGGCCTCGGCCACGTAATCGGCCAATAGCTTGCGCCGCACCGGCGCTGAACGCCGACCCTGCGCTGCCCGGCGCGATGCGCCAGCCGCTTCCGTGACCCGCTTGGTGACCGCCCGCGCAGGCGGGTTCACCCCTCGCGCCAGCCGTTCACCCGCGCTACCCGTTAGATGTTCACGGGAGGCGCCCGCCAGGTGTTCACCAGCGGTCGCCGCAGTAGCCAGTGGTGGCGGGCCGCTGGTACGTGGGGATTCACTGACCACGGCCGCTACTGGCTGGATTGGCTGCGGGCCGGATTCGACGGCGCGGGCAGTGGCGGCGGCATGCGCCCGGTGCACGCACTCGGTCAGCGCGTACTGGAGGTCGGTGACGGCTTCGGCGGCCAGCACCACCACCAGGGGCGGTACCGAGTGCAGCACGACCCCGGACGCGGAGCCGGCCGCCCAGGAGGTCCAGGTGTTCATCACATACGTCGCCGACAGCAGCGCCCACTTGGTGACTCGCGGCCAGATGCCGGTGGACACCTGATACCGGGTGGTGACCTGCTCGGCGCGCAGCACCGCCAACAGCACCATCGACACCATCGGATCCAGCAACCACGCCGCCAACCAGGCCAGTGACCAGGCCGCAGCTCCGGCGGCAGCGAACTGCTGAACGTTGGTCATGGTGAAACACAGCCCGGCAGCGATGCCGGCCCACATCAGTCGGTCCACCTGGGCGCGGATGCGCTCCACCCGCAACGCCACCACATCCGGGTGCATGCGCCAGGTGCGCACCTGCGCCGCCGCCGCCGCGTCGCGGGCCAACCGGGCCGCCTCCCCCGCCACACCGGCAGGCGGATCCACCACAGCAGGCATGCTCAGGAGAGGGGTACTCATCGCCGGCCCCCCTTACCCATCGAGGGACTGTGGGCCAGTTCGGTGACCGAGAACATCCGGGCCACCGATGCTCCAGCGAACAGCGCCGGCACGCCCAGGGCCACGGCCCAGGCGCGGGGATCGGTGGTCCAGCTGACCACCGCCCACTGAGCGGCCACGATCACCGCACCGCTACCTAGCGCCCGCCCGAGGTTGCCGCTCATCCGGGTCACTTCCTGGGTCTGGCGAGCCACTCGGTAGGCACCCCGAGCGCCGGAGCGAAACGCATACAACGCCCCCAGCCCGGCCAACGCAGTCAACACGACCAGGGCGACATCGAGATGTGAATCAGCCATGGCGGCCACCCCCTGCCGCGGCGTCCTGGGCAGCGACCGCGCGGACCCGCAAAATCAGCGACACCAACGTCGCTGCAACAGCCAGGTCCCACCAGGACAGCAGGTGCAACACCCGCCGGTCATAGGCACCCAGCCGCACTCCGGCCAACGCGGTGACCAGCGCCGCGCGTCGCTCCTCGGGGTACTCGTGTCGATACCGACCCCCGGGATAGTCGATGAACGGAGGATGCACACTGACCGGCTCGACCTCCAGCGGCGCCAGCGCCGACGGCTCACCCATCACGCCACCTCCCCCACCAGCTCGTCACCATTCACGGCGACGGTGCAAAGCGCGGCGGCTACCCCGGCGGTTTTGCCCCGCTGGGGCACCGACCCAACTAGGGCGCTGCTGGTGCGCGATTCGTGCAAACAGCAGCGGCGGCAATACCGGTATTCCCGCCCTGGCCCGTCACTCGCTGAGCCCGGCAGCCAGGGGGCGAACTCGTGGCCTTCGGCCTCGCACGTCAGCACCGGCCCGCAGCAAGAACACCACCACCGGCCTCCGGTCGTGCACACCCAGCCGGCTCGCTCGGCGGCGTCTAAGGCGGCGTCCTCGGTGGAATAATGCGCCTCATAATTCGGGCTGCCCAGGGGCAGTCCGCACTGGTCACAATGGACGCTCACACAGGTATGAACCTGTACCATTCGTTGTCTCCTTGATTGCTGTCACTGGTGATTTCGGGAGCTCCGGCCCGGCGGGCGTTCTTGGCGGAAGGACCGCCGGGCCAGGTGTCACCCACCCTCACGACCACGCCCAACGAGGCGTGTCCGTGCTCGCATCACGATCGACACTGCCGGACTGCTGCCGGGCGGCGTAGTACTCGTCCACGGCACCGGGGTCACCCACGAGCTGGTCCAGCAGACTCCTGTGCTGATCACCGGTGCCGGTGTCTGCGCTGTAGTCGGTAGGCTTCATGCCGCACCACCCCGGCGCGTGGGCTGATCTGCGTAGCCGGCGGCAACGGCAGCCTGTACCCACTGGCCCCGGCGCACGGCCCAGCGGTCCTCATCGGTTGTCGCCCGTGCCTGGCCGTCCCGGCTCTGGTTGTGTTGCCGAGTGCTGGCACGGGGGGCTTCGCGTCCCATGCGTGAACTCCTTGAGTGCTGTCACTGGTGATTTGCCAAGCCCCGACCCGGTGGGCGCTGTTGGCGGAAGGACCACCAAGATCGGGTGTGAAGCCGGTGCTCACGGCGGTGCTGAGTTGTCTGATCATCGTCGGCAGCCGCCGCAGTGGATCCCCGTGCAGGCTGCCGCTCCCCCGCTCAGTGCCGCGATCAGCAGCACGACAAGCACGGCACCCACGCCGATCGACATGGCGTGACCACCGACCCACGCGACCGCAGCAGCAACTGCCTTGACCACCTCATAGGCCACCACCGCAGCGATGCCCGCTACGGCCGCCACCGCGATTGCAATCAGGTAGGGCACGGGATTGTCCAGCGGGTTCCACCGAGACCGGCGTGCCGGCCGGAACGGCCGCTCCCGCAGGACCACCCGTACCCGCACCACCCGCTCAGGCTCGGTAAACGACATCAGCCGGCCATCGGCATGCGCCCGCTCCAGCAGGCTGCGGATCTCTTCCGGCGCCCCCACCACATCGCGCATCTGCACCCCGCGGGCCATCACGCGGCCTCCCCTCCATCAGCCGTGCTTGGCATCAGTGCTGGCAGGGCCCGCACTACACGCGCTAATGCGCGGCTTGCCCGGCGGCGCTCACGGCGTAGCGCCGCATCGCGGTCGGCAAACGGCGGAGGCACGCGGTGGACCGGGCGTGTTACCGCGTCAACCTCAGCGACCAGGGCCTCGATGACAGCCAAGGTCAGACCGTCCGGGTAGTTATGTGGGATCTCCATCTACTGTCCTTCCGTGTCGTCGGTGCGGCAGAAGCTAACAGTTGATAGATAAACATGTCAACTGTTAGCTTCCTGGGTGTCGACCCGGCGTCGACTAGCAGCAGAAATGGGTGACACGAGTCTGTTAGACCGCTGGTATGCTCACCAGCTCAGTCAGTCCCACAGCCACGCCAGGAGGCGGCATGTCGGGCCAGCGGTCCCGGATCTCCCGGTCGCAGTCGCTCACTCAGCAGGTAGCCCGCAACGTCCGGAACGACATCGCAGCGGGGGTGCTGCGCGACGGCCAGCCTCTCCCGCCGACTCGGGAGCTTGCCGAGCAGTGGGGAGTTAGCGTGTTCACGATCAGTGAGGCAATGAAGCTTCTGGCAGACGAAGGGCTGATCGTCAGCAAGCCGCGGGCTGGTCGGGTGGTCAACGCTCCCGAGCAGGCAGGGCGTAACGAGATTCGGACGAGGACACCTCACGTCATCCTCATCGGGGGGTACGCGGGCAGCGGAAAGACCGAACTTGGACGGATTCTCGCCCGTGAGACAGGCTGGCCTATTCTCGATAAAGACACGCTCACGCGACCGGTCGTCGAGGTCGCTCTAGAGATACTCGGGCGCTCTCCGCACGACCGCGACTCGGAAACCTACCTGAGCATCATTCGGCCACGCGAATATGAAGCTCTCATGAGCGCCATGACAGAGAACGTGCAATGTGGAACAAGCGCGATTGTTACGGCGCCGTTCATTCGCGAGCTCCGCGATAAGGCCTGGATCGATAGAACCATCGCTAGCTGCGAGGCTATGAATGCAATACTGTCTATAGTCTGGGTTCACTGCGATGCCGATACCATGCATACCTACGTACGACACCGCGGAGCAGCACGGGACTCAGCAAAACTTGAAAACTGGGACGCATACCTAGGTACGATAGATCTAGAATTTCGCCCACCCGTCCCGCACACCCTCATTGATAACTCAGCATCGGGTGTCCCATTGCAGACGCAAGCGAGGTGGCTGCTCACCTCGATCGTTGGCACAGACGCGTACTAATATGCCGGCTGTCATACTCTACGGTCCACCAGCGGCCGGGAAAGACACTATCACCGATGCCCTCACTACGATGAACCGAAACTACCAACTTTTTAGGCGCCTGAAGGTAGGAGCTGGCCGCACAGATGGCTATCGGATGGCTACGTTGTCAGATGTAGAACGGCTACGGAGTATGGGCGGCCTGATTTGGGAGACCCACCGGTATGACGCTCTTTACATAATCGACAGGATGACGCTTGTCGAAATGGTAACGACTTGCATCCCCGTAATGCATCTCGGGGAAGCGGAAGCAGTGAGAGCCGTAACCCGCTCCGTAGAGACGCAATGGGTAACTGTATGGCTGTGGTGCCCTAGGGATATCGCCGCCAAGCGGATCAGTGCACGTGGTACAGGAGACACCGCAGCGCGACTGCACGTCTGGGACGAGACAGGAGCTTTACCAGAAGCCCACCTCGTCATAAACACCGCAGAAGTACGACCCGCTGATGCTGCTGCCGCGATTCACCATCGAGTGCAAGCGAAGCTTAGTGGGACGCCCAGTCCTGACGGGGTTTGAAGCTGCGCTACCGCCTTGAGAGACATCCCATGGGCTTGAATGTCAAGCGGCGTGCTCGCCGGGGTGGGACCATGCGGTCGCTTCGTCGTAGCAGGTCCGGGTTTTGAGGCAGCCATGCAGGATGCCGACGAGCCGG
>Ga0213881_10001216_pt1 | contig 12733 bp, 14 predicted proteins | sample BarmaccoBMER_R08_FD_160104 | JGI IMG/M metagenome (GOLD analysis project Ga0213881, IMG submission 160104) | Barbacenia macrantha exposed rock microbial communities from rupestrian grasslands, the National Park of Serra do Cipo, Brazil - ER_R08 ... | reverse complement strand
CCGGACGTGCGCGGCGGCGGTGAGGCGCTGCTGATGGCCATGGCCGGACGCAAGGCGGCGCTCGATGATCTCACCGGACCGGGGCAGCACAGGTTGGCGCGTCAGCTGTGATGGGTTACCCCAGCGCGGTGTCGAGCCGGTCGACGTAGTCGTCGACGTCGGCGATCGCCGTGGCCGCGGCGTTCACGCTGATCGCGATCGTGTCCCCGAGGCCGTGCGCGCCGTGTGTGAGTCCCATCATCGGGGACAGCGCCGGATAGCCGGCGGTGAGTATCACCGGCAGGCCGCCGAACCGAAGGTCGGCAGGCCCACGGTTGACGCTGGACACCACGGTGTTGCCGGTGACCACCGAAGAGCGGGCGTCGGCATCGAATTGGTTTACTCCCCAGTGCAGCAGGGCGGCAGGAACGGCCGCCAGCGCCAGGTCGCCGGCCCGGAACGCCGGATGCTGGCCGCGGCGCCGACGATCGGCGAGCTCCGCGGCGATCATTCGGGCCCGCTCGCCGGTGGCCGCGACGTCCGGGTGCAGGCCGATCCCGACGTTGCCGAAGTGGTTGTTGCCCAGCCGGACACCGGGTTTGGCCATTGGCACCTCGGCGCCTAGCGCCGAGGTGTCCTGTCCGCGGGCGCGCAGGTACTCCGACAGCGCCGCCGAGATCGCGGCCAGCACCGCCGCCGTGACGGTGGGTCCGGCCAGCTGGGCTCGGTTCCGCGTCAACGTCCGCACCGCCCGCACGTCACCGGGTCGGGTGTTGATGCTCAGCGCGGGCCGCGGCGGGGCCGGCGGCGGCACTCGCCCGGCGGTGGTGTCGCGTTCCAGTTGCCGGCGCGCGCGGGACGCGTCGGCGGCACGCCGAACGAGCAGCCCCCCGCCGGCCGGAGCCGGCGCCGGTATCGGCGCCGCACGGCCGAACAACACGCCGGCCAGGGCCGCCGACCGCAGGCCGTCGCCGAGCGCGTGGCCGATCTGCAGGACCGCGACCGTCACGGGACCGGCGCCGCCCGGCATCCCGATGACCGGCGCGAACAGGTGTAACCGCCATGCGCACTGCTGAAGGTCCAACGGCTCGTCGGCCAGCCGCCCGACGGCATCCAGGCAGTCCTGCCAGCCGAGGTCCCCGTGCAGCGCCACCAGGGAATCGTCGACGTCGCGCCGGACCCACGCGGGGTAGGTCAGCGGGCAGCCGTCGGCGACCCGCACCTGCAGCTCGGGGCCGGACCGCGCCCGGGTCAGGACCTCGGCGACGGCCATGTCCGGGTCGACCGGCTGGCCGGCGAACGCGTACACCAGGAGCTGGTCGTTCGGAATCTTGGCCGACATCCAGTAGAACTGCGCGTCGACGGCGGTGAGCCGCGTCTTCACCCGCAACATCGTGGCACGGCGAGGTACGGTCGCGTGGTGGCCCTGCCCGCACCAGCCGACGACCGTGCCGCGGTTGTCACCGGCGCGTCGTCGGGCATTGGCGAGGAAATCGCACGGGAACTTGTGCGGCGCGGTCATCATGTCGTCCTGGTGGCCCGCAGCGCCGACCGCCTGGCCGCGCTCGCCGGGGAGTTGGGTGTCCGGGCGCACCCGCTGGCCGCCGACCTGTCCCGGCAGGGCGACCGCGCGGCGTTGCCCGATCGGGTTGCGGAGCTCGGCATGGTTGCGGACATCCTGGTCAACAACGCGGGGTTGTCGACGCTGGGACCGGTCGCGAAATCGCGTCCGGAGCGCGAGCTCAACCTGGTCGAGGTCGATGTGGCCGCCGTCGTCGAGCTGTGCAGCAGGTTCCTGCCGGCAATGGTGGACCGCCGTCGCGGCGCGGTGCTGAATGTGGCGTCGGTGGCGGGCTTCGGCCCGCTGCCGGGACAGGCAGCCTATGGTGCCGCGAAGGCGTTCGTCGTGTCCTACACCGAGAGCCTGCGGGGCGAGTTGCGCGGCACCGGTGTCACCGCAACTGCGTTGTGCCCCGGGCCGGTGGACACCCCGTTCAATGCTGTGGCCGGGTTCGGCAAGGGTGAAGCCGAGGCGCTGTTGCCCAGCGTGATGTGGAAGTCCGCCGCCGAGGTCGCGCAGGCCGGGGTCAACGGCCTGGCCGCGGGCAAGGCCGTTGTTGTGCCCGGTCGCCTGAACCGGGTTGCCGCGGCCTTCTACCGAGTCGCGCCGCACGAGCTGCTGCTGCCCCTGCTGGCACGACACCACCCGGGCATGAAACGCGGTTAGCCGCGGCCAATGAAGTCGAGGATGTGGCCTGCGACGACGTCCGGTTGCTCGAGTTGCAGGAAGTGACCGGCATCCTCGACAACGTACATGGCGCCGCCGGGCGGCAACGCGGTTCGTGCGCGTTCGGCGAGGTTCACCCCCATGCAGCCGTCGTCGGCGCCGTGCAGGTACAGCGTCGGCAGCCGTAGCGGCTGCTGCCAGCTCCGCTCGAGTTGCGCGTACTGTGGCGGCGGCTTCGCGGGCCGCACGGTTGCCCGGTATGGGCCCAGCGCGGCGCGCCAGCTTTGTGGCGACCCGATCGCGGCGTCAACGTGGCGCAGGTCCTCGGTCGCATCCAGGCCCGGCGACCAGCGCCGCCACAGCAGCGGCAGCACCCACGACTTGGATCGTTCAGGCAGCCTGGGCAATTGGAAGTACATGATGTACCAGCTGCGAACCAGCTGCGCGGGCAGCAGTGCGGGCAGCGAGTGCCGTACGCCGTGTCCCCGCCGCGGCCGCAACGCGCGAGACGGCGGCACCGACATCAGCACCGCCTTGCGAAACGGGCCCTTGGGCATGGCGGCGAGCCCGGCGGCGGCGATGGCTCCCCAGTCGTGACCGATCACCACGTCGCGACCCGTGGCTCCGACCCGTTCGAGCACCCGCAACGCGTCGTCGATCTGGGCGCCGACGTGGTAGCTGCCATCGGTGGGAATGGTGGACGGGGCGTAGCCGCGCATGAACGGCGCGATCACCCGCCAGCCGGCAGCGGTAAGCCTGGGCGCCAGCAACCGCCAACCGTGGGCGGTGTCGGGAAACCCGTGTAGACACAGCGCAATCGGCGCATCGGGTGCCGCATCGCGCGGCTTCCAACACAACCCGCGTAGGGTCACCGTAGGCGCTTCGACCTCCACCCACCCGGGCTCGCCCATGCCGGAAGCCTAACCGCGACCGCCGCGATCCCGGCTCACGCCGTGTCGGCGGCGGCCTCCAGTTCCGAAATCATGATCTTGCGCATTCCCAGCATCGCCTTGATGGCGGCCACGGCACGGGCCGGGTCGGGGTCGTTCAAGAGCTCGAACAGTCGGTCCGGCACGATCTGCCAGCTCAGGCCGTACCTGTCCTTGAGCCAGCCGCACTGTGACTCTTGGCCGCCGTCGACGAGCCGATCCCAGTAATAGTCGACTTCGTCCTGGTCCTTGCAGCTGACCATGAACGACACCGCCTCGGTGAACGGGAACTGCGGTCCGCCGTTGATGCCGACGAACCGCGTGCCGTCCAGGACGAACGTGCCCGACACCACCTCGGTGGGTTTTCCCGGGCCAGCCTCGGTGAACCGGTTCATCTGCTCGACCGACGAGTTCGGGAAGATGGCGGTGTAGAACCGCGCGGCCTCCTCGAGGTCGTTGTCGAACCACAGTGACGGTGTGATGGACGGCATGGTGCTCCTCTCGACGACTGCTTTCCTGTGCAGACCGCGGCGGTTGCCGGAACTCATCACGGCATCCGGCTCGACCCCAGCGCGCGAAGGGAGAAGTTGACGACGTAGCCCACCATCTGCTCGTGGTCGGGCCCCAGGCCGAGCAGCGGTGCGGCGAACGCGCGATCGACGACGGCGTGGATGGCCGCGGCGTCCACCTCGGGTTGGGCCAGGGGGAACGACCCGTCGCTTCGCCCCCTGCGCAGGATGTCGGCGAGGATCTCTTCGCGGTGGACGCGCAGTTCCTGGCTTGCCGCGCGATAACCCTTGGCCACCCGGACTTCGTCGGAGTCCAGGACGATGATGTGGGCCCGTCGCCGCGGGTCGTAGGCCAGGCTCAGGATGTAGCTGATCCATGCGGTCAACTGGGCCGTCGGGCCACCGGCGGTTTCGTCGGCGGCCCGACGCAGCCGACGGGCCACCGCGTCGGCGTCCCGCCTGAGCATCGCGAGAAACAGCTCGTCTTTGGACTGAAAGTGCCGGTAGAACGCGCGGGTGGACATGCCCGCGGTCTCCAGGATCGCCGCGACCGACACCGGTCCGGGATGCGGCGACGCCAGGCAAGCGTATGCGGCGTCGATGATGCTGGCGCGCTCGTCGGCGGCGACGCGAATACGGGGCGGCACGAGCGCTGATTGTAGGACGCCGACCTGGTGTGAAAATGCCGATCTCACTGAGTTAACGTGAGGCGGGACCGGCCGGAAGGATGATCACCTTGAGCAGCGCCTCACGGACCGTCGAGTTCAGCGGCGTCGATGACGTCGCGCTGGTCGCCGACGAGTGGAATCGCGGCGCCGCCTCGGCCGAGGGCCGGGCGACGATCCTGATGCTGCACGGCGGCGGCCAGAACCGGTTCTCCTGGAAGAACACCGGACAGGTCCTCGCGGATCAGGGCTTTCATGTGGTGGCGTTGGACAGCCGGGGGCATGGCGACAGCGATCGCGCCCCGGAGGCCAACTATTCGTTGGAGGCGCTGTGCGGCGACGTGATGAATGTGCTCGACACGATCGACCGTCCTGTGGTGCTGATCGGGGCCAGCCTGGGCGGGCTGACCGGCCTGCTGGTCGCCGACCAGGCCGGCCCGGACCGGGTCACCAAGCTGGTCCTCGTCGATGTGGTACCGCGGTTCGAGCGCAGCGGCGGCGCGCGGATCCGGGATTTCATGTTCAACCACGTGCACGGGTTCGAATCCCTCGAGGAAGCCGCCGACGCCATCGCGGCATACCTGCCGCATCGCAAGGGCCGGCGAAACCCGGACGGGCTGAAGAAAAATCTGCGCCTGCGTGACGGCCGCTGGTACTGGCATTGGGACCCGGCGTTTCTGACCATCCCGGACCAGCAGGATCCCTTCGACTTCGTCGACGACCTCGAGCAGGCGGCGGTGAATCTGACCATCCCGATCCTGCTGATCCGCGGCAAGCTGTCCGATGTGGTCAGCATGAAGGGGGTGCGGGATTTCCTCGACAAGGTGCCCCACGCCAAGTTCGTCGAGTTGTCGGACGCCGGCCACACGGCGGCCGGTGACGACAACGACGCGTTCAGCGACGCCGTCGTGCAGTTCGTCAACCGCTGACCTGCCACGCTGCGCGTCAACCGCCCTCGTCTTGGCCGCCTCGTAGCGCTCCAGCGCGAAAAGACTCACAGCCTGCGCGCGACCCGCGACTGTCAGCTGTCCAACGTGATGTCGGGGTGATGTCGGGCGCCTTGCCGTACCGGTTCGCGTAGGCGCGGGCGAAGCGGCTCGGCGTCGTACCCGATCCGGCTGAGATGGCCTCTGCGCATTGCTTCCGACGTCCGACGCCGGCAGCTACGTCACGGACCAGGTGCTGCTGGCCGACGCTGACTCGGTCGTGCCGTGAGCGTGTCACACCAGCATCGGGACGCCCTCGACCCGGCTGTCCGTCAGGATCTCGAACATGGCCCGATGCGAACTGGTCAGTTTGGTGGTCCCGGTTCCGGACAACCGCAGATGGCAGGTCGCGATCGCCGAGTTGTAGCAGTACTTTGGCGTCCCGTTGGTGTCGGTGTACGTCAGGCCGATGACATGGCCGGGCTCGGCGGTTATCTCGCCGTCGAGCGTCAGCCCGTCGACGCGTGCGCCGAACGACCAGGCGAAGGGGCGATAGCTGCCCGACGTGTGTCGTGCGGCGAGAACCGACCGGACCGCGAACTCCTGGCCGTCGTGCCGCAGTACCAGCAGCGTGACGGGGGGCAGTGACACCGGCCCCAGGCCGACTCGCGCCGTGACGACCTCCAGCGTCGACTCGGGCGCGTCGTCGAAGCCGCAGACCTGGCCGAACGCGTATGCCGGTGTGTGCCGGCGACCCCAGTTGTGGTTGACGCTGCCGATCCATTTGTCGACGGCGATGCTGGTGTCGACGTGAAGGTGGCCGTCGAAGCGGGCGAGCGGGGAACGGACCAGTGTCTTTGTGCTCGGCAGGTGGGTGGCGTATCGACGTTCGGTGAGCAACTTGACCGGTTGGTGTGAGCGGTACGTGATTCGCAAATCCCATTTCGCGGTGGATTTTTGGTTAACGACGTTGCCGCGGGCGCAGTGGTCGTCGAGGGTCGTCGTTCCGATCCTGGCGCACCAGGGGTCGGCGCGGAAGTCGGCGTGGTCGAGAGGGTGCGGCGCTTTGACTGCCCTGTTGCCCGCTCCATTGGGGTCGAAAACCATCACCCAGACGTCGGCACTGCCGGCCGTTGCTCTGGGCAGCAGCAGCGTTTCGCGCAGCCACAGCGCCTTCGGTCGGCCTGGATGGTTGGCTCGGATGTACCGGCTTTCGTAGTACGGCGGCTTGGCTGTCATGATCGGGCCGCCGTGTCGCCGGACTCGCCGAGCCGCTGATGCAACCGGGCTCGGATCTCGTCGGGTGTGTAGGAATTGCGCCGTCGCTGGTCGCGCGCCACGAGCACACCGCCGGCAGCGATCCCGACCAGACCGGCGAGCCCGATCCACTTCCACATGCTCCGCACCGGCGTCAGCTTAGGCTGCCAGGGTGGCCGAAAGCACCGTGTCGCTCGACCGGGCACTCGATGAGACGCGCACTGGAGACATCTGGTTGTTCCGCGGCCGATCCAGGCCGGACCGCGCCATCCAGTCGATGACCAACAGCCCCGTCAATCACGTTGGGATGACCGTCGCGCTCGACGACCTGCCGCCGCTGCTGTGGCACGCCGAGCTGGGCAACAAGCTCACCGACATGTGGACCGGCACCAATCACCGGGGCGTGCAGCTCAACGACGCCCGCGCGGGGATCGAGCAGTGGATTCATCAGTACGGCCAGCGCTGCTGGTTGCGTCAGCTGACGCCCTACGCCGGCCGCGAGCAGGAGGACCGGGTGCTTCGGGTGATCGCCCGCATGGATGGCACGCCCTTTCCGGGCACGCTCCGGCTGGCGGGCCGTTGGCTGCGCGGCCGTATTCCTGGCTCGCATGACCTCACGCGAGGAATTCCCTTGGTGGATGGCGTTGTTCGCGAGCTCGCGCAGCGCAGGAAGGTTCGGGTGCGGGAGGCGGGCCTGGAGACGGCGTACTGCGCGGAGACGGTCGCGATCACCTATCAGGAGATGGGCCTGCTGTCCACCTACAAGCACCCGAATTGGTTTGACCCCGGCTCGTTTTGGAGCGGGGACAAGCTGCCCCTGGTTGAGGGTTATCTGTTGGGCGACGAAATCAGGGTATACGAAGGCTAATCCACGGAGATTTCGGCCAACTTCGACCAGCCGGTGGCGTCGATGGTCTCGCTGATGACTTTGGGTGTTGACGCGAGGGCTTGCGGTAGTTCCCGTTGCGCTGCCTTGAAGTGCTCGCTGGTGACGTGTGCGGCGCCGGCGTCGCTGTCACGGAAAGCTTCGACGAGGACGTATTCGGCGGGGTTCTGCAGGCTGCGGGACCACTCGAACCAGAGGTTGCCCTCCTCGGCTCGGGTGCTCGCGGTGAACGGGGCGACCAGCTCCGGCCACCGCTCGCTCCATTCCGGCTTGGTCACGAACTTCACGACGATGAAGATCATCACGCTTTCCTTCGGCTGTCCTAACGGTACCGCGCTTGCGTTAACGCGCACGGCTTACATTCTCTGCCTGCGCGAAGGCGCCGACCGACCAGTTTCCACGCTAGCGATCGGCTGCCGGCGCCGATGGGATAACGGACGCGATCTGAAATCGTCGACAGCTGCCGCGCCACCAAGCCCGCTGTTAGACCGCTACATCAGCGTCATCGCCGGCGGGTGTCGGGTCAGTCACCGGCGGCGGAGGCGATGGACTCACGGCGTCGACCACGGCAGCGTCGGGCGCAGGACCCGTATCGTCGGTGGCATTGTCCGGTGCCATTGGCAGAAACATGTGATGGGTGAACTGGGGCTGGTAGGCGCCTCCACCGCCGGTTCTCACTCCGCCGCCTTCGCCACTGGATACCGCGGTCCCGTCCGGCAACGTGACAGCCGTATGGCGACTGTTCCATCCGATCACTAATGCCCCCGGGGCGGTTCCATACTGGAAGCCGCGTGCCAACAGGGCGGTTTCCTCGTTTCCGGTGTTGAACCTGTTACCGTAAACCGGCCTGCCAGTCGCCGTATTCGACACCCATGAAGCCAGGCCCGAGCAGTCGGTTCCGGCGGGAGAATCCCCGCCCGTGATGTACGGCGTACCGGAGACCTGATGTATCAGCGCCACCAACGTTGCGAAGGCAAACATGGGCCCGGACACTAACAATGGTCATGCGGATAACCAAAATCTGTGGTTCTCATCACGTTTCGCAGCACGAAATGATCTGAGCAACAGGGCGTGTCGATCCTCTGGCACAGAGCGCTAGACGTTGAAGCGGAATTCGACCACGTCACCGTCGACCATCACGTAGTCCTTGCCTTCCATCCTGACCTTTCCTGCGGAGCGGGCCGCCGCCATGGAGCCGGCGGCGATCAGGTCGTCATAGGACACGATCTCGGCCTTGATGAAACCCTTCTCGAAGTCGGAGTGGATCACCCCGGCGGCTTTCGGCGCGGTGTCACCCTGGCGAATTGTCCACGCCCTGGCCTCTTTTGGGCCTGCGGTCAAAAACGTTTGCAACCGTAGCGTGTGAAACCCCGCACGCGCCAGCGCATCCAGTCCCCGCTCGGTTTGACCGATCGACGCCAGCAATTCTGCCGCTGACTCGTCGTCGAGTTCCAGCAACTCCGCCTCGATCTTGGCGTCGAGGAACACCGCATCCGCGGGCGCCACGAGTTCTCGCAGTTCGGCTACCTTCGCGTCGTCGGTCAGCACGGCTTCATCGGCATTGAAGACGTACAGGAACGGTTTCGCCGTCAGCAGGTTCAGTTCGCGCAGCAGCGCCGAGTCCACCGCCGTGCCGGCGCCGTACAGTGTGGTGCCGTCGTTGAGCACTCGCTGTGCTGCTTGTCCGGCCTCCAGCACCGGTTTGCGGTCCCGGTTGTTGCGCGCCTCCTTCTCCAGGCGGCCCACCGCTCGCTCCAGCGTTTGCAGGTCGGCGAGGATGAGTTCGGTCTCGACGGTCTCGATGTCGGATTTCGGGTCTATCTGGCCTCCGATGTGGGCGACGTCGTCGTCGGCGAACACCCGCACCACCTGGCAGATCGCGTCCGACTCGCGGATGTTGGCCAGGAATTTGTTGCCCAGGCCGGCACCCTCGGAAGCGCCCCGGACGATTCCGGCGATGTCGACGAAGGTCACCGGCGCGGGCACGATCCGGTCCGAATGGAACATTTCGGCGAGCTTGGCCAGTCGCGGATCGGGCAGGGCGACTACGCCCTCATTGGGCGCGATGGTGGCAAACGGATAGTTCGCGGCCAACACGTTGTTGCGGGTCAGCGCGTTGAAGAGGGTCGACTTGCCGACGTTGGGCAATCCCACGATTCCGAGATTCAGGCTCACAGACCTCAAAGTCTACGGAAAGCGCACATACGCGCCGGGCCGCGCTGGCAGCGGTCATGGACCCAAAACCGGTACGGTCTATCTGTGTCTGGACAGCGGGCCCGGTCGCCGGCAGCCGCCGGCCACCGCTCGATGCACCCCGGTGTCGCCGGCGTGCCGTGGTGGGGTGCGGTGCTGATTGCGCTCACCGCGACCGCGATCGGCTTCGCGTTCGACGCCGGTGCCGGCACCAAGGAGCTGACCAACGTCTTCGCGGCGCTGTATGTGATCGGCTGCGTCGCTGCGGTCCTGGCGGTCCGGCAGGCCGGCCTGTTCACCGCTGTTGTGCAGCCGCCGGTGCTGTTGTTCATCAGCGTACCGGGGGCATATTTCCTGTTTCACGGCGCCGAAATCAATGGGCTCAAGGACATCCTCATCAACTGCGGCTATCCGCTGATCGAACGGTTTCCGCTGATGCTGTTCAGCTCGGCGGGAGTGCTGCTGATCGGGCTGGCCCGCGCCTTCCTCGGGCACAAGTCTGGCGACGCGGAGGGTGCGGACGCCACGGCCGCCGCCGAGCCTACGCCGCGCGCACTGCTCAACGGTCTCGCCGCGAAGGTGTCGGGCCTCTTCGCGCCTTCCTCCGGGGACGACGAAGCCGCCGACACCGGCAAGCGCAGGCATGCCATCGATCGGACGTCGTCGCCGGCGAAGAAATCCATGGCGAAGCCCGCCCGCACCAGCCGCACGGCGAAGACGCCCCCGCGCGCGCAGGCGTCGCGCTCACGGCACGCCCGCACGCCGCTGGCCGATGTGACGGAGATCATCGAGCCGGTCACCGAGCGTCCCCGCCGCCCCCGGACGCCGCGCCAGGATCCACCGCCCGAGCCACGTCGCCGCCGCGCGCCAGCGGCCCGCACCGGCCGCGATCCGTACGAACGGCGCGAGCGCTATGAGCGGCGGGCGCCGCATGACCGGCGGAGTCGCTACGACGCCTATGACCCGTTCGCGTCTTACGAGCCCCCCCGACGGCGGCGACCCGGCACCGACCGCACCAATGGCACCGATCGCAGCACTGGCACCACCGGCATCTATGGCACCGCCGGCGTCAATCCCCCAGCCGCCCCCAATCCCGCCAACGGAACACACCACCCGATATCGAAGGTGCGCTACCGCGGCAGCGGCATCAGTGACAATGGCCGCCCGGAGCCCACGGCCCGACGGTCGCGGTTTTGGCAGGCCGACACCTGGGAGTACGACATCTAACGCCGTGCGGGGCGGATCTCCCGCGGTAATGCGAACACCAATGTTTCGTTGGCGGTCGTTACCGGCTGAACCATGTCGAAGCCGTGTTCGGCCAACCGCTCGAGCACACCACGCACCAGCACCTCGGGCACCGAAGCGCCCGAGGTCACGCCGATCGTGCTGACACCCTCCAACCAGTCCGGGTCGATGTCGTCGGCGTAGTCCACCAGGTGGGCGGCGTGGGCACCGGCGCCCAGGGCTACCTCGACGAGGCGCACGGAGTTGGACGAGTTGCGTGATCCGACCACGATGACGAGCTCGCACTGCGGTGCCATCGCCTTGACCGCGACCTGACGGTTCTGGGTTGCGTAGCAGATGTCGTCGCTGGGCGGGTCCTGTAGCGTCGGGAAGCGTTCGCGCAGCCGCTGCACCGTTTCCATCGTCTCGTCGACCGACAACGTGGTCTGCGACAGCCACACGACCTTGTTTTCGTCGCGCACGGTCACATCGTCCACCGCGTCCGGACCGTCGACCAGTTGCACATGGTCGGGCGCCTCGCCGGCGGTTCCCACCACCTCTTCGTGACCCTGGTGCCCGATCAGCAGGATGTCGTAGTCGTCGCGGGCGAACCGCTTGGCCTCGTTGTGCACCTTCGTGACCAACGGGCAGGTGGCGTCGATCACCTGAAGGCTGCGCTCGGTGGCCGACTCGTGCACGGTCGGGGCGACACCGTGTGCGGAGAACACCACGATCGCGCCCTCGGGGACCTCGTCGGTCTCCTCGACGAACACCGCGCCCGCCTGGGCCAGCGTCTCGACCACGTGGCGGTTGTGCACGATCTCGTGGCGCACGTATACCGGCGCCCCATGCTTTTGAAGCGCTCGTTCGACGGTTTCGACGGCCCGGTCCACCCCCGCGCAGTAGCCCCGCGGCTCGGCCAGCAGCACGCGCTTACCGGTTCCCCGGTCGGCAACCGAGCCGGAGGCACCGGGAATCCCCATGTTGATGGTCGGCGGCATGTGACCAGGGTACGGTCCGCCGACACGCAGCGACCAGCGCACGACCCGCTCTTGGACATGCGCAGCCGTTAGGGCAGGCTGGGGCCATGGCTAACGCACCGTACGGGGTCCGGCTGCTCGTTGGCGCCGCGGCGATGTTCATCGAGGAGACCCGCAAGCTGCCGCAGACGCTGCTGATGTACCCGATGACGCTGGCAAGCCAGGCCGCGCATCTGGTCATGCGGTTCCAGCAGAACGTCGCCGACCTGGTGATCAAGGGCGACGAAACCCTCGACGCGCTGTTCCCCCACCAGGAGGAGCAGCCGGAGTGGGCGACGTTTGACGAGGATGTGGCCGATGAGCTGCCACCGGCGCCCACCAGTGAAAGCGACCGCCAACGGCTGACGGAGGGACGGTTCGCGCTGTACTCGGGCAATTCGCAGGTGGTTGATGCCGCGGCCGCCACCGAAGCCGCGGCCTCCACCCAAGCCGCGGCCTCCACCAAAGCCACGACCAAACCCACCGAATCCGCCAAAGCCGCCCAAACTCCCCAAGCCGCCAAGGCTTCGCCGAAGAAAGCCCCGAGTAAACCGAGGCACGCGGCCGTCGAAGCCCCGGATATCGCCGTCGAGCTGGACTACGACGCGCTCACGCTGGCCCAGTTGCGGGCCAGGCTGCAGTCGCTGAGCGTTGCGGACCTCGACGCGCTGCTGGCCTACGAGGTCGCCACCAAGGCACGCGCGCCGTTTCAGACCCTGCTGGCCAACAGGATCACCCGCGCGACCGCGAAGTGACCACGCCGCCGAACTCCGCGGAAAACCCGTGGCCGGTGCGGGCCGTCGCGACCCGTGTCGCCAGGTGGATCGATCGCCTCGGTGTGGTGTGGGTGGAGGGCCAGTTGACGCAGCTCACCGTGCGGCCGGACTCCAAGACGGTGTTCATGGTGCTGCGCGACCCA
>Ga0213881_10001215_pt1 | contig 12738 bp, 10 predicted proteins | sample BarmaccoBMER_R08_FD_160104 | JGI IMG/M metagenome (GOLD analysis project Ga0213881, IMG submission 160104) | Barbacenia macrantha exposed rock microbial communities from rupestrian grasslands, the National Park of Serra do Cipo, Brazil - ER_R08 ... | reverse complement strand
CGGACAGCACCACCACTAAACCCCGCACCACACCAGCCCGCAGGCCCCGCCACCACCCGGCCGGGGCCTGCCGCCATTCACACCCAGACCCACTCACCACCCAAGGTCCATACAGGGCAACCGCAAGGTCGCCGGAAATAGGCCCGAAGCAATAGTGGGATGCCCGATTTATGATGAATGTTCTGCGTCCGGGGCGTCGGGGTGGGTGCCAGTGCCGGGGTGGGTGCCGTGGCGGATGCGGCTCAGCAGCCTCGGAGGCGCCAGGACTGGCGGCGGCGCCACAGTACAGCCTCGTGAACGAACGCGGACAGCACGAAAGGCTGCAGGTAAGGCATCACCCGCGGCCCGATGCGCCTGCGCAGCCGCAAGGTGCTGTAGAGCGGCAGCCGGCTCACTTCCGGCCAGCAGTCGAAGGCGAAGGCCACCAGATCGTCGATGGGCGTGCCAGGGGTGCGCCTGCGATCGTATGCGCGGGCGGCGAACCACAATGCCTCCCGGCCCAGCTTGCGGTGGACGAGGGCAGACAGGCGCTCGGCGTCAGGCAACTCCCCGCCATATCGGTCGAGCACGGTCTGGTAGGCCAGCCGCCGCTGGCTCAGATCCATGAGCGGGTTGTAGGACATGTACATGTTCTGTCCGTGTATCCGGTAGTAGGCCTGGTCCACCCCGCGCAGGTAGCCCACATCCGCGTTCGCGGCCAATCGCATCCACATTTCCATGTCCCCGGCATGAGGCAGCTGCGGGTCATACCCGCCCACGCGCCTCTGCAGCGAAGTGCGCACTACCACCGTCTGCGTGGAAATGAGGTTGTGTATCGAATGGAACCGGCGCTCGAGCCACCAGTGACCGGGCCAGACCGACCATCCCTGAGGCTCGGTACGAGCCTTCGGCAGTGGTGCGCCGTTCTTGAACCACAATGGGTGGCCATAGACAAATCCGACGTCGGGGCGGGCGTCGAGCAGGTCCCGGGCGCGGCCCAGCGCTCCGGGGGTGAACCGGTCATCGGCTGAAATCAGGACGGTGTAGTCCCCGTCGGCCCATTCGAGCAGGCCCTCGTTGTAGGTGGCGATATGCCCCTTGTTGGTGGCATGGGCGATCACTTCGACGCGAGAATCCCGCGCCGCGATCTTCCTGGCCACCTCGGCGCTGCCATCCGGCGAGGCATCGTCGATGATCAGTACCCGGACGTCGACGCCCTTTTGCTCGTCAAGGACGCTGGTGATCGTGTCCTCTAGATAATGGCCGTAGTTGTAGCAGGGGATGACAACGCTGACCGTGGTCATCGTCAGGCGGACCTTCCGGACGTGAGCGGTTCGATGTGGACTTCATCGGCGGCTATGACGACCCGGCCGATCGGCTTGGCGGGAATACCGGCGACGACCGCGCGGGCTGGCACGTTCCGGGTCACCACCGCGCCGGCGGCGACGACCGCTTCATCGCCGATGGAGACGCCCATGTTCACCACCGCGTTGGCGCCGATGAATACCCGGTCGCCGATTTTGGTGGCTCGTCGCTCGACATTGCCATATCGATGCCCGGACACACAGCGGCGCATCGACGAATGCGTATAGATCTGCGCACCGCAACTGATGTCGCAGCCCGCTCCGATGGTCAGGCCGCCGGAGCCGTCGATCACCGTGAACGCGCCTATCCACGTCCCCGGCCCGATCCGCGGATCACCGATGATCCATGCGTGCGGGTTATACGGGTTCTCGGCGAAGCCGTGCTCTGCCGCGGTGCGGGATTGGCCTGGGCCTTCGGCGGTCGCCGGTGTCACGTCATTGACCACTTCACGAGCTTGGTCATGCCTTCCTCGACCGCTATCGCGGCCTCGAAGCCCAGCACCTCGCGTGCCCTGGTGATATCGGCGGCGCGCCGCGACACCAGTACGTCACGCGGGTTGAACTGAGGCTCGACACCGACCCCCACGGCATCGATGAGAATACGGGCCAGCTCGGCCACCGATGTGTCGATACCGGTGCCCACGTTGACCGGCATGTTCGCCTGGTCGCTTTCCAGGGCCAGGACCGTCGCGCGGGCGACATCCTGGACATGGACGAAATCCATCGACTGCTCGCCCTTGCCGTCTATGACTGGCGGGTCGCCGTTCAAGAGCCGGGCGATGAAGTGGTTGATGACCGACGTGTAGTACGCGGTGGTCTTCTGGCCCTCGCCGTAGACGTTGAAGAACCGCAGCGCGATCCAGGAAAGCCCGGCCCGACGCTGGTAGTACGCCAGCAGATCTTCGCTGGCTCGTTTGCTGATGCAATACGGCGTCAGCGGGCGCAGTGGGTCGTCTTCGTGCATCGGGATCTTCTCGGGATCGCCGTAGACGGACGCGCTCGAGGCGAGAACCACCCGGCGCACACCATGATCGGCCGCGGCGGCGAACACGTTGTGGCCGCCTATCGTGTTCACGTCCATGCTCTCGTACGGGTCAGCCTGGCTCTTGTTGATGCTGAGGGCCGCGAAGTGGATAACCGATTCGCAGCCCTTCATGGCCTGGTGCACGGCAGCGCCGTATCTGACGTCCTGGTCGATGAGTTCCACTCGCCCAGTGGAGACCAGTTCGGCGACGCGGTCGCGGTCACCACGGAACATGTTGTCGAAGATGCGGATGTTGTATCCACGCTCAAGCAACATCGGAATGACATGCATTCCGATGAATCCGGCACCGCCGGTAAAGAATACGGTCTTCGGGTGAGTCATTCCTCGTCACTCCTGGAGCGTTGGGTCAAACGACGGAACGGGCGAACGGGGGCCGTGGGGAACGCACCTCAACTTGCCTGCCGCACCACCTCGCGCACCGCCTTGGCCACGGTCTCCACCTGCGAGTCGGTCAGGTTGGCGTGCATGGGAATGGCCAGGTGCCGCCGGAACAGGTCCGCGGACACGGGACATTCATCTCGGCTTCCGTAAACGGGTTGAAGATGTGACGCGTACGTCCCGATCGTGCATTGAATGCCACGGGCCCGTAGTTCCGTGGCCATGTGCCCGCGGTCGACCTGCGGCGCGAGAGTCAGGACGTAGGACTGCCACACCGTCGTCCGGTCAGGAAGTTCCGCCGGCAGCGCGAATTCGTCGGCTCCCGAGAGCAGTTCGGCATACCGTCCGGCCACGTGCCGCCGTGCGGCCACAAGTGCGGGTAGCTTCTCGAGCTGTGCGGACACGACGGCCGCGGCGATCTCTGACATCTTGTAGTTCCACCCCAGTTCATCGAAGACCGGGACGGGGAGATCAGTGGAACCCGTCCGGTTGAACGCGCTCTCGATACCGAAGAAGTGCAGCTTGCGAGCCCGCTCGAGCAGTTCCGGGTTGTCGCTGGTGAGGGCGCCGCCTTCCCCGCAGGTGATTCCCTTCCGGCCGTGGAAGGAAAAGCATGCCGCGTCGGCCAGGCTGCCGGCCGGCCGCCCCTGATAGGTTGCTCCAGCCGCGCAGGCGGCGTCTTCGAGCAGCCACAGGCCGTGCCGGCCGGCGATCTCCCGCAGTTCCCGGTAGTCGGCGGGCTGCCCGAACGCGTCCACCGCGATGATGCCGACCGTGCCTGGAGTTATCGCCGCCTCGACCGCCGCCGGGTCCACGGTCCAGATATCCGGACGGACGTCGGCGAAGACCGGCTCGGCGCCCGCGAATCGCACGGCGTGCCCGGTGGCGGGAAAGGTGTAGTCGGCGACGATGACCTCGTCGCCCTTCGCGGCGCCAAGTCCGATGACCCCGAGGTGGAGCGCGGCGGTGCAGTTGCTCAGCGCAAGCGCCGCGGTGGTGCCGCAGAGCCGCGCGAATCGCTGTTCGAACGCGCGGCCGACGGGGCCCTGCCCTGCCACCCAGCCTGAGTCCAGGACCGCGGCCACCGCGGCCAGTTCCTCCTCGCCGAAGGTCGGCTGACCCAGATTGATCGGCTCGGGGCGATCACCCCAGGCGTGATTACCCAAGGCGTACTGCCTCATCTCGGATGCGGAGAGCGGTCGCGAGGGCGGAAAGGCCCTCCTGGCCGCCCACGATCGGCTGGGCCCGTTTCATAACACAGTCGATGAAGTGCCGCAACTCCAGGAGAAGCGGTTCACCCTGGTGCTCGAGGTAGGGGATCTCGATAACTCCGCTTTGCCGGTACCGGGCACCCTGGTCATCGACGAACTCGGCGTGTTCTAGCCGGTGAATGGTCACTTGCTGGCGGAGCAGATCGGCGACTATGACGTTGTCCCGCTGGGTCAGTTCGACCTGTCGCTGCTTTGTGTGACTTATCCGGCTGGCGGTGAGGGTGGCGGACACCCGGTTGGCGTACGTCAGGACCGAGGTCGCCATGTCCTCGGTCCCGGTGGACACCCGCCGGGTCAGCGAGGAAATCGTCATCAGCTCGCTGGCCGCGAGGGCATTGACCAGGTCCACGTCATGGATCATGAGGTCGAGGACGACATCGGTCTTGATCCGGGACGTGAAGGGGCCGATGCGCCGGACGTCGATGTGGATAAGGTCGTCGACATGGCGCCTGAGTTCCATGACGGCTGGATTGAAGCGTTCCACATGGCCGATCATGAGGATCCGCTCGTGCCGCTGCGAAACGGCTACCAGATCCTTCGCTTCCTCCACGGTGACAGCGATGGGCTTCTCGATGAGGACGTCGACGCCGCTCTCCATGAGGGTTACCGCGATCTCGGCATGTGTCTCGGTAGGCGTGGCGATGATGGCGGCGTCCACCTGTCCGGGCAGCGCTTCCAGCCGGGGCTGGTAGCCGGCATCGATGTGATCGGCTAGCCGCTGTCCCTTTTCCGCGTCAGGATCCACCACGACGCAGACCTCGGCCTGGGGGATCGAACGGACGACCCGTGCGTGGTTGCTCCCCATGATTCCAGCGCCAACGATGCCGAGCCTAACCACCGATCGCCTCCAGGGATGCCACCACGATTCGTTCCAGGTCGGCCTGACTCAGGCCGGGATGCACCGGCAGCGAAACCACTTGACCGGTCATAGCGCGAGCATTGGGTGTGTCTGCGACGATCACCTGCGGGTTGTCCGCGTAACAGGCGTAGTCGTGCATGAGCTTCGGGTAGTAGATGCCGTAGCCGACACCGGCCCGCTCCAGGCCGGCGCAGAACTCCCGGCGCCCGACCGGTGCTTGGTGCCTGATCCGCACGGTGTACTGATGCCAGACGTGAGTACGGTCCGCCGGGGTGGCGGGAAGCACCAGCCCAGGCGCGTCGGCCAGGCCCGCGGTGAGACGGGCCGCGTTCGCGGCACGCGCGGCGATTATGTCTTTCAGCCGGCGTACCTGGGGGACCGCGATCGCGGCCTGAAGGTCAGTGAGCCGCCAGTTGTAGCCGGGTATCTCATAGTCGTATCTGGCCCGCATCCCCTGATTGCGCAGCAGGCGGACCTTGCTGGCTGTTTCATCGTCATCGGTGACTACGATGCCGCCTTCCCCGCAGGTAATGTTCTTGGTCCCGTACAGCGAGAAGGCGCCGACGCCGTAGCCGCCGACGCTGCGCCCAGCGCATGTCGCACCGTGCGCTTGCGCGGCGTCCTCGACGATAGCCAGGCCGTGGCGCTCGGCTAGGTCCGCGATCGCCGCCATGTTGGCCGGCAGACCGTACAGGTGCACCGGCAGCAGTGCCGCTGTGCGGTGGTTGACCGACGCGGCCACCGCGTCGGGGTCGATGGTGAAGTCGTCCCGCACATCGGCGAATCTGGCGGTGGCCCCGACCTCCAGGATCGCGTTCAGTGTGGCATTGAAGCTGAACGGCGTCGTTATCACTTCGTCGCCGGGCCCGATGCCCAGTCCCCTCAGCGCCGCGGTAAGCGCGACAGTGCCGTTACTGACCGCGATCGCATGCGCGACGCCATGTGCGGCCGCGAACTCATCCTCGAGCTCAGCGACCTTCCGTCCCTGCGCGAGCATGCCGGACCGCAGGACTTCGAGCACGCCCTGGGTCTCTTCCTCGCCGAGGATGACCTTGCTCACGGGGATCGTGCCGGCCGAAGTGGTACCGGCCTCGCCCCCCCGGGCACCGGATGGATTCACCGCGAGGGGAACTCGCTCAGGAACCGCCCGGCGCACGCCAGCGACGATTCGCCATCGTTGCATCTCACGTCTACAAGAGCGTTCACCTGCCTGGCTGATACACCGGCAGCCGATGACGAAGCCCGGCGCGGTGACTACCGGCGCGAACACCGCGTAGCCGTTCGTATCATGGCCCTGCCCTCGGTGCTCATCTAAGAGGCGGGTCCCGAGGGAGGTGCGGGTATCGGAGGAGATGACGTGCGTCCGCTACTTCACGGGCGGTTGCGAGGGTTCCACGATCTGGCATGCTGCGGTACCGTCATGGTCGATGTGACGAGCCACCGTGTGACCAATCACTGTGTGACGAGCCGCTGCGCCGCCCTGCCCGAAAGCTGATCGCGATGTCCACGACGCCGGCGCCTCCATCCAGCCAGGCATCCGGTTTCAGGCGACCCTCCCTGGAGGATGCCCCGTCGCTTTCCAGGAGCGTGCGCCGGGGTACTCTCTGGAGCGCTCTGAGCACGCTGGTCCTACGTTTCGCGAACATCGGCATAACGGCGGTAGTCGCACACATCCTCTCGCCTCGCGATTTCGGGATCTTCACCGTGGCCCTGACGGCGTACACGATCGTGTCCAGCCTGGGTGAACTCGGTATCGCGTCCTGCTTGATACGCGCTGACCTGGACATAGAAGAAATCGCTCCGACCATGGTCACCGTCTCATGGACAACGAGCGCGATATTCGCGAGCGCGATGGCAATTTCTGCTCAGCGAATCGCCGCAGCACTCGGTTCCACGGATGGCGCCGAACCGATCAGGATAATGGCGCTGACGGTGCTTATTTCCGGTGTCTTCGCGGTACCGGGTGCTCAGCTCACGAGAGACTTCAAGCAGGACAAGCTCTTCCTGGCCAACGTCATAAGCATAGTCCCGTCAACGGCGTTGCTCTTCGTCCTCGCGAAGTCGGGGAGCGGAGCGATGGCTTTCGCGTGGTCCAGAGTCGTCGCCCAGTTCCTTATGGGCTGTGTGATGGCGATGTCCGTGCCGAAGATCTACATGCCGGGCATCAGTCGCGACGCCCTTTCGGTACTCGGCAAGTTCGGCTTGCCCATGGCGGGTGCCAACTTCATCAATTTCGTGCTGCTCAACGTCGACTACGCCTTCGTCGGCCATCTCATCGGCGCCGTCGCGCTCGGCGCCTATGTGCTGGCCTTCACCGTGGCGTCCGCGCCGAGCCTCCTCCTCGGTACCGTGATCAACAACGTTGCGATGCCAGCGTTCTCCCGGGTAAAACACGACTCTGCGCTATTGCAGAAGTCGATGGCCAGCGCGTTGCGTGCGGTATCTCTGATATTGATGCCCATGTGCGCGATGCTCATGGTACTGGCGAGTCCGCTGGTACTGACATTGTATGGCGCTAAATGGGCACGTTCGGCCGAGGTGCTCTCGATCCTTTCCCTCTATGGGGCTATTTCGATCATCTGTGTCCTGTTCGCAAATATGCTGACGAGCCTAGGTAGAGCCAGGCTCATCTTGCTGGTGCAGCTGCTGTGGCTCGGTGCGCTGGTTCCCGCCATGGCTTTCGGTGTTCATCGTGATGGAATTGTCGGTGCCGCCTTCGCTCACATAGCCATTATCGGGCCGCTTGTGCTGCCGTGTTATGTGTTCGTCTTGCGCCGCGCGACCGGAGTGCGTCTGTTCACCCTGGGGAAGGCGATAGCCCCACCGCTGCTGGCCGCGGTGGTGGCGGCCGCCGCCGCCCGAGGTGCCGCTTCGCAGTTCACCAGGCCGTTGGAGCAGCTCGTCCTCGGCGGCATGGCCGGCGGCCTGATCTACGTGCTCGCGGTCGCACCGCAAGCTGTGGCGCTGCTCGGCGCGGAGCGAGCCGCGAAGATCCTCCGGCTGCCGGTCTTCCGCCTCTACGGCATAGCGGCACCACCGGTGCCGACAGTAACCGCGGCGTCGACGGCGATGGGGGCGTCAGCGGTAATGGCGGTGCCGTCGGCGCGGCCGTCCGCCGGCGGCGGGCGCGAGCTTGACGGCGCGGGCGAGCCTGGCGGCGCGGGCGAGCTCGCCGGCGCGGGCGGACAACGCCGGACAGGCGATGCCGACGGCGCCTGGCTCGCGGGCCCGTTCGAGCATGTTGCCCCGTTGTACCAGGATCACCTGCTTGTTCCTCATATACCGCCTGGCTCGGTGAGCGCCTTCACCGGCGGGCGTGCCCCGGCGCGCCCGACCATTCCCGCGCCCTCGATCGGCCGAATCCAGGTCCGGGGCGCGACGCGAGCGGCGCTACTGCGAGAACGCGCCGTTCGCCGTCGGGTGAGCCTGGCCTGGGCCCTGCTCATCCTCAATTGCTTGACCTACTACGGAGCGCTGGTCCACGTCCCGTCGGCGGGGGGCAAGGCCATCACCCAGGGCGCCCTTCCCGCGGCGCTGATAGTGGCGCTGACCGTGAACCGGCGGCTCGTGGTACGCCCGAACATCTTCCTGTGCCTGGTCACCCTGCTCGTCGTAGAGGCGATCATCACCACCTTGCAACCCCAGCATGTCGGCCAGGTGTACCGGACATTCCGCCTGGCCGAGTTCGTCGTTGTGCTCTGGCTGCTCTCGCCATGGTGGGGACGACGCGACCTGCTCCTCGTCCGCACCCATCTGATATCGCTCTCGGTGATCCTGGGCTCGGTGGTACTGGGCCTGTTCATAGCACCCGGGAAGGCCCGCAGCGGAGGGCGGCTCGGCGGGGTGATCTGGGCGATTCCCGCCACCCAGGTGGCACACTACGCGGCGATCACCGCCGGGCTGGTGGTGGTGCTGTGGCTCAGCGGTCAGCTACGCGGCAAGGTCACCGCCGTGATCGGCGGGACGTCGGTCGTGGTACTCGTGCTCACGCACACCAGGACCGCTCTGGTCGGCCTGATCATCGGCATCCTCGTCGCCGGGCTGAGCCTGATCGTGGCCAAGGCGCGGGCGCGGAAATTCTTCATGGGCGTGGGCGCCCTCGCCGCCCTCGCCATCTTGACGTTGTCCAGTTTTCTCAGTAGCTGGCTGGCCCGGGGCGAAGGTACGCAAGAGCTGTACAACCTCACCGGCCGGACCAAGGTCTGGGGCCCGCTGCTGGCCTTCCCACGGGACAGGTTCCAGGAGATCTTCGGGTTCGGCCTGTCAAACAGTTCGTTCAACGGGCTTGCGATCGACAGCAACTGGCTCGCTTCCTATCAGGAACAGGGACTCATTGGGGTGGCTATATGCGTGATCATGCTGGTTTTCCTGCTGGTAGCGGCTTACTTCCAGCCGCGCGGCGTCAAGCGCGCCCTGGCGCTGTTTCTCGTCACCTACTGCCTGGTGGCTTCGTTCACCGAAGTGGGGTTCACCGACGCCTCGATGTACCTGCTCGAGCTCACCTTGGCGGCATCCCTGCTGGTGCCGTCCGCGCGCGACAGGCAGCTCCGATGAGGGGGCGCGGGCTGGCGATCTGCGTCACCGCCGCGGCGATGACAGCCGGGGCGGCGACCTGGCTCGCGTTGGCGTTGCCGGGCTCCTCGACCACTCCTGCCGCGGCCCCACCCGGCCTGGCCTCAGCGGGCGCGGGCCCCGCATCGCCTCCGGTACGGGTATGCGGCAACAGCCGGATCCTCGGTGGCGGCCCCGCATCGCCTCCCTCGGGGGCGGTCGTCATCCCGGCGGGTGATGACAGCGGCAGCGTTCTCGCACACAACTGGAGCATGCGGCCGGATACGACGTACTGGTTCGCGCCCGGTCGGCACACCCTTGGTTCCGGCCAGTACAGCCAGATCATCCCGGCGCACGGCGACACATTCATCGGGGCGCCCGGGGCGATCCTCGACGGTCAGCACCAGAATCTCTATGCCTTCACCCAGCAAGCCAGTCAGGTCACGATCCGGTACCTGACCATCCAGGATTTCGGCGCCCACGGGGACAACGGCGGCCAGGGCGTGGTCAACCATGACGAAGGCACTGGCTGGCGCATCGACCACGTGACACTCCAGGGTGACGCGGGGGCCGGGGTGATGCTCGGCTCCAGCAACGTCCTGGCCTATTCCTGCCTGAAAGACAACGGCGAGTACGGTTTCCAGGGCGGTGGCACCGATATCACGGTCGATCACAATGAGATCGTCGGCAACAACGCCGACAACTGGGAGGCCCGGCAGTCAGGGTGCGGATGCAGCGGTGGCGCGAAGTTCTGGGGTGTCAACGGCGCGGTCATCACCAGCAACTACGTGCATGACAATCTGGGACCGGGCCTGTGGGCGGACACCAACAACCGCGGCTTCGACGTTGAGAATAATTACATTTCCGGGAATCTGGGCGAGGGATTCATCTACGAGATCAGTTACAATCTGCGGCTGGCCAAGAACACTTTTGTGCGCAACGCCCTGGTGGCCGGCCCGCGACTCGGCGGATTTCCGGATCCCGCGGTCTACATTTCCGAGTCAGGTGCCGACAGCCGGGTTCCTGGCCCATATGGGAACACGCTCGCGATCACGGATAATACATTCACTGACAACTGGAGCGGGGTAGTCCTGTGGGAGAATGCCGACAGGTACTGCGGCTCACCTGCCAATACGTCGACGGGTGAATGCACTCTGGTCGACCCCAAGATGGTTACCACTGGTTCCTGCGACGCCGCCAACCTCGCCCATGCGCCGTACTACGGCGACTGCCGGTGGAAGACGCAGAACGTGCTGGTTAGCGGGAATGATTTCACTCTTGATCCGGCCAGCATCGGTGCGGACTGCACCCCGGCCAGGTACTGCGGCTTCAATGGCATCTTCAGTCAGTGGGGGTCCTGGTCTCCCTATCATGGCACGGTGATAGAAAATCGCATTACGTTCAATCAGAATAATCATTTCGAGTCGAACGTCTACCGTGGTCCATGGCAATTTGTCGTACAGCAGCAAGGCAATGCCGTCGACTGGTCTACGTGGCGTGGAAAGCCTTACGCGCAGGATGCGGGCAGCGTCATGAGCGGGTGACGGACGCCAAGAGTAGTGACCTTCAAACGCATAATAGAGCAGGGTGGATTTAATGGATGAGCAGACCGTCCAGAGATTCTGGCAGGACCACGCGTGCGGTGACGCTCAGGTCGGCGGGCTCCACGATCGCTTCGCCGATGACTATGAGAAGTTCTTTACTGATTACGACCGTTTTCGCTATCAGAATGAGCGCCACCTGCCGGCGTGCATCGATGCCCTCGACGTGGCCGGCAAACGGGTGCTGGAGATCGGATTGGGTCAGGGCGCCGACGCGGAGCGGCTGATACGGCGCGGGGCCGTGTGGACCGGTGTCGATCTCACCGCCGAGTCGGTCGAGCGGGTCCGGGCGCGGCTGACGCTGCGGAAGCTGCCCTACGAAGAGATTCGACAGGGCAGCGTTCTCGACCTGCCCTTCGCTGATGACACCTTCGACGTGGTGTTCAGCCACGGGGTCCTGCATCATGTGCCGGAGATCGGACAGGCTCAGCGCGAGATCCGCCGGGTGCTGCGCCCAGACGGAGAACTGGTCATCATGCTGTACGCCCGCTGGTCGCTGAACTACCTGGTGTCCATCGGCCTGATCCGCCGCGCTGCCCTGCTCGCCGCCTACCCGCTGGCCAGGACGGGTCTGGGAAGATCCGTCGCGACACGCGGGAAGCTGTCCGCTCATCTGGGCAACGCCGCGGAGCGCGGCCTGTTCCGCTACCTGCGGATGAAGGAGTTCACCCACTACAACACGGATGGGCCGGCCAACCCCTACGCCCTGGTCTACGACCGCGCGCGGGTGGAACAGGACTTCCCGTCGTTCCGGGTGGCGCGTCTGTACAAGCGCTTCATGCACGCGCCGCCGCTCCCGGTTCACGGCCTGCCCGGTGAATCGATCATGGGCTGGCACCTGTGGGTGCATCTGGTCCCGCGCGGTTGACCTCCCTCCGTACCAGCACGCCCTGTACCAGCACGCCCTGTACCAGCACACTCCGTATCAGGCGCGCGGCATGAACGCTCTATATGGCGATGAGAACGGAGTACCTGATGAAACGCCTTACCTTCGCAGTCGCGGGTGCCATTATCGCCACACTGACCGCGTGCACAACTAGCTCATCGCCATCCTCGACCGCCGGAAACACCGCCGGAAACACCGCCGGGGGTGCCGCTGGAGCGACCTCAGGCGCCGCGGGGGCCGCTTCTGGGTCACAAACTGGCCATTCGACCCCAGCGGCCGGTTCGGCGGGGACACCAACGTCCACGGTCGCGCCGGCCGTCTGCAAGCAGCGGTATGACACCTGGCAGCAGGGACCGGGAAAGGGACTGGTCGTCACGCTGTCCAGCGTCGGCTCGGCGAGCGTGATCGCGGACGCCCAGGCGCTCAGCACCGCACTCAAGAAGGCTCAGCCGGCGCTGGCCCGGGCCGCGCAGCACCCGCTGCCCGCCTGCGCGGATCCGAAGGGATACTGGCTCGCGTTGCTGATGCACGTCAACGCGGCCGCCGGGAGCAAAGGCTCGGCATCCCGGACGGCCGCGATGAGGGGGGTGCCAACAGTCACCCGCGGGCTGCTGGCCGAACTCAAGCACACCGAGACGTCATGAGCAGCGGGGTGAATGTGCCATCCTCCCCCCTGTAGAGGCTGTTACGCGGGTGCGGGGTGCGGGGGTGTGGTGCCCGTTTCGGCAGTTTGAGGTGGATCCGTGATCGTGGCGTATACCCCTAGGGGGTGTGCGCCACGATCCGGTGTTACTGGCGTGGCTG
>Ga0213881_10001213_pt1 | contig 12741 bp, 8 predicted proteins | sample BarmaccoBMER_R08_FD_160104 | JGI IMG/M metagenome (GOLD analysis project Ga0213881, IMG submission 160104) | Barbacenia macrantha exposed rock microbial communities from rupestrian grasslands, the National Park of Serra do Cipo, Brazil - ER_R08 ... | reverse complement strand
CGCTGTTTGTGGCACAACTATACGATGTACCGATGACGTCTAGTTTGCTGTCTGCGATCGCGCTCTCGTCGTTGCTCGTTTCCTACAGTACCGCTGGGGTTCCAGGAGCAGGAATTGTGATGATGACAACAGTGCTTACGGCTGCGGGGTTACCTTTAGAAGGGGTTGCAATCTTAGCAGGAGTCGATCGATTGATGGATAGTTTCCACACGATTTTGAACGTGATTGGTAATGTGGCAAATGCTGCTATCCTGGAGCGTTGGGAACCGTCTGAAAAAGAGACAACAACCTCTAAACCATTGCGGTTGGAGGAGGTTTAAGGTAAACATACCAAAACTAATAGAGACAACACATCTCCCTATTTGGTAAATTTCTCATTTTGTAGTTGCTCGTAGTTCGCTGCTATTAATGCTTCTGCTGATTGGTAATCTAACAGTCTAGAAAAGAAATATCCTTTAAATTATAATCTATAACGTTATACTTTATTAAGTATCACGTTATAAGATATAGTTAAAGCATCACTTGGAACGTTACTATGGCTATAGGAGATGTACATGCAGACTTTGATGAAGGTAGAAAGAAGAAAGGTTATACCTGTGCCGGGACTGGGAGAGCGGATTAAGGCAGCAAGAGAAGCCGATCGCCGCTCACTCAGGGAGATTTGCTCGGCGGCAGGTATGTCAACGATGAACTGGTATCGAATTGAGAATGAGGAGCAAACACTACCAGAAGAGACGCTTAGAAAAATTGAGAGAGTACTTGGCGTCGATTTCGGAGTGAGATTTGATGAAGGCGATCGCGCCTTCACTGTTGGTGGTGTGTGATGACCAATAACGGCAGTAGCGATCAACTTGACCTTAAACAAGTAGCGGCACTACTTCAGCAGTCTATTGTTGCTAGCAACGAGCGGATGACGAAGCTAGAGCAGTCAATGGTGAAGAGTGACGAGCGGATGACGAAGCTAGAGCAGTCAATGGTGAAGAGTGACGAGCGATTAACTCGAATTGAGCAGGTTGTTGAGAGCAACAATCGCTTTCTTGAGGCGTTTGGTCAAAGCGTCAAAAAATTTACTGACACTGCCACAGTTTTGAATCAGCGCCTTGATGGGGTGATTGCTTCGGCTAACTCCGACAGGCTTGAAACCAATACCCGGCTCTCTCGCATTGAAAACAAGGTCAATCAGATCTTGGAAGGCATAGACCAGAATCAGCGAGGCAGTCAGCTTGAGGGTGGCGACGACCTACCAGTATAAATAGAAATTTAACTAGGTCTTACACTTACTGATCACCGTGCTTAACCAATGATTTTCAAATTGCGTCCTCACATACAACTTTCGTCTAACGGTGAAGTTGTGCGGCGGTAGATAACCTCAAATTCCCACCGATAACCTCCTTCTGTCCGTACCGACGCAGTGTTAGCCTGCATCATCGTGCGAGTTTAGATCCTGCAAGAGCAGCCTCAACTCTCTTTTGAACTTCTTCGTATTCTTTCAAAATACCAGCTTCCATGCTACTGTCAGCAGCTTCTATGGGGGCTTTAAGGATTTTAGCCCGTTCCTCAAGCAACAGATTCTTTAAGAAATCAACAGTTATAAGCTAACGCCTAGCATAAGCTGGGGACTGATCAGCTGCGGCTGAATTCCTGCGATCGCACGCAGACTACGATTACAGCCAATGTTTTTCTTTCCTGGCTGGATAACCCTGAGTCTCCCATGTAGGCAGTTAACGAACAGTGGCAGCAATTGCAATTTCTGCTCGCTCCGCCTGACCACCAAAAAACTTATCGCTTGATAAAATTTGTCATAAGTTGGCGGCTAAAATAGAAGACTCGACTAGTGATACTTTGTCACAACTACTGAACACAATTGGAGTTTAGAGTTTTTAGAATCGCGCCCCAGTCAGTGTCAACGATGAAACACACCCTTTCAGTTCTAGTAGAAGACGAAGCGGGCGTTCTCACCCGCATTGCTGGTCTATTTGCCCGACGAGGCTTCAACATCGAGAGCCTAGCTGTTGGTCCAGCTGAGCAGGGAGGAATCTCTCGCATCACAATGGTTGTACCAGGAGATGACCGCATCATTGAACAACTCACCAAACAGCTTTATAAGCTAGTCAATGTCCTTAAGGTGCAGGATATTACCGAAATTCCCTGTGTAGAGCGAGAATTGATGCTGCTGAAGGTCAATGCCACTAGCTCCACACGCTCAGAAATTATTGAACTCGCTCAGATTTTTCGAGCGCGGGTTGTTGACGTTGCAGAAGATTCCCTAACTCTGGAAGTGGTGGGAGATCCAGGCAAGATGGTGGCAATTGTGCAAGTGTTACAGAAGTTCGGGCTGCGCGAGGTTGCCCGCACTGGTAAGGTTGCCCTCACTCGCGAATCCGGAGTCAATACCGAGTTGCTCAAATCTTTAGAAGCCAAGGTTTGATTTTATGTTCACCGTCCCAGCCAGCTCAAAATTCTCACTTTACCTAACTTATTCTGCGCCACTTGGCGATTTGAGATTGCTGCTTGGAAGTCCGGCTTGAGCGCTAGTGCTTGGTCAAAAGAAGCAAGTGCTTCTGCGTACCGTTCCAGGTGATTAAGTGCTATTCCGCGCTCAGCCCAAGCTTCAGGGTTATCTAGTTTAACTTCAATCGATTGGTCACAAGCTGCGAGTGCCTCTTCACACCTTCCTAAGTGATTGAGCGCTACCCCAATCGCAGTCCAAGCTTCAGGGTAATTTTGCTGTAGGTGAACCGCTCGGTCACAAGCCGCTAGCGCTTCTTTGTACTGCTCTAAGTTATTTAACACTACACCACGGCCATACCAAGCTTTGGGATCATCCTGTTTGATCTCAATTGCTCGCTTGAACGCAATAAGTGCTTCTCTGTGTCGTCCTAATTTCTCTAGTATCCAGCCGCGATTTGTCCAACATTGTGAGTCATGCGGTTGGAATTGGATTGCTTTGTCAAAAGAGACAAGTGCCCCTTTATACTGCCCCATTTTCTCTAGCAGTGTGCCGCGGCTGATCCAGGCTTCTGGGTAATCCAGTTTAATTTGAAGTGCTTGGTTATAGCTTGCGATCGCATCTTCGTATCGTCCCAAATTCTCCAGTACCATGCCACGGCTATACCAGGCTATAGGAAAATCCTGCTGCAGTTGGATCGCTTGGTCATAAGAAGCAAGTGCTTCTTTGTACAGTCCCAAATTCTCCAGCGCTAAGCCCCGATTAGTCCAGGTTGTTGGGTCATCTCGATTGATCTGAATTGCCTGATTGTAAGCAGAGACTGCATCTTTATAACGTTCCAATCGGTAAAACGCCAAGCCACGACCAATCCAAGCTGCAAAGTAAATCCATTTCAATTGGATTGCCCGGTCAAAAGACGCGATCGCATCCGTATATTGTCCTAGTTCATAAAGCGCCATGCCACGGTTATTCCAAATGACTGGGTCATCCCGTTTAATCTCGATTAATTGGTCATATGAAGCGAGCGCCTCTTCGTACCGTCCTAAAGTCTCTAGCGCCAGACTACGGTTATTCCAAGCCTCTAGGTAATCCCATTTAATTTGAATTGCTTGGTCATAAGCAGCAATTGCCTCTTCATACTGTCCCAATTTCTCTAGCGCCCAACCGCGACTATTCCAGGCTGCTGGATAATCCCGTTTGATTTGAATTGCTTGGTCATAAGCAGCAATTGCCTCTTCATATCGTCCCAAATTCTCTAATGCCATACCACGGCTATACCAGGGTTGAGGAGCGTGCTGTTGCAATCGAATCACTTGGTCATAAGCAGCAACGACCTCTTCGTACCTTCCCAAATTTTCTAGTGCTAAGCTAAGACAGTACCAGGCTTCCAGATGATCGCGTTTAACTTGAATTACTTGGTCATAAGCGGCAATTGCTTCTTCATATCTTTGCATATCGTGTAGCTCACGGCCTCGCTTCAGCCAAAATTCAGGATCTCTCACTGGCATTGAATTTGATTCGTGAACAGCTACATCATCACCAAATGCTGCTATTACCTCCATTGCCGACTGGTAACGCTCTGCACAGTGGAATTGCACCATCTTGTCTAGGATGTTAGCTAACCTCTTACTCACCTGTGCTTGTTGTTGCCAAATGAGTTGTAAAGTTCTTTGATCCCTTTGTAGTTGATGTGGTGCCACTCCAGTAAGAGCTTGGATTCCAAGCATCCCCAGAGCATAGATGTCACTACAGAGCTGAGGTGCGTTATTGAATTGTTCCATTGGCATATAGCCTGGTGTTCCCGCAATTGGGGTCAAGAGCTTGGAACCTGCCTGGGTTCTGACTTGTTTAACACCGCCAAAGTCAATCAGCGCGATTTTGCCGTTCTTTCTCCGAATGATGTTGGCAGGCTTAATATCCCAGTGGATAACTTGGTTCTGATGTATAAAAGCTAGGACTTCCAGAATCTCCTGTAACAGCTTCACAACTTTGATTTCGTTTAACCGCCGCCCTGGTTTAATTTCATGACTGAGGTCATTCCCCTCGATCAACTTTTGCACCAGGTAGAAGCCCTGATTCTCCTGAAAATAAGCTAGAAGTTGGGGAATTTGCTCATGGTTGCCTAGCTTACGTAGTACCTGTGCTTCCCTTTCAAATAGGCGTACAGTCTTTTGATCGACAAAATCAGGCTTAAGCTGCTTGATTACGCACCGAGAATTGCCTTCTCTATACTGATCCTCAGCTAAGTAAGTTTGGCTAAATCCGACACCTCCTAAATGGCGGACAACATGGTAGCGACCAATGAGTTTTGTTCCGAGCATGAGGTTCTTCGCAGTAGTGAGAAGGGGTTAAACAAGGTTGATTTGAAGAGAGACAGCATATAGTCTTGCTACATTCTAACGATACTATTTTTATTGGCGCGATCACCAGTGCTACTGCTAAAATTCAAGAAAAAGGTCACATTCTTCACAGTAAATTTACTTGTTTTAAAAGAGGCGATTGCGTCAGTGTAGCGTTGCAAGTTGAATCAGAGCGATGGCTTTACTCAAGGGTTTCGTCTTCCCCGTTGCGATAAATCCGCCCAACCTTCGGCATTCGGGCGAGCGTCGCAAAGGTTTGTCGAGCGGCATCGAAAAAGCGCATAGCCGTCTGTGGCTGCTTTACGTCAGGTAAGCAACGTGCTGCATCGATGTCAATGCTGGCGGCAGGACGAATGGAAATTCGACCCCGCAAAAAATGGAATCAACGTAGTTTAAGGCTTAAACTCGTGCTGGACTCAGAAAACGAGTTGCGAACTTGAACACATCGCCTAGATCTGCGCTACCGTCGCGATTTTGATCTAGAAATGCATTCAGTAGCGGGTTGCCTCCTGCAACTCCAGGCTTGCTAGCTCCTATATTCAACAGTCCCAGCACTGCTGGAAGTAGCGTTGGCAGCATACTTTGCAATAGATTTGGACTGACACCCGTTTTTTGAGCGACTCCCTGAATGATCTGCTGCTGAACTTGTGCAGGAAAGAGGGATTGTAGTGCTGTATCACCAGCACCGCCACCAAATCGACCAACCAAATCTTGAATCTGATTGTTGCCCATTAATCCTTGCTGTTGTGCTAGTGCGGGCGCAATTGCTCCACCTAAAGCCGACAGAATTGATTGGGTCTTAGAGGAATCAAATCCTTGATTTGCAGTGACTTGTTGAATTGTATTTGTGATCGATTCCAGTTGCGATACGCTTGCTTGCTGATTGGGGTTGTTGATCGCACTGAGTACATCGAAAAAGAGTCCCATAGTTGTAATGTCCTTAATGTGAATTACTTGAAGTTGAAATTGCTTGGGGTTGCCCCCTAAATCCCCCACGGGTAGGAAACTTGAGTAGGACAAATTGACTCATTGCCAGAGTGTCTCTACCATCAAATCTGAGATGGTGCATCTTGAACCTTGGCATCCAGGGTTGCAGGAACATGCACAGGCTGCGATCGTGCGAGCTTTAACCATTCTCCGCGATCACCCACATAACCAAGTTCGGCCACATAGTCTCGGTTTGCTACGGGAATTGGAACATGCAAGTCTTGCTGGGACTCGTCGCAGTTATACTGCTGCAAACTATGCGGTTGACGGGCATCTGCATCAAGACCCGTCGTATCATGCACCCGCAGTGCCAAATTGCGTCCGCCTTGGCGCTTTGCTTCTGCTTTCGCTTCTTCAGGAACTTCCCAGTAAGCATAAGCTGCTTTCGAGTTGCGCGGTGTGAGAATAATGCGGCTCTCTTCTTTTGGCGTTAAGCGAGAACGAACGGCTCCGACTGCTGCGGCTCCAGCCATTGCAGGCGCACCGAATAATTGGCGATCACGATGAACGGTGTTATCAATCGTTCTCAAACCTGGATCGCCCGGTTGACATGCCGGAACTCGAACATGCTCTGATCTCGCAATTCGCTGCCAGTCACCGTTTGCGTTGAGGTAGCCAAGTTCGACAAGGTAATCCCGATTGTCTTGCTCGATCGGAATGTGCAAATCACGCTCGTTCTCACGGCAGTTAAACTCTTTGACAGAGTGCGGGCTTTGACGATCTAAATCAATGTCGGTTACATCATACAAGCGCAGCTTCAGCGGTTCCGAACCCCGTCTGTTTGTGACACTATCGGGTACTTCCCAATAAGCATAACCTTCGCGACAGTTACGGGGAGTCAGAATAATTCGGCTTTCTAGAGCGGGCGGAGCTGTAACTGCGGTGGGTCTAGGTGCAACAGCAGGTGGAATGGTCTCAGCAGGTGTACCCCGACCGCGCAACAACCACCATGCCAAACCGCCTAATACTGGAATTGCGAGCAGCCACCACCAAGGAAAACCTCCGCCAGTTCGCTCAGTCGCTTGTGGTGTAGCAGCGGTGGTCGGAGCGGGAGGAGACGGAGAAGCTGCTTGAGTTTGAGCAGGTGCTTGTGGTGCAGCAGCTTGCTCAGGATTAGTGGCATAGCCTAAAAAGGCTTGTGCACCCGGAGAAGGATTGGGTCCTTTGTAGGCGTAGAGAAGTGGCTGTGAGAACGGATAGCGCGGGTCTGTTGGTTGCGTTCCGTGCATCGAAATAATTCGCACATCGGGTCGAGCGACCGCTTCATCAACAATGGCATAACCAATGCCATCATTGCCCAATTTCTTAGCGACAGCATCGATCGTATCATTATCTGCTTTTACAGTCGTCGAACCAGATTGAAATGGTGCTTCCTTAAAGACGGGATAGTTGCGGAGCGATTTACGAGTGTCGCTAGTGTCAGGCTGGTCGATAAAGCGAATGGGCTTAGAGGGTCCACCGACCTGTGACCAATTGGTAATTTCACCGCGAAACATCCTTGCGAACTGCTCGTCAGTCAGACTGCCTTGAAATGGGTTATCTTTCCCGACGATCATGGCGATTTTGCTGCGCTTAATCGGAACCGACACTAACCCTTGATTTTTTTCAGCAGCCGTAAGCGATCGACCAACAGCAGCAACATCAGCACTACCATTCGCTACATTCTTTAATGCAGTATCGCTTCCATTGAAATCAACATTAAACGAAGCATCGGGAAAGCGCTTTTGAAAACCTTCCTTCAACCCATCGATAACTTTTGCTGCACTGTTTGAACTATTGATCTTGACTGATGTACCTTTGGGAACGGAACTCAGAAACGGAAAAGTCGGATTCGCTGCTTGTGCGAGTAGTACAGATCGCAACTGCGAAGCAGTCGCAGAACGAGTGATTTGCGGAGCAACTACATCGGTTGGCGCAAGAACTAAGGCGAGCAAAACAGCGAGAGATGCCGCCGAGGAATGCTTATGGTGAAATGCCTGATGAGCTTTCTTCATTGCAATATTCCCAATTAAACAAAGTTGATGAATAAGTCGAGGAAGCGTAGCAAATCTAACGTGAAGCAGGATAAATTAGAGGATATATGAAAAATATAGAATGCAACTCCTGTGTATCAAGAACGCAGGATGGTATTGGAAGCGTAACAAAAAAGGCTGTTAATCAGAAGTATTAGCATACAAAAATTAAAATCTTTTAAGCCTAGGTTATAGCAGCTCGATTTGTTAAGCTTCCTAAAACTCTTCGCGGACTTTTATCCAATTTTGTAGCATGGTCGGTTTCTACCTGTTGTTGGCCGTTGGGTTTTTCAAGACTAAAAATATATCTTCCTTATCCCATTGGGATACTCTATAAACTTGATTGTTTCATTACTATTCCCGCTGCAAGCTGTGTAAGCTTGACCGCCCCCCTCCTGTGAGGAATCGTTGACCTCGAGATTTTCGACATTACCATTTTGCCCCTACCTGGGGCGGAATGTAGGACTCGTTGTGGTAAACCGTGCGAATAGCTGTCAGCAGTCTAGGGGAAATTTGATATGACAGAGTTACTGCCGTGTAAGGGTTCTAGCATTTGGATAAAGTCGAGCTAAGATGGTGGTGATATCCTTGCTGCATCTAAGGTAGATGAAGTCGCTCCTAGACCCAAAGAAGCACCCCGGATGCAACTTAAACGCTCTGTCTCCTTCTGCAACTGAGATTTAGTAGATGCAGATGGTCTACTTGCAGGATTACCAACAAACTGGGCTGGGGCACGTTCCCAACCCAGGAGTTCGCAGATAAACTTCCCCAAAGTAGCTGCTACAGGAGGACAGACAGCATTACCAACCTGGCGATACTGCTGCAAGCGAGGAATGGTGTCGATCCAGATGAAATCATCGGTGAACCCTTGCAGTCTGGCAGATTCTCTAACAGAGATAACTCGGTCGTAGCGGTAATGGATGGGGCGCAGTGGCGTAAAGTTTCCCGCACCTGCCCGGAGGGTATAGCTCGGTCGTTCTGGGTGTAGGCGGTCATAGAAATACTTCTTTGATCGTTTACCGGGGGCAAGATTTGCCAACTCTTGCAGTGCCTTCTTTGTATGCTGGGTTGGTTCATGGTTGGGAATTGCAGCAGCAGCAGGTGAGGTCACATCTGGAAGATCTTCTAAGACATCCTGGCAAGTTCGGTATAGTGGACGATTCATGAGTTTGACAGCAGATGTAGCAGGATGAAAGTGTGTCGCGGCAGGAGGAAAGTTAGCAATTTGTGTCGCTAGCGTTCCGACCATGAATAGACGCTTGCGGTTCTGCGGTACGCCATAGTCAGCAGCTAACAGCACATCGTAGGCAATGTTGTATTCAAGCGCCCTAAAACGGTCAATGAGTTGTTGGTAGACCTGACCATTACTAATGGTTTGTAAGTTAGGCACGTTTTCTAAAATAAAAGCCGTGGGTCTTAGTTCAGCAACAAACCGCACAAAATCGAAAATCAGTTGTCCACGTGGATCGGCTAACCCCTGACGTGAACCAACAATGCTAAACGCCTGACATGGAGGACCGCCAACCAGCAAATCAACTTTGTTTAGCTGCAATACTTGTAGTAAGTCATGACCACTGGCTTTTGACAGGTCCAACACAAATCCTTGCGCACCGCGATAGTTGTGGTTGTAGTTATATGCGGCAATGGCTCTGACATTATTGTCAAACCCCCCCTTGATGGCTAACCCAACGTCAAGTAGCCCAGTAGAAAAACCACCACACCCACAAAAAAGGTCAATTACTGTTGGACAACCTACCATGCTTCTGTATTATTACCTAGCGTTGAGTGAAACAATTGAATCACCTAAACATCAGAATAAAGCAGATGAGAAGATGGCTGCTAGTATCGGCGGCGATCGCTACGTTCATTACCTCTATTGTCATGAGTTTCTATCCTAGCTATGCCTCGATCCCTCCGGCCTCAGGCAAAAACGGCATGGTTGTTACCGATCAACACATAGCTTCTGAAGTGGGATTGCAGATTCTCAAAGCAGGAGGCAACGCTGTAGATGCAGCAGTCGCAGTCGGGTATGCCTTGGCTGTGGTGCAACCTTGCTGTGGCAACATCGGTGGCGGTGGATTCATGCTCATCCATCAGGCAAAAGGTGCTGATATCTTCATCGATTTTCGCGAAAAAGCGCCCCTCGCAGCATCGCCTTCGATGTACCAAGATAAGCTTGGCAATGTCATACCTGGTTTGAGTACCAAAGGCTATCTCGCCGTTGGTGTCCCTGGAACAGTAATGGGGTTAAATCAGGCACTTTCAGAGTATGGAACTATGGGACTCAAGCAGGTCATGGCTCCGGCAATTGAGGTAGCCGAAAAAGGTTTTGTGCTGCAAACACAGGATGTGAAGTTTCTTAGTTCTAAAACCAAAGAATTCCAAGAGCAGCCTAACGTCGCCGCTATTTTCCTTAAAGATGGCAAAACGCCCCATCAAGTAGGCGATCGCCTAGTACAGAAAAACTTGGCTGATACTTTGAACCTGATTGCTCAACAGGGAGCCGATGCATTTTACAAAGGGGCGATCGCGGATGAGATAGTCAAAGCTAGTTCTCAACACGGCGGCATTTTGAGTAAACAGGACTTCATCAAGTATACAGCGCCACAAACATCACCATTAAGTTGCAACTACCGGGGTTATGAAGTTATGACTGCTCCACCACCTGGAGGAGGTACGACTTTATGCGAGATGCAGAATATTGTAGATGGCTACCCCTTAGGCAAATTAGGCTTTCACTCGGCAGCTAGCCTACATCCAATGCTAGAAGCAATGCTATATGCTTACGCTGATCGAAACAAATATTTGGGCGATCCGGCTTTTGTTAAAAATCCTCTGCAACGACTTCTATCGAAACAATATGCTACCCAGATTCGGGCCCAGATTTCCCCAAATCGTGCCACTCCTCCACAGCAAGTTTACCCAAGCATTGCTTCACCAGAAGGCACTCACACTACTCACTACTCAATAGCCGATAGCCAAGGTAATGCAGTAGCGGTAACTTACACAATTAATTACTATTTTGGCGCTGGAGTGATTGCTGGCAATACTGGCTTTTTCCTGAATAATGAAATGGACGATTTTACCTCTAAGCCAGGAGTGCCTAATAGTTTTGGGTTAGTGCAGGGAACTGCCAATGCGATCACACCAGGCAAGCGTCCTTTGAGTTCAATGAGTCCAACTATCGTCACTCAAGGCTTCGCCGGAGCTTCCTCCGGCGACTTCCTTGAGCAAGCTCAAAACGGAAAGGTTTTTATCGTAACAGGTAGTCCCGGCGGCTCAACAATTACGACAACTGTCCTACAAGTTATTAGTAATGTGATTGATTACGGAATGAATATTGAGCAAGCCGTAAATACTCCCCGCATTCATTACCAAGGCTTACCTAATGTGGTGGTTATTGAGCCAAATGCCTTATCTACTACTGCCGAGAGTAACTTATCACAAATGGGTTACAAGTTCAAACAACTCCAGTCCTTAAATTCAGGTCAGGGAGCTGAATCTATCTTGGTAAATCCTGAAACTAAGTTATTGTATGGTGCCAATGATATTCGCCGTCCAGCGGGTGCAGCGCTCGGTTACTAGGGCGCGTTTTAAAGTGGGATGGCAGCGATGCGGTTGACCCATTCGCTCTCATCTGAAGCTGCTTTCGTAGAAACGCGCTCAGTCACTACCTGTAGCCTTTGATAAAGCTCTATGTTGTTTTCCTAAGTAACCAACATAAACTCAACCGCTAAAAATCATGGTAAGCATTCCCAACCCTGCTGAGGCACACAATAAATTGGGGTTGATGCTGGAAAAGCAGGGAGAATTAGAAGCAGCAACCGCTCACTACGAACAAGCTATTGCCCTGCAACCAGACTGCGCTGAATTCCACAGCAACCTTGCCAATGTTCTGAGGATCCAGAATTATGGTGTTGAGGCAATTTTGCATTATCAGCAAGCTCTTGCACTACAGCCTAACTCAGCCGCAATCCACAACAGCTTGGGCATGGTTCTACAAGAACAGCTCTGGCTGGAAGAGGCGATCACTCACTATCAGCAAGCTCTCACACTGCAACCTAGCTCAGTCGAAATTCGCCACAATTTGGCAAGGGCACTTGAAGCAGCGATCGCCTACTATCAGCAAGCTCTTCTCCTTAACCCACCTACTCCTGAGGTTCACACTAATTTAGGGAATGCTCTACGAGAACAAGGTCGATGGGAGGGGGCAATTTATAACTATCAGCAGGCACTGGCTCTCGATCCGAACTATTATGATGCTCACAACAATCTTGGCGTTGTCTTGCTCGAACAGGGTCAACCGCAAGCAGCCATAACCCACTATCAGCAAGCTCTTACCCTACAACCAAACTCCCTGTGTGATCGCTACAATTTGAGTATCGCGCTGCTAACAAGCGGAGATTTCCAGCGGGGATTTACCGAGTATGAATGGCGGTGGCAGAAAGCGGATAATCCAGCCCGTACTTTCCCCCAAGCACTCTGGGATGGTTCTAGTCTGGAGGGCAAAACGATTCTGCTACATGGAGAACAGGGTTTGGGAGACCAAATTCAGTTCATCCGTTATGTCCCTCTAGTTGCCCAGCTCAAAGGTCGCATTGTCGTGGAATGCGCTCCACCTCTGCTACGTTTGTTTTCAACGATGGATGGAATCAGCCAAATTGTAGCTAGGGGGGAGACGTTGCCTACTTTTGATGTCCACGCCCCACTCATGAGCTTGCCACGCCTCTTAGGTACAACTCTAGAGACAGTACCAGCTCAGGTACCATACCTCTGTAAACAGGGTGTGGGGGAAGGGGGCAGGGCGAAAGGGGCAGGGCGAAAGGGGCAGGGCGAAGGGGACAAGGGGAGTCAATTAAAGGTGGGAATTGTTTGGGCAGGTAGTCCTCTCTTTAAAGGCAACTACAAACGTTTTTGTCCTCTGAGCTATTTC
>Ga0213881_10001212_pt1 | contig 12754 bp, 13 predicted proteins | sample BarmaccoBMER_R08_FD_160104 | JGI IMG/M metagenome (GOLD analysis project Ga0213881, IMG submission 160104) | Barbacenia macrantha exposed rock microbial communities from rupestrian grasslands, the National Park of Serra do Cipo, Brazil - ER_R08 ... | reverse complement strand
AGGGCGAGCCGGCGTCGGTCAAAGACCGTTGGCTGCAACGGCACCGGCCTCATCTGGTGCTCGACGGGCTTCGGTTGGCCGCCCGGATCGTTGGCGCCGATCAGGCGTATGTCTACGTCTCCGACCCGCAGGCCGCGCGTTCGCTCGGGGCGGCGCTGGCCGAACTGGACGGCCATGCCGTCGCCGGCCTCCGGATCGACCTGCACACCGTCGAGCCGGGATACGTTGCCGGCGAGGAGACCGCCGCGGTGCGGGCGATCAACGGCGGGCCGGCCAAACCGACGGACAAGCCGCCCCGCCCCTTCGAGCACGGCGTCGGGGGACATCCCACGCTGGTGAGCAATGTCGAAACGCTGGCCAACCTGCCGTACCTGCACCGCCACGGCGCGAAGGCATTTCGCTCGGAGGGGACGTCGTTCTCGCCGGGCACGTTTCTGCTGACGGTCACCGGCGCCGACCGGCCCGCGGCGCTCTACGAGGTCCCGCACGGGCTGGCATTCACCGACCTGCTCGCGGCGCACGGTGTGCCGGCCGAGGAGGTCCGTGGTGTGCTGACGGGCGGATATTTCGCGGGTCTGCTCAACCGTGACGTTGTGGACGCGACGCTCGATCATGAGACCCTGCGCCGGCTCGGCAGTGCGCTGGGCTGCGGTGCGATTTCGGTTCTCACCCATGACTGCCCGGTCGCCGTGGCGGCATCGGTGCTGGCCTATTTCGGCCGCGAGAACGCCGGGCAGTGCGGCTCGTGTTTCAACGGCACGGTCGCCATGGCCGCGGTCGCCGAGGCGCTGCGGGACGGTGTCGCGACGCAGGAGGACCTGGCGCGGCTGCAGCGGTGGTCGGGGGTGCTGCGCGGGCGCGGTGCGTGCGCGACCCTCGACGGCGCGACCAATGTCGCGGCCACCCTGCTGGTCCAGTTTCCGCAGCTGGTGACCCGGCATCTGGAAAGCGGTTGCGCGACATGCTCTGACGGCGTGTTCAGCGCGACCCGGCCCTACGAGGTCCAGCCGGTGGTGCCGGCGTGAGGGTCAAGCTCGACCGCACCGTCTGCGACGGGTTCGGCGTCTGCGCCAGGCGTGCGCCGGAGTATTTCTCGCTCGACGACTGGGGATACGCCTCGCTGATCGGCAACGGCTCGGTGCCCGATCAGGACCGCGACGCCGTCATGCGAGCGCTGATGGACTGCCCGGTGCACGCGATCGTCGAGCTCTCCGAGGACAACGCGGCGCCCGCCCCACCACCGCCGAGCGCGGCGGATTTTGCCATCACACCCGAGCTGAAAACCGACGACAACGAAGCGGAGTGGGGATTCACACGCTGAGGAGGAACGGCCCACCGCGCCGTCCCAACGGGTAGATTCCAGATACCGGAAACTGGTAACGTGATTCTCATCACCGCTCAACGCGATGTCGCGCTGGAGGCCACCATCGTTCCACTCACCGGCAGGACGCACAGTGGCTGACGCACCGGGACGGCCGCTGCCGATGATCACGAATGAGAACGAGTTCTTCTTCCGCTCGGGCGCCGAGGGCAGGCTGCGGCTGCAGGAATGCACGAACTGCAGCGCCTTGATCCACCCACCGCAGCCGGTGTGCCGGTACTGCCGATCCCATGCGATGGGAGTGCGCGCGGTCTCCGGTAAGGCGACGCTGAGCTCCTTTACGGTGAACTACCGGTTCAGCGTGCCCGGGCTGCCGCCGCCGTATGTGGTTGCCCAGGTGGCGATCGTGGAGGATCCCCGCGTCCGGCTCACTACCAACATCGTCGGGTGCGACCCCGACGACTTGGAGATCGGCCGGCTGATGGAGGTGGTCTTCGAGAATCTCGAAGACGTCTGGCTGCCGCTGTTCCGCCCGGCCGCCGACGACGCCCGCCAGTCCGCCGCCCTGCCCACCGACGAGATCGCGCCGGAACGCTTCGGCGAGCATGTCCGCCCGATGCTCACCCCGGAGAAGTTCGAGGACAAGGTGGCGCTGACCGGGATCGGCATGTCCGAGATCGGCCGGCGGCTGATGGTGCCGCCGCTGTCGCTGACCATTCAGGCCTGCGAGGCCGCGATCGCCGATGCCGGCCTGACCGTCGACGATATCGACGGCCTGTCGACCTACCCGGGCGGCGGCGGTTTCGGCCCGTTCAGTGAGGGCGGGGTCACGGCGCTCGAGTCGGCGCTGGGCATCCGGCCGACCTGGCACAACGGCGGCATCGAGACGTTCGGGCCCGGCGGATCGGTGATCGCCGCGATGATGGCGGTCGCCACCGGGCTCGCCCGCCATGTGCTGTGCTTCCGGACCCTGTGGGAAGCCACCTACAGCGAGCTGGTGAAGCAGGGGAGGATCGCCCCGCTCGGCCGGCCCGACAGCTGGTTCGTTCCCTACGGCGCGGTCTCGGCGGCGCATACGCTTGCCCAGAATGCGCAGCGCCACTTTCACCGCTACGGCACCACCCGGGAGACGCTGGGTTGGATCGCGCTGAACCAACGGGCCAACGCCCAGCTCAACCCGACGGCGATCTACCGCAAACCGCTGACGATGCAGGACTACCTCGACGCCCGGATGATCACCACGCCGTTCGGGCTCTACGACTGCGACGTGCCGTGTGACGGCGCCGTGGCGGTGATCGTCTCCCTCGTCGACATTGCCCGCGATCTGGCCAAGCCGCCGGTGCTGGTCGAGGCGGTCGGAACGCAGATCGTCGAGCGCCTCGACTGGGACCAGAGCACGCTGACCCATGAACCGCAGGCCCTCGGCCAGGCGGCGCACCTGTGGACGCGAACATCGTTGCGGCCCGACGACGTCGATGTCGCCGAACTCTACGACGGGTTCACGATCAACTGCCTGTCGTGGCTCGAGGCGCTGGGCTTCTGCGGCATCGGCGAGGCCAAGGACTTCCTCGACGGCGGGGCCAACATCGCCCGTGACGGTGTGCTGCCGCTCAACACCCACGGCGGGCAGCTGTCGCACGGCCGGACCCACGGCATGGGTTTGGTGCATGAGGCCGTGACGCAGCTGCGCGGCGAGGCCGACGAGCGCCAGGTGGCCGGCGCCCGCGTCGGCGTCGTCAGCAGCGGCGGTCTGACCCCCAGCGGCGTGATCCTGTTACGGGCCGACACGTGAACCCGCACCTCGAGTCGTCAGGGCCGCCGATGCGCGTTGGATTCATCGGGCTGGGCAGCCAGGGTGCCCCGATGGCCCGGCGGATCGTGGATGCCGGCTACCCCACCACGTTGTGGGCTCGCCGCCCCGCCTCGCTCGAGCCGTTCGCCGACACCGCGGCCAAAGTCGCCGGGTCACCGGCCGAACTGGGCGCGGCCAGCGACCTGGTCTGCATCTGCGTGGTGGGTGACGCGGATGTGGCGGAAGTCCTCGGCGGGGACAGCGGTGTGCTGGCCGCAATGACCGGCGGCGGCACGATCGCCATCCACAGCACCGTGCACCCCGACACCTGCCGTGCCCTCGCCAGAACCGCTGCCCGCCAGAATGTTTCGCTGATCGATGCGCCGGTCAGCGGCGGCGGCGAGGCGGCTGCGCAACGCCGCCTGCTGGTGATGGCCGGCGGCGAAGCCGAAACCGTCGACCGCTGCCGTCCCGTCTTCGAGACCTACGCCGACCCCGTCGTCCACCTGGGCGGCGTCGGGGCCGGACAGATCACCAAGCTGCTCAACAATGTGCTGTTCACCGCCAACGTGGCGACCGCCAAGACCACGCTCGCGCTGGGCGAGGCACTCGGGGTGTCCGCCGAAAACCTCACCGAGGTCATATCGCGTGGCTCTGGAAACAGCTTCGCGCTGAACAGCATCGGCCGGTTCGGCGGCAGTCTGGATGTCCTCGCCTCGATCGCCGCGCAGCTGTTGCAAAAAGATGTCCGGCTGGTGGCCGACATCGCCGGCAAGGCCCAGGTGTCCCCCGGCGCCGTGCTCGATGCCGCCGACGCCGCCCTGGAATTGATGGATCGCCCACGGTGATGCGCGTCGGCTTCATCGGAACCGGCCGGATGGGCGCCCCCATGGCGGCCCGGCTGGCCGCCGCGGGCCACCGGGTCCGCGCGCTGGGCCGATCGGCTGACCGCCGGGCCGCGATCAACGAGCTCGGCGCGCAGCCGGTTGCCACGGCGGTGGAAGTCGCCGACCAAGCCGACGTGGTTGTGGTGTGCGTCTTCACCGACGAGCAGGTCGGTGAGGTCTGCCTGCAGCGCGACCTGCTCGCCGCGATGCCCGAGCGCTGCGTGCTGGTGGTGCACACCACCGGCAGTCCGCGCACCGTCGAGGCGGTCGCCGCGGCCGCGCCGCGCATCGATGTCATCGACGCGCCGGTCAGCGGGGGGCCGCACGACGTGGCCGCGGGGCATCTGACGGTATTCGTCGGCGGCCCCGACGACGCGGTGGCCCGGGCCCGGCCGGTCCTGGCCGGCTACGCCGACCCGATCCTGCACGTCGGCCCGACGGGCGCCGGTCAGCGCGTAAAACTGGTCAACAACACACTTTTCGCGGCCCAGATCGGCCTGGTCGCCGAGGCCGTCCGTCTCGGCGGCCGGCTCGGTGTGGCGGAGTCGACGCTGCTGGACGCGCTGCCGCACGCAAGCGGCGCGAGTCGTGTGCTCGCGAGCATCGCGGCCGCGGGCTCGGTTTCGTCGTTCACCCGCGTCGTGGGGGAATTCCTCGCCAAAGACGTCGCCGTGGCCGCCAACACCGTCGCCGAGCTCGGTGGCGATCTGGGTGTCCTCGACGACGTCCTCAACGTCTTGACCGCCGTACCGGTTTCACCTCACAGCGCAGGAGGAGTGCAGTGACCAAGCCAAAGCTGGTTTTCGACCCGTTCTCGAAGGAGTTCTTCGACAACCCGTTCGAGATCTACCGGCGGATGCGTGAGGAAGCGCCGGTGTACTACAACGAGGAAGAGGACTTCTATGCGCTGACCCGCCACGAGGACGTGGCGGCGGCGTTCAGGGACCACGAGACGTATTCGTCGGCCCGCGGCTGCGACCTGGCCATGGTGCGGACCGGCGAGGTCCCCCAGCGGTCGATCATCTTCATGGATCCGCCCGACCACCGCCACATGCGCAGCCTGCTCAACAAGGCGTTCACCCCGCGGGCGATCCAGTCGCAACGGGAAACGGTCATCGAACTGGTCGACCGGTACCTGGGCGCGGCCGACCCGGATCACTTCGACGTCGTGCAGGACTTCTCCGGCCCATTTCCGGTGGAGGTTATCACCCGGATGGCCGGGGTGCCGCAGGAGTCCCGCCAGCAGGTCCGGCACTGGATCGACACCAGCCTGCACCGCGAACCCGGCCAGACCGAGATGGGCGAGGCCGGCATGAAGGCCACCATCGACAGCGCGATGTTCTACTACAACCTGATTCAGGAGCGGCGCGCCGATCCGCAGGATGACATGATCAGCCGCCTGATCGCCGCGGAGATCCCCCGTGAGGACGGTCGACTGGGCAAGCTGGACGACATCGAAATAACGGGATTTGTGGTGCTTTTGGGCGGCGCGGGCGCCGAGACCGTGACCAAGCTGGTCGGCAACGCGGCGGTGATCTTCGCCAGCTATCCCGACCAGTGGCAGAAGCTGCTCGATGATCGCAGCAAGATCCCCGCCGCGGTGGAGGAGCTGTTGCGCTACGAGGGCCCGGTGCAGTACAACGTCCGCTACACCCTCAAGGAGGCCCGCCTGCGCCACGGCACGATTCCGCCGGGCAAACCGGTGTTCTTGATCGGCGCCGCGGCCAACCGCGACCCCGAGGCGTTCACCGACGCGGACACCTTCGACATCGACCGCGACCGCAGCCAGGCGCAGAACCTGGGGCTGGGCTACGGGATTCACAGCTGTTTGGGCGCCGCGCTGGCACGCATGGAGAGCGCCATCGCGCTGGAGAAACTGCTGGACTTCATGCCCCGCTACGAGGTGGACTCCGGCGGCCTGCAGCGGGTGCACATGCAGAACGTTGCCGGCTACTCCAACGTCCCGGTGAGGGTGCTGCGATGAAGAAGGTGGAAGTCGATTTCGGGCTGTGTGAGAGCAACGGGGTGTGCATGGGCATCATCCCCGAGGTTTTCCACCTCGACGACAACGACGAATTGCACATACTGCAGCCGGAAGTGACCCCGCACAACGAGCATGAGATCCGCGAAGCGGTCCGCCAGTGCCCGCGGCAGGCCATCTCGATCGTCGAGGATTGAATCCTTTCGGCATTCAGGCTCCCTCGCCTATCGCCTGCTCCGGGCAGCAGTCGATGGCCTCCCGCGCGGCTGCCTCCAGTTCGGTTGGCACTTCGGGGTTTTCCACCACGGCGTAGCCGTCGTCGGTCAAGGTGAACACTTGCGGGCAGAGCGTGACGCACACGCCGTGCCCGCGGCAGCGCTGGTCGTCGACGTTGACCTTCATCAGCTCCGGTCCTTGGTGGGCGTGAACTCCAGGTGCAGTTCGGTCAGGCCACGCAGGATGTACGTCGGAATGTATCGGTAGCGGCGGTCACCCGCCGGGCCGTGCTTGCTCTCCGAGATCGTGATGTCGGCGGCGCGGTCCAGCAGCCGCTCTATTCCGACCCGGGTCTCGGCCCGTGCCAGCGGTGCGCCGGGGCAGGTGTGGATGCCGCGGCCGAACGCCAGGTGCTGGCGGGCGTTCTTGCGCGCCGGATCGAACGTGTCGGGGTCTTCGAAGCGGCGCGGGTCGCGGTTGGCCGCGCCGTTGCACACCATCACCGTGGTACCGGCGGGCAGGTCGGTCTCACCGACGGTGATCGGCACCCGGGACAGCCGGAAGTCCCCCTTGACCGGGCTCTCGATGCGCAGCGCCTCTTCGATGAAGTTCGGAATGCGGGTGCGGTCCTCGCGCAGCTGCTGCTGGATCTCGGGCCGCTCGGCGAGCACCTTGAGCGCGGTGCCCAGCAGCCGCACCGTGGTCTCCTGCCCGGCGGAGAAGACGTTGGTGGCGACGCGCGCGACATCGCCGACGTCGGGGGTCGAACCGTCCGGGAAGGTGGCGCAGGCCAGGCCGGTCAGCACGTCGTCGCGCGGTTGACGGCGCCGGTCCTCGATATAGGACGCGAACCGCCCGTAGAGGAACTCCAGCGGGCTGTGCGCCAACGCTTCGCCGGTGCTGCCGACGCCGCCACCGGCGTGGCGGCCGATGTTGTCGACGAAGTCGTTGCGGTCCTGTTCCGGCACGCCGAGCAGGTCGGCGATGACCAGCAGCGTGAAAGGTCCGGCGAACCCCTTGATGAACTCGCCCCGCCCGGGTGGCAGAAAGGCGTTCAGCACCTCGTCGGCCAGCCCCCACATCGCGTCCTCGTTCTCCTTGAGGCGCTTGGGGGTGATCAACCGCATCAGCAGCGCGCGATGGTTGGTGTGCACGGGCGGGTCCAGCGTCGGCAGCTGATCGCTGAACGGCAGTTCGTCGCGATGCTTTTCGATCAGCTCGGTGACGTCCTTGCCGTCCCGGCCCTCCAGCGGAACCGGGAAGCCGGGAAATGGGCCGGTCACCGAGATGCAGGAGGAGAACGTGTCGGCGTCGTTGTACACCGCGACCGCCTCCTCCCAGCCGGTCACCATCGTCACCCCGTGGTGGCGTTCCCGGGTGAGGGGGCACGTGGACCGAAGCGCCTCGAAATAGGGATACGGGTCGCCGACCAGCCGGTCGTCCCGGAAGAAATCCATCCCGGTGAGGTCGTCCACCATGTGCCTGCTCCATCGACGGTCTCTACGCGCGAGAATGCTACTCTCCAAATTGAGTATTACATTTCCACAGCGGCCCTACGCCGTCAACGTCGGGCCCGTCGGTAGTGGGTCAGTTTGATTTTCACCAAAGCCAATGCGGGTCGCAAGACCACGCCCGCGATAGCGGCCGGCATCACCAACCATGTCTGGACCACTCGCGACATCGCGTCACTGCTCGACTAGCCTCCTGCACCTGGCCGCGGCCGTGAATGCCAGAACCTGTAGGGGAATACCGCCAGCGCGGAACAGATATTTGGTTCAATAGCCGAGAACGTGCGTGTGGCGGGATGACCTCAGAGGGGCGATCAATGCAGAGCAACAACAACGGGGCCGATTCGGGTTCAACAGTCCTAGTCGATTCATGTCGCGTGGGTGTATGGCGGTTTGGGTCGCCTGGTGGGTGGGCGCTGGTGTGGAACCACGGTGGACTCAGTTGTGGTATGGACGCCACGGTGATGGACGAGGCCGGGCGTCGGTGCGGCGCCGAAATTATCGCGATTGACCGACCGGGGATTGGGCGCAGCGACCTGTGGAGCATGCCCTCGGTTGGCCAGTGGGGACACACTGTGGCTCAGGTCGCTCAACTGCTGCATCTGGATGATTTCGCGGTCGCCGGCTGGTCGGGCGGAGGTCCCTACGCGCTGGCGTGCGCTGCGGCGATGCCGGGGCGAGTACGCGCAGTCGCTACGGTCGCGGGCATGGCTCCTCTTGAGCGACTCAAGCATGTCTTCGAGATTGGGTTCTTGCCCGACGAGCTGCTCATCCCGGCCGCACGCTGGACGCCCACGATCGCAGCGGCGCTGCTGCGACTGATACGCCACGTACCGCCGCGCGTGCTCGGGTGGGTACTCCCACACCTGGCAGGCAGCCGAGATCGGGCGGCACTCGACCCACCGCCCTTGTCGTTGCTGGCTACCCATCGCGAAGTTATGCGCGGCGGCGTGCAGGGAATGGTTGACGAGTACCGCCGCTACTACGGCTCATGGGGTTTTGACCTCGGCGAGGTCCAGCAGTCGGTCACCGTCTGGCAAGGGGAAGAGGACACCTTGGTGCCGATGAAACATGCCCGTCGTCTGGCTAGCCTGCTGCCCAACCACACGCTGATGACGGTTCCCTCGACCGGTCACCTGCTCCCCGTTGTCATGGCCAACGAGATACTCGACGATCTCGCACCAACGCCGCGCCGTAAATCTGCACGGACTTCAAACTGACCCACTACCGGCCCGTCAGCCGACGGAGCGGATCGGGTCGCTCCCGTTCCAGCCCTCGGCGGCGTCGCGAATGGTCTTGTTGAACCCCGACAACAGGCCGGTGAGTTCGGTGATCTCGTAGACGGTGGCCAGACCCGCCGGCGGTTCGAAATAGGCGTAGCGCACCCCCTCGTGCTGTCCGCCCGCCCACACCACCGGCCAGCCGGCAGCTTCCGCGTTACCCAACGCCAACTCGAAATCGGTCACCCACCAGGCCAGCTGGTGAAAACCCTGCCGGCCGGAGGCCAGGAACTCGGTGTAGATGGAGGGCGCGTCATTTTCCTGCCGGATCACCTCCACCTGCATGTCGCCGGTGTTGGCGAGCCCGAGTGTCAACGTCACCTGGCAGGGCTGGCCACGGTAGAGCACCTGCTGGGTGAGCCCGCGCATCACGTACCAGGGCCCGATACCCAACTCCAGCCACGACGCCACCGCGCCGTCGAAGTCGTTGACGACATACCCGATCTGCCGGACCGGTCCGGAAAACGTCGACATACTCCCGACCTTATGCCATAAATTAGACAGTGGTCAACTTATTTTATTCGCGGATTTGACTGCTATAGTGCTGTTATGCCCGGCAACGACCAAGTGACCGCTGCTGACCGTAGTCAGCGCCGAGCGTCTTACCAGCAGGCTCGGTCGCGCCAGACCAAGCGCACGCTCGTCCATGCGGCAATGGCGCTGTGGCGCACGAACGGCTATGCCAACACCACCGTCGCCGACATCTGCACGGCCGCGGGCGTCTCCAAGGCGTTGTTCTACTTCTACTTCCCCCGCAAAGAGGACGTGCTTTTCGAGGTCGGCGTGCTGTCGACCCGGTCGGCGCAACGGACCACCCGCACGCTGCTCGACGACAAGGACTACGACGTGTCATCGGTCATCGCCGCAGCCTTGACGAGCCTGCAGCGGTCGATGGCGCGTAACCCGCGCGAGCTGGTCATCGAGACGATCCTGGAGGGATATCGCCACGAACACCGGATCCTTTCGGGCGAGGAACCGGCCGACCACGACGCGGGGATGTTCACCGAGCTGTTCTGCAGGGCTCAGCACGACGGCAAGCTGGCCGCTCACATCGATGTCGAGCACCTCGCCAATCTGGCTGGCTCGCTGGTCAGCGAGGGCGCTCGGCACTGGGCCGCCGGCTCGTTCGGGGACCGCTCGTTCGCAGACGTGGTGGGGCACGACATCGCCGCAGTCATCGCCGGTTACACCCAAAGGAGGGCCTGATGGCGTGGGACTTCGAAACCGATCCGCAGTACCAGGAGTTGCTCGACTGGGCCGATGCGTTCGTCCGCGACGAGGTCGAGCCGCTCGACCTGGCGTGGCCGCACCAGCAGTTCGTTGCGCTGAACGAAACCAGACGCAAGGCGATCGACCCGCTCAAGGAGGAAGTGCGCCGCAAGGGCCTGTGGGCCACCCACCTCGGCCCCGAGCTCGGCGGCCAGGGCTACGGACAGCTCAAACTCGCGCTGCTCAACGAGATCCTGGGGCGCTCGCACTGGGCGCCGATCGTCTTCGGCTGCCAGGCCCCCGACACCGGCAACGCCGAGATCATCGCGCACTACGGCACGCGCGCGCAGAAACAGCGCTATCTGCGTCCGTTGCTCGACGGTGAGCTGTTCTCCAGTTACTCGATGACCGAGCCGCAGGGCGGTGCGGACCCGACCCGATTCCAGACCCGCGCGGTGCGCGATGGTGACGACTGGGTCATCAACGGCTGGAAGTACTTCTCCTCCAACGCGAAGACCGCCGCGTTCCTGATCGTCATGGTGGTGACCAACCCCGACGTGAGTCCCTATCAGGGGATGTCGATGTTTCTGGTGCCGACCGACACGCCGGGCGTCGATATCGTTCGCAACGTCGGGCTCGCCGGCGAGCACCTCAACGAGGGCTCGCACGCGCTCATCCATTACGACAATGCCCGGGTACCGGCCGAGGCGCTGCTCGGCGGCGAGGGGCAGGCCTTCGTGATCGCCCAGACCCGGCTCGGCGGCGGCCGCGTCCACCATGCCATGCGCACCATCGGCCTCGCCCGCAAGGCACTGGACTTGATGTGCGAGCGCGCGCTCAGCCGGGAGACCGCCGGCGGCCGCCTCTCGGACAAGCAGTTCGTCCAGGGCTACATCGCGGACTCGTATGCGCAGCTGGCGCAGTTCCGGTTGTTGGTGCTCTACACCGCCTGGGAGATCGACAGGTACCGCGACTACAAGAAGGTGCGCAAGGATATCGCCGCGGTCAAGGTGGTGCTGCCCACCGTCTTGCACGACATCGCCTGGCGGGCGATGCAGGTACACGGTGCCCTCGGGGTCACCAACGAGATGCCGTTCATGGCGATGATTCACGGCGCCGCGGCACTGGGACTGGCCGACGGGCCCACCGAGGTGCACAAGACCACGGTGGCGCGACAGGTGCTGCGCGACTATCGGCCCAGCGACGACGTGTGGCCCCGCGAGTGGATCCCGCGCAAGCAGCAGGCCGCCAGGGCGAAATTCGCGCAGTACCTCGACCTCGAGGTGGGCAACCTGTGATCGACAGCGCCCGGCTGGCTCATTGGATGGACGACGCCGGGCTGCCTGGGCGCGGCGAACCGATCGACGTTCGGTTCCTGTCCGGGGGCAGCCAGAACGAGATCTACCGGATACGCCGCGGCGAGCACAGCTGCGTGATCCGCATCCCCCCGCCCGAAGCCCCGCCCGACCGCGACCGCGGCATCCTGCGCGAATGGCGGATCATCGACGCGCTCGATGGCACCGATGTCCCGCATACCCCCGCAGTGGCGGTGTGCCCGGACCCCTCGGTGCTCGGCCGGACCTTCTACCTGATGGGGTTTGTACCCGGCTGGTCTCCGATGGGCCGGACGGGGTGGCCGGCGCCCTTCGACACCGACTTTGACGCGCGCCCCGGGCTCGCCTATCAGCTGGCCGAAGGGATCGCCCTGTTGTCGAAGGTGGACTGGCAGGCCAGGGGCCTGCACGACCTGGGCCGACCCGAGGGCTTCCACGAGCGCCAAGTCGACCGCTGGACAAGCTTTTTCGACCGGATCAACGGCCGGGAGCTCGACGGCATGGACATCGCCACCAAATGGCTGCGCGCCCACCGTCCGATTGATTTCATCCCCGGCCTGATGCACGGCGATTACCAGTTCGCCAACGTGATGTACTTCGACGGCGCGCCCGCGCGGCTCGCAGCCATCGTCGACTGGGAGATGGGCACCGTCGGCGACCCGAAGCTCGACCTCGCCTGGATGGTGCAGGGCTGGCCGCCGGACACCCACGCACCCGAGGCCGCCACGGCAAGCTACGTTGACCTTCGGGGGATGCCGTCGCGCTCCCAGCTGGTGGACCACTACGCGCGGGTGTCCGGCCGACAGGTCGATGATTTGGACTACTACCTGGTCCTGGCCAAATGGAAGCTGGCGATCGTGCTGGAACGTGGATTCCAGCGCGCCGGCGACGACGAGAAGCTGCTGGCGTTCGGCGCGATCGTGCCGGAGTTGATGACCTCGGCCGCCGAGCTGGCCGAGACCAGCGACTACCGACACTGAGACGACGTGCGCGCCGTGATCTGCCCGGCCTACGGGCCCCCTGAGGTTGTCCGCGTGCAGGAACACCCGTCGCCGGCACCGGCGCCCGGTCAGGTCCGGATCCGCGTCGTGGCGGCCGCGGTCAACTATCCCGATGTGCTGCTGATCGCCGGCAAGTACCAGATCAGTGTGCCGCCGCCGTTCGTCCCGGGCAGCGAGTTCGCCGGCGTCGTCACCGAAACTAGCGGCGACGTCGGCGGTTTCGGT